>Ga0208863_1001272_pt1 | contig 16729 bp, 20 predicted proteins | sample RifOxyD3_FD_184040 | JGI IMG/M metagenome (GOLD analysis project Ga0208863, IMG submission 184040) | Soil microbial communities from Rifle, Colorado - Rifle Oxygen_injection D3 (SPAdes) | ecosystem: Environmental > Terrestrial > Deep subsurface > Rock core/Sediment | place: Rifle, Colorado...
GATGTCTGCGGTGTTCTGCATGTTGTTGATGGCAACCATATTGTTCTCTCTACGACTTTATGACTTTGGAATCGAAAACAGGGGTGTCATTTTGTCTTGCCTGTTCAAGATAATACCTTGAACAGCAGTTTGGTGGCGAGGGCGAGTAAAAGTAAGGCGAACAATTTGCGTAATACATCGATATTCATCTTGTGTGCGGCTCTGGCGCCCAGCGGTGCGGTGAAAACGCTGGCCACGGCTGTCCAGAACAGGGCCGGCAGATAGATAAAGCCCAGACTTGCTTCGGGTAACCCCTGGATGCTAAAACCGGTGGCGATATAGCCTGCCGTGCCGCCCAAGGCGACAGGAAAGCCGATGGCAGCCGATGTTCCGATCGCGTTGCGCAGCGGCACGTTGCACCAAAGCAGAAAGGGCGTGACGATGGTGCCTCCGCCGATTGATACCAGACTGCTCAGGCTGCCGGTTAGTGTGCCGGCAACGGTCATGCCGACACGGCCCGGGAGTTGGCGCGTGGCGTGCGGGCGCTTATTGATCAGAATTTGCGCGGCGGCAAAGTAGACAAAGCAGGCAAAGAAAATGCCTAAACCTTTGGTCGGAATAGCGGCGGCGAGCTGTGCGCCTATCGCTGCACCAATCAGGATGCCGGGTGTGATGTTGCGCACCACTTGCCAGTTCACGGCGTTGTGCTGGTGGTGTTTGCGCATGCTGGCGAGCGACGTGAAAATGATGGTTGCCATCGCGCTGCCCAGTGCCAGATGCATGCTGTGTTCGGGCGGAAAATGCTGCGCATCGAACAGAAACAGGAAGACAGGTACGAGGATGGTGCCACCGCCCACGCCGAACATGCCGGCCATCAACCCGGCAAAAACGCCGAGTGTCAGATAAGCCGCATACCATTCCATCTCAGTCGTGAACCAGTTGGGTGGTGATGTATTTCCATTCGGCAGGGTCGAGCGGGGTGATGGACAAGCGGTTGCCCTGCTGCAGGGTGCGCATGCGCGATAGTTCAGGATGCAGACGCAATTCGGCCAGCGAGATCAGCGGGATTTTTTTCACCAGTTGTACATCGACATTGAACCAGCGCGGCTGCTCCTGCGTGGCTTTTGCGTCAAAATATTTGCTGTCTTTCTCGAACTGCTTGGCGTCCGGATAGGCGGTGCTGGATACTCTCGCGATACCGGCGATACCGGGGATCTTGCAGTTGGAGTGATAAAACAGCACGCCGTCGCCGACGGTCATCTGGTCGCGCATAAAATTGCGCGCCTGATAATTTCTCACGCCGTACCAGGCGACGCTCTGTTCGGGGAAGCTGGCCAGATCGTCTATGCTGACGTCGGCGGGTTCAGATTTCATTAACCAGTAACGCATGTTTTGGATAGTCTTTGTAAAAATTAAATAAAAATCAATAGGTTGTATTTATACCCGGCTTTTTGTGCCGTCTTTACTTTGCGCAACGCGGCTATGTTACTCGAACGATGGGTTTCATGTTCAATGGCGTGAGATGAAAAGTTGCGCTACCCTGATGGAAGAGCAGTAGTTTTCGCTAACGAGATAACGAGGATCAACATGACCGATATGACAACCCGCGCCCTTCAGGCCGAAACCACTTTGCGGCAAAGTGAACTGGCAAAAATGAAATGGATCGCCGCCAGTTTGTTAGGTGTCGCCGCTGTTTTATATGTGCTGGGCAAAGTTTTACATCTGGGTTATCTGGCGGCCTTTGCGGAAGCTGCGATGATAGGAGCCTTGGCCGACTGGTTCGCGGTGGTGGCACTATTTCGTCATCCGCTGGGCGTCCCCATTCCGCATACCGCGATCATCACCCGGAATAAGCGCACCATAGGCAACAGTCTGGCCGATTTCGTGGTTGGACAGTTTTTGAGTGCGGAAGTCATCGGGCAGCGGCTCAAGCGCTACGATGCAGCGCGTCATCTGTCGCAGTGGCTGGCTTTGCCGGAAAATCGGACTCGCATTGCGGGTTATATCAAACACGGTTTTGTCTATGGAGTGAAGGCGCTGGACGACAGGCGCATACACGATTTCATCGCACAGACCGCTCGCACCAAGTTGCAGGATATCGACCTTTCCGGATTCATGGTGAGCGGCTTGGAGCTGGTCACGCGCAATCATAGCCACCGCAAAATTTTGCACGGCGGGCTGAACCGTTTCGCCGACTATGTGGAAAGTCCGGATAACAATGAGACGATCTCAGCCTTTATCAAGGGTTGGAGCGACAATTCCTTTGTGCAGAGCATGATAGAGCCGTTCGTACCAACCATACGCGCGGCGGTAGTCAACAAACTGCGCACGGTGGCCGAAGATGAAACCAATGGTCTGTACCGTGAATTCGACGAGCAGGTGCAAAGTTATCTGTTGAGGTTGCAAGAGGATCCTGAACTGCGCGATTGGGTGAACAGCCAAAAGGCCGCCTTGCTGGATCGTCCTGAGTTCGGTCAGCAGATTGAATCGTTGTGGAACCAGTTGCGCGATTGGGTGGTGCTCGATCTGTCTCATCCTGAGTCGCTGATCGCCGGTAAGATCGAGCATCTGTTGGCTGAGCTGGAACTTTATCTGGCGAGCGATGAGACCCTGCGTTCATGGATCAACGATCAGATACAGGTTGCGCTGATACAGGCTGCCAATGCCAACAAGGGTGTCGTGGGCGATTTGATACGGGAAGAGTTTGCCAATTGGGACGATAAATACATGGTCGACAAGCTGGAACTGTATCTGGGGCGCGACCTTCAGTACATCCGCATCAACGGCACGCTGGTGGGCGGCCTGTTCGGCCTGTTGATCTATGCGCTGACGCAACTGGTGACTGGCGTCTAATCGTAGTTGTAAATGAAAAGTGCGACCCTAAGGTCGCACTGAAATAAAGCCCCCCGCCTGTGCCGTTGACCCAGCATCTCGAACCGTAAGGTTCAAGAGGGTCACTTCTCTGCCGCATCAGGATCATCCGCAAGGGACATTCACAACAGCAGCGTGTGAGTCGCGACCTGGTAAGTTACTTGGTTCAAAGAATATATGAGTCTGACGAACACCGCAGGGGACAAACCGTAACGCTTAATTCTGACTGTCTTGCCGGGATTAGAATAACGTATCTTGCTCGGCGAGTGCCTGATCGATTGCCTTCTGCATGGAACCCATTCTACGCGTAAAGTCAGAGAGGTCAACACCGCGTCCCAATTTCATGGAAAGTAATTCGTGCGAGATATTCAGCGCTGCCATGATCGCAATCCGCTCGACATTGACGATCTTGCCGGCATCGAGAATTTCGTTCATCTTCTTGTTCAGATAGGCGACCGCGTCAATCAATTCTTCGCGTTCTTCATCCTTGCAGGCAACGCGCAGTTCGCGATCGAGAATTTTGATATCCAGCGTATTTTTTTTTGTCATGAGATTTCTTCAGGTAACGTGGATAACAGTTTCTCCATGCGGAGCTTGGCGCTGTCCAGTTTGTCTTGACATAGCCGGTTGCTGCTCAAGGCTTGTGCCAACTCCTGGCGTAAGGTGTGATTTTCCGCTCGCAACTGACCGCTGACCTGTATCAATTGGGCGAGTTTGCTTTCTAATTGGCTGAGTTCATTTTCCATGCGCTTAATATAGTGTGAAAAGTGCTGAAAAGTCAAACGCTAACACGCGTGAGTGCGTGTGTTTTGTAAATGGCGACTTTAGCTTGTGGCGGTGATTGTGCTAAAGTGCGCGCCGCTTTGAGGTGCTTTACTGCATTGCAGTCAAGTTAAACGGGAAGCAGGTGCGTTGTCATAGCTAGAAATCGGAGAGGTTCGCGTTGCGAATTTCAGGATTTTTAGTTGTGAAACAATGCCTGCGCTGCCCCCGCAACGGTCGTCGAGTGTGGGTTTGCCATCATGCCACTGTGAGCAATCATGGGAAGGCGGCAAATCAAGACTCGTGAGCCCGGATACCGGCCACGAAGCAATGGTACGGAAGATGCTGCGGGAGGCGCGTCGGATAAGCTGCCGCATTGCTCATTTTTGCACAGTCATTCCGAAACAACTTCAGCCGCATTTTCTGATTAATCGTATTCCAACGGGGTCGCTTGGAATTTACTCAGGAAATGTTATGAAACAAAAAACAATTATTCTTGCACTGTTCGGTGCAATCGCTTCACCTCTCGCCGCCTATGCTGAAATCCCTGTCATGGATGAAATTGTCGTCACGGCAACACGCATGCCTCAGGCGTTATCGAAATCTATCGCACATACCACCGTATTGAATAAACAGGAAATCCGGAAATCTGCTGCGCCGGATGTGCAGACACTGCTGCGTTCGCTGGCGGGAGTTGAAATTTCACAACGAGGCGGGCTGGGTACACTGTCCAGTACTTCTATGCGTGGAACAAACTCCAGTCAGGTGTTGGTGTTGCTGGATGGTGTGCGCGTCGGATCAGCTACTGCGGGCACGACCGCGCTCGAACACATCATGCTGGACAGCATCGAACGTATCGAAGTGGTTCGCGGTAACGTCAGCAGCCTGTATGGCTCTGAAGCCATCGGCGGGGTGATACAGCTGTTCACTAAACAGGGGCAAGGTGCGTCAGCGATGAATGTTAGTGCAGGATTGGGTAGTCATGGTACGCAACGTTATTCGGCGGGATTCGGCGGCGAGGTGAACGATACTTCTTTCAGCATCAATGCGGGTAATGTCAAAACGAATGGCGTGTCGGCGATGAATCCGCAGCTGGCGCAGGGTGCTAATCCCAACAACAACGGCTATGACAACACAACGCTCAACGCGCAGATTAAGCACGCCATCAATGCATATCATATATTGTCGGCTTCAGCGTTCAGCAGTCGTGGAAATAGTTCCTTTGATGTTACAGGCTTCGGGACAAAGCCAACTGATCTGAATAATGCTATCTCAAATATCAGCAAGCTCTCATTGGCTTCCAACGACCAGCTAAGTGACAACTGGCACAGTCAGCTTCGACTGGCGCAAGGTGTTGATGAAAGTCGTTCTTATAGTGCTTTTCCATCGAATCTTCAAACTCGCAGCAATCAGATTACCTGGCAGAACAACCTCATCATCGCGGATAAACAACATCTGGGCTTGTCGGTGGAGCAGCTAACACAGACGGTATCGTCTGATGCAAATACCGTTTATACCCAGAGCGCTCGCAAAGTGAACAGTTTTCTCGGCGGTTATCTGGGTGAGTATGGTGCGCAGCAGGTACAGCTGAATCTGCGTCAGGATCGCTATTCTGATTTTGGTACGGCGAATACCGGCTTGCTGGGATATGGTGTTTCATTTGCCGACAGTTGGCGTGCAACCGCGAGCATCAGCAATGCCTTTAAAGCGCCGACCTATAACGATATGTATTCGCCAGCGGCTTGGGGTGGCAATCCGAATTTGAAGCCTGAGCATTCTGACAACCGCGAAGTTGGGCTCCACTACGCTGCAGATGGACATCGGGTAGATGCGATTTATTTCGATAATCGTATCCGCGATCTAATCGTTTATCAGTTCCCGATGATGATTAATGTAAATAAGGCGCAGATTACAGGTCAGGAATTGAGTTATTCGGGTGACTTTGGTAATAAACATATCAAAGTCAGTGCGACTTTCCAGAATCCGCGCGATATGACTACGGGTGCATTGTTGCAGCGTCGCGCAAAACAGTTTGGCAGCATTTCCGCATCGCATGATTTCAATGACTGGAATATGGGAGCCGAGCTACGTTACAGTGGGGCAAGGCAGGATTTCAATTACAATCCCTTTCCGTCAGTTGCCGTCAGTTTGCCTAGCTACCAGGTATTCAATCTGACGACTCGTTATCAGATTGACAAAAATATGCACATATCGGCGCGCGTGGATAATTTGTTTAACCGTAGTTACTCGGAGGTTTACAGCTATAACACGTTGGGGCGTACCTTGTTTGTCGGACTGACTTATCAGCAGTAACGTAACAGAGTATTACTTTATCGCCGCCCGCTGCGCAGTTTGGTATGATTGCGCAGCTATTCACCTTCAGGAGATGTCATGAATAACATCCGGTTCCAAAAAATTGCAGTTTTCGCAGCGTTAGTCGCCTTGATGGCCTCCACTCGCACTCACCATTTCGATTCCATGACGCATTTGCCAGACGCTTCGCTGGCGGTATTTTTGCTGGCCGGATTTTTATTGCCCACCGCTGCGTTTCCTCTGTTACTGCTGGTGGCGGGTGCGACTGATTTCTACGCGGTTAATTATGCGGGCGTGAGCGACTGGTGTATTTCGCCGGCTTACGGATTTTTGATTCCGACCTATGCCGCGTTGTGGATGGCGGGCCGTCACTATGCGACAAAACATCAGGACAGTCTGCAAAGCCTGGGGTTGTTTTCAGGGATCGCCTTCGCTGCAGTCAGTATTGCATTCCTGATTTCCAATTATTCTTTTTACCTGTTTTCAGGCCGCTACGCGGAGATGGGATTTGCGCAATATTCCGCCAGCATCGTGCAAGATTTCGTCCCGTACCTGACCAGCGCCGTGGTGTATCTGATTCCGGCCGTCTTGCTGTATTCCTTAGTGACTCAGCGCGCCGGTAAAGTTACACATGCCTGAAAGCGGCCACCGCAACCGGATGGGCCGTAAAAAGGCTGTGGTGGATGCGGCAATCGCTCAAGCGGATCAGGATAAGGGATTGTTGCTGGTTTTGACCGGCAACGGCAAGGGTAAATCCAGTTCCGCATTCGGTATGGTGGCGCGTAGCCTGGGCTACGGACATAAAATCGGGGTGGCGCAATTTCTCAAGAGTCGCCGCGACACCGGTGAAGAGCTGTTCTTAGGTCGGCAATCCGGCGTGCAGTGGCATGTGCTGGGGGACGGTTTTACCTGGGATACGCAGAATCGCGAGGCTGACATCGCCAGCGCGAAACGCGGATGGGAAGTCGCCCGAGCTTTGTTGACGGACGCCACGTTGCATCTGGTGGTGCTCGATGAGCTGACCTATCTGCTCAACTACGGTTATTTGGATGAAAAACAGGTCTGTGCAGATCTGGCCGCTCGCCCTGCTATGCAGCATGTGGTGGTGACAGGTCGTGCAGCACCGCAGTGTTTGCTCGAACTGGCCGACACGGTCAGTGAAATTGCCGACATCAAGCACGCCTTCCGCGCAGGGATACGTGCACAGCCGGGTATCGATCTCTAAGCGTTCGTTTGGAACGCAGATGCGCCGGGAAAGTCGCTTTTCTGATAAAGTGCGGTCTATGAATTTATCCAGCACCCAACTCTATTTCCGTCTCCTCAATTACGTCAAACCTTATTGGCGTATCTTCGCACTTTCACTGCTGGGTATGATGGTGGTGGCCGCCACGGAACCTCTGGTTCCGGCGCTGATGAAACCGATGCTGGACGGTACTTTCGTACACAAGGATCAGGAGATGATGCGCATCGTGCCCGTCGTGATTATCCTGATTTTTCTGATACGCGGCATTGCCACTTTTGTCGGCACTTTTGCCATCAGTTGGGTCGGCAACAAGCTGGTGATGGATCTGCGCGAAGAGATGTTTCGCAAGTTGCTGTGCCTGCCGACGTGCTACTACGACGAGCACGCCACAGGCTCGTTGCTCTCCAAACTGACTTACGATGTGACTCAGGTCACCAGCGCCGCTACGGTGGTGGTGACGATTTCGGTGCGCGACTCCATCGTGATGATAGGCTTGCTGGGCTGGCTGTTTTACCTGAACTGGAAACTGACGCTGTTGACTTTACTGATGGCGCCGGTCATCGCGCTGATCATCAGCACCATCAGTAAACGGATGCGCCTATCCAGTCGCGACTCTCAGCAGGCGATGGGGGATATGACGCAAGTGATCGAAGAGAGCGTCTCCGCGCACAAGGTGGTCAAGTTGTTTGGCGGGCAGCAATACGAAATCGACCGGTTTAATCAGCAGGCAAACTGGGTGCGTCGCCATGCGATGAAGCAGGCGTCTGCTTCGGCCGCGAATGTCCCCATCGTGCAGATGGTGGCTGCCGTAGCCCTGGCCGTGGTGGTTTATCTGGCCACGCTGCAGTCCAATGCGGACGAGGTCACCGTGGGCGGTTTTGTCTCGTTCATCATGGCCATGCTGATGCTGACGGCGCCGTTGAAACGCCTGACCGGGGTGAGTGAATATCTGCAACGCGGGCTGGCTGCTGCCGAGAGTGTATTTGCCCTGCTCGATACCCTAGGCGAAAAAGACGAAGGGAAAGTGGCGATCGGGCGTGTTGCCGGTGAGCTGCATTTCAATCAGGTGCAGTTCACTTATGCGCCGGATGCGCGTCCTGTGCTGAAAAATATCGACCTGCAGATTCGTGCCGGTGAAAATGTCGCCTTTGTCGGCGCCTCAGGGAGCGGTAAGACTACGCTGGCTAATCTGGTGCCGCGCTTTTATTCGGTGACAGAGGGGCAGATACTTCTGGACGGACATGATTTAAACGATTTAACGCTCGCCAGTTTGCGCGCCAATATCGCGCTGGTCAGTCAGGAAGTGGTGCTGTTCAACGACACGATCTCGGCCAACATCGCTTACGGGCAGATGAGGGTGGTGTCCGAGGACGAAATCATCGCCGCTGCAACCGCAGCGCACGCCATGGAGTTTATCCGCGAGTGGCCAGAGGGCTTAAATACGCTGGTGGGCGAGCGGGGAGTTAAACTGTCAGGTGGTCAGCGTCAGCGCATTGCCATTGCCCGTGCGATTCTCAAGGATGCGCCGGTATTGATTTTGGATGAGGCGACTTCTGCGCTCGATTCAGAGTCTGAACGCTATGTGCAGGCGGCGCTCGAAACCCTGATGCAGGGCCGCACCACCTTAGTGATCGCGCATCGCCTGTCCACCATAGAGAAAGCCGACCGTATCGTCGTGCTGCAAAAAGGCGAAATTGTCGAGACGGGCACGCATCGCGAATTGCTCGCCAAAGGCGGTGTGTATGCTCAGTTGCACCGCATTCAGTTCGACAAGCCGGTTCCGGAAATCAGCGCTTAGTCCGATGGCGTTTTAGCGCGCGGCAAGTACGTCTCTGTAATTCATGTCGCTGCCCTGGATATGTTTTTTCAGCCATTTGCGCAGCAGTCGCAGCAGTTCAAAATAGATCTGCGTGCCCTCGATCATGTATTTTTCGACCAACTCGTTGAGTTCCTCTCCCAGCTGTTTATGCTCTTGAACGTGAACCTCGAGGTCGGAATAGTTAGCTTCCCGTAATATGTTCTCTTCATAGGCAAAGTGAGTCTGCGTATAGTTGAGCAGGCTATCCAACACGGATAGCGTTACTTTGTGGCCTTGACGTTCTGCAACGGCGAGGAACAGTCGGTTGAGAATCTCGATCAGCTCCTGGTGTTGCTCATCTATGGCGTGATGATTGACGCTAAATTCGCTGCTCCATTCGAAAAAATGTTCGTTCGTTGTCATGTTGATCTCCAAATAGGTTAAATCGCATTAGCCGGCTTTGGTTAGCCATATGGCCTTTCTCTTCGTGTGGTTATAATGCGCGAAGGCAGCCCTGATTTCTGTGACTTTGTACCCGAATTTGAAAAATAGAATGAATAACCAAGGGCTTGGTTAAGGTATTGGAAATGGAGACGTGCACCCGATGAACAGGGCGGAGCACGGTGCTATGCGCGCTGTAGTGTGGACGCTTACAACGGCTTTTCGCAGATGACGATTTTCTTACCCTGCTCGATGAGGATGTAACCCTCTTTGACCAGATTGCGCATGATGCGCGAGACCATTTCTCGTGAGGCCCCTACAATGTTGGCGATGTTCTGGTGACTCATTTTTGTTGCGACGATCAATCGGCCATCCTGCTCACGGGCGAGTTGCACCAAGGTGCTGTAGACTCTACCGTAGACGTCCAGAAAGGCTAGGCTGCCAATTTTGCGGTTAGCCGTGCGCAGCCGGGTGATTAAATCCAGCATGATGCGTTCGACCACTTCCGGGTTTTTCGCCATGCAGGACCTGAAGTCCTGCCGGGAAATAATCGTGAGTTCTGATTCCTCCAGCGTCATGACAGAGGCGGAACGGGCGTTGTCATCCAGTAGTGACATCTCACCGAAATAATCACCTGCATTCAAAATATTCAAGATGATTTCGTTGCCGTCTTCGTTGCATAGAAAGACTTTGACCTGGCCGCGAATAATTGCGTACAGGGAATAGGACTGATCACCCTCGCTCAAGACGACGGTATCCTTGGCGTAACGTTTGATTTGACCGATATTGGCGATTGTGTTGAATTCGCTTTCAACCAGCGCGGATAGGCTAGGCGCGTTTGCAGGTTTCATGTTTATGCTCAACGGTGGACTCGTCGCCGGATGATATAGCCATTTTAAACAAATGGGTAAAAAAGCGATGCTGGTGCAATGACTCCCCGCCGTCCGTTCCTGCTGAACCATCTGGGCGGGGGAGTAAAAAAGAGAATTTAGATTTTACGGATAACGCCCAGGCCTTCACCCTCCCAGGCCCTGATGCCGCCTTTGACGTTGCTCACCTGGTGAAAGCCCGCTTCGCGCAGCAAACTGACGGCTTTGGAAGAGCGGCGTCCTGAGCGGCACATCACCAGCAAGGGTTTGTCCTTGTAAGCTCCCAGCTCTGCTAGGTGTGAATTTAGCTCACCCAGCGGAATCAGCTTGGCGTCTGCGGCATGCACCTCTGCATATTCTGAAGGTTCGCGCACGTCCAGCAATAGCACGCCTTGGCTATTTAGTGCATGCGCCTGTTTGACATCAACCCCTTCCTGACCTGGCAAGAATTGCGTTCCCAGCATGACGATCAGTGCGATCGCCGCCAGCCAGATAGTCTTATTCGATTTCATCGGTTCAGCTCAGCGGGTGTGCGGCAAGGCCGCTTTGCATCCAACCCATCATGCCGCCGCGCAGGTTGTATACATTCGAAAACCCCTGCTGTTGCAAAAACATGCAGGCTTGAGCCGAGCGTGCGCCGCTGCGGCAGATGATGACCAGTTTTTCATCGATCGAGAGTTCGCTGAACTTCATCGGCAAAATGTGTAGCGGTAATGCTTCAGCGCGGGGGACAGTGCCGGTAGCGATTTCCTGCATCTGGCGTACATCCAGCACGCGCAGTTTGTGCTCGCTGTCACCAATCCACTGATTGAGCTCAATGGCATCGATTTCTTTGATGTTGTTGGCAAACATGTCTACTCCATAGATTGAATAAGTCGCATACATTAGCATAATCTAATATATCTGCAAGTCTGTTCTAGGCAAATTGCGTCGGCCATTGTGAATTCAGGTTGCACAAATCGCGCTATTCCTACTAGAATACTGCGGAATGCGCGCAGCCCGGCGAAAAAATTATCTAAAGCGCATGGTGAATGAGGTTGACGCGGCGGGTCGAATGACCTAAATTGCGCAATGTAATGCATTTTTGTTTCACAATAGAACCTATCAATAACCATTAGGAGATACAACATGGCAGTTCTCGTAGGCAAGGCAGCACCGGACTTTACCGCAGTCGCCGTCATGGGCAATAACGAAATGAACGAATCGTTCAATCTGAAGAGCTACATCGCCGGCAAGGCTGCAGTAGTGTTTTTCTATCCTCTTGATTTTACATTTGTTTGTCCTTCCGAGCTGATCGCTTTTGATCACCGCCTGGCTGATTTCAAGAGCCGTGGCGTAGAAGTGATCGGCGTTTCTATCGATTCACAATTCACCCATTTGGCCTGGAAAAACACACCAGTCAACAATGGCGGTATCGGCCAGGTAGGTTACCCGCTGGTGGCAGACATCAAGCATGAAATCTGCAAGGCTTACGATGTTGAACTCGAAGGCGCTGGCGTTGCGTTGCGCGGTTCTTTCCTGATCGACAAGAGCGGCGTGGTGATGCATCAAGTGGTCAACATGTTGCCACTGGGTCGCGATATTGACGAAATGCTGCGTATGGTTGATGCGCTGCAATTCTTCGAAGAGCACGGCGAAGTTTGTCCTGCAGGCTGGAGCAAGGGCAAGGCTGGCATGAAGGCATCTACAGCCGGTGTTGCTGAATACCTGGCGGGTCACGCTGAAAGTCTGTAAATAGTCTGCGCCTCGCTTAATGCGGGGGTAAAAACTAGAAAAAGGCCGTCCTTAGGATGGCCTTTTTCGTTGGCGAAATATAAATATAATTCATTTCAATCAATGAGTTAAACAATCTTCTTTGCAGTTGTCGGGCAGGCTTGTGCCAATTGTGGCCCGTCGCCACTCGATTTTTCGATGAAAAAATTCGACTGTATCGCTACCCGGGCAAGTGATGAATGCCAGTAATGCTAGTCTGTGCAACGGCCCTTATTAAAACCTCAATAGCCTGAGTGCGGGCGAAGCTTTTGCGCCATGCTAGCGCGATACGCCGCGAGGGTGCCGGATTCGCAAAGGGAATCACTTTAAGCAAGGGGCTGTGATAGCGCGGACTGTTGGCCGAGGCCGGCAATACGGTAATGCCCAAACCGGAGGCCACCATGTTGCGTATCGTTTCCAGTGACGTGCCTTTTTGAGTGTCGACGATTTTGCGATTGAGATCGGGACACGCCTCGGCCACCTGATTGCTGAAGCAATGCCCGGAATCGAGCAACAGCACTTTTTCTCCGGCTAAATCTTGCGCGTTAATGCTTTGCAGACCCGCCCAGGCGTGTTTGCTGTTCACGACCACCTCAAACGCCTCATCGTATAAAGCGTGTGCCAGTATGCCGGAATCGCCAAACGGTAGCGCGATCACAATAACGTCCAGCGTTCCATTGCGCAGCAAAACCTCCAAATTAGCCGTAATATTTTCTTCGATTTCCAGCGATAGTTCAGGGGCGATTGCTTTCAGCGCAGGGATCAAATCGGGCAACAAATAGGGTGCGACGCTGTGAATAACGCCGATACGCAATGGCGCGGCGAGCTGATTGCTACCCTGCTTTGCAATTTCGCGAAGACGCTCCGCTTCTTCCAATACGCGCTGCGCTTGTTCGATAACAGCATTGCCTATCGCCGTAATGGTCACTTCACCTTTGCCGCGCTCAAATAGCTTTATTCCCAACTCTTCTTCGAGCTTTTGTATTGCCAGTGATAACGCGGGCTGGCTGATAAAAGACTTTTCTGCGGCGCGACGAAAATTCCGCTCTTGCGCGACGGCGACGATAAAACGCAGTTCATTCAGTGTCATGATTTCTCCAGTGTGATTTGAATAGTAAATCAACTTTGCTAAAACAATCAATTGGATTTATGGATGTGCAAGGCATACATTGCAGTCGTGGACAGCAACTACATCACTTTTTCAATTTACAGGAGAACAACATGCAACGACCTGAAATCAAAACGATGGACAATCTTGAGGCCGCCTTTGCCGGTGAATCGATGGCGCACGCCAAATATCGCTACTTCGCCAAAATTGCACGCTCGGAAGGACATGAAGATGTTGCCCGTGTTTTTGAAGAAACGGCAGCGCAGGAAGTGCAACACGCAATGAGCCACCTTGATTTGCTTTATCCCCAAGCAGAAATGAGCACGGCCAGATGTTTGCAAATGGCTATCGAGGGCGAGACTTACGAATACAGTGAAATGTATCCCGGTTTCCTCAAAACCGCACAGCAGGAAGGTCATGCCACCGCTGTCGGCGAAATCAAGCAACAGATCGATGAGTCCAAAGAGCACGCTGAAATATTTAAAGTGACATTGGAGAAAGCGGCAAAACGATTTTCGGCGTTGGCTAGAGTAGAAGAGCGCCATGCAAATCAGTACAGCGCCGTTTTGGCAAAAATTGCTTAATGTAAAACAAGGAGAACATCATGAAAGTTTGGCAATGTGTGGTTTGCGGTTTTATTTATGACGAAGTAGCCGGTTTGCCCGAAGAGGGCATACCGCCGGGTACCGCGTGGCAAGACATTCCTGAAGGCTGGGCTTGCCCCGATTGCGGCGTGGCGAAGGCGGATTTTGAAATGATAGAGATTTAGAAGGTCGTCCGGCAAATTAGCGCCGCTTGCCGAAGGTTATGGATTAATCCACTACTTACCAAAAAGGAGAACATCATGAGCAAAGTTAATAACAACAAGCCCCTGGCAATCAATATAGGCCTGTCTGAAAAGGATAGGGAGAAAATTGCCCACGGGTTGTCTCGAATGCTGGCTGACACCTATACCTTGTATCTTAAGACGCACAATTTCCATTGGAATGTGACCGGGCCGATGTTTCAAACTTTGCACCTGATGTTTATGACGCAATACAACGAAAGCTGGCTGGCCGTTGACTCGCTCGCTGAACGCATTCGCGCCTTGGGCTACCCTGCTCCGGGTAGCTACAAACAGTTTGCCGGGCTAACTTCGATTAAGGAGAGCGACGGTGTGCCGAATGCCAGAGAAATGATCAGGGAGTTAGTCGAAGGTCAGGAAGCGGTGGTGCGCACAGCACGAGCAGTTTTTCCACTCGCCGAAAAAGCAGGCGACCAGGCTACTGCCGACTTGCTGACTCAACGCATGATGATCCATGAACAAAATGCGTGGATGTTGCGCAGTCTGCTAGAAGAATAAGGGGAGTCGCGGTGAAACCCATTGTGGTGGTAGGTAGCGGGCTCGCGGCGTATACCGTGATCCGCGAACTGAGAAAACTCAATCGCGAAATCCCAGTCACTTTGGTGTCTCGCGATAATGCCGATAGCTACTCCAAACCCATGTTGTCGAACGTGTTCGCACAGAAAAAAGATGCGGCCAGCTTGGTGCTGACGCCTGCGGCTGGCATGACGCAGCAGCTAGGCATTAACGTTCTGGCTAATACTGAAGTGAACGCTATCCATCGTGGCAGTAAAACGTTGGACACGAGTCTGGGCGCAATTGAGTACGACCAGCTGGTGCTGGCTATCGGTTCTGATCCCATTCGCATCCCGCTCCAGGGCAATGCAGCGGAATCAGTATTGTCGGTGAACGATCTTGCCGATTACGGCTGGCTGCGTCACGAACTGGATACCGCCAAATCTATCGTCATCATGGGTGGTGGTCTTATCGGATGCGAATTCGCCAACGATCTGGCAGGCGCCGGATACTCGGTTACCGTCGTCGACCCGGGCGCCTACCCACTGTCCAGTCTGATGCCGGAGCAGGCGGGAAAGCAGCTGCTCGAACCACTCAAAAAACTCGGCGTGACCTGGCGATTTGGTGCTGCGGTGCAACGTGTGGATGCGACGGGTACGGGCAAAGTGCTCACCCTTAACGATGCCAGCAACCTCTATGCCGACTTGGTGTTATCTGCCATAGGCCTGCGCCCGCGCATCCAATTGGCACACGCGGCGGGCATCGCCGTTAATCGCGGCATTGTCGTGAATGCACAATTACGCACTAATGATGAGGCAGTTTTTGCACTGGGCGATTGCGCCGAAATAGAAGGCAGGGTGTTGCCATTTGTTCTGCCTATCATGCATGCGGGGCGTGCGCTGGCTAAAATCCTTAATGGCGAAAGCGCAAAAGTGGTATTCCCGGCGATGCCAGTCGTAGTCAAAACGCCTGCGCATCCCGTTGTTGTTTGCCCAGTGGCTCGGGACGCCGTTGGTGCGTGGCATACACTGGCATCTGGCGAAGGTGTGAAGATGGGATTTTTCAGTGGGGAAAACGATATGCTCGGATTTGTTCTCACGGGCGAATATGCGGCGGAGCGCAATGAAATGACGAAAAAACTAGCTGCGCTATAAAACCGATGTTATCAAGAAAGAGGGCGATGATTTCGGCAACACCCTGTCGTGACGGTCCGCAATCCGGCGGACTGAAAATTAATGGCACACAAAACTCGCATGCCCGGGTTTCTCCGTGCAATCACTCACGATACACAACACTTTGAATATGCTCATATTTGGGTGTATTTATATATTGCTTTCATTGCAATGTATTGTCCTGATACAATGCAAAAATGAAAGCCTATTGCATATTTAGCAAAAAGAGACCGTACGCTGATGGAATGATCGAGATGGTCATCTGGCAGTTGCCGGCAGCTGTCGCTGAGCGACCTCACGGATTGAAATATCGTCTTGTTTATATCGTGGCAGGGAAACGCCGGGTAGGTTACGACAATGAAAAAGGTAAAGGCGATCATAAACATGTCGACGACAGCGAAATTGAATATTTATTTGTCAACGTAGATCAATTGATCGCAGATTTTTTGACTGATGTAAGGAGCTTGTCATGAATAATAAAACACTCAATGTTGAAGTTTCTTCTTTAGAAGATGATTTGGCTCAATTTGCCAAAGTGTGGCGTGATGCAGAAGCAGGTAAACGCGTTAAAGCGTATGCAGGGATTGGTTTTGAGAATGCCATCGCGCTTTTGTCCACCCTTACACCAAAACGGTGGCTGTTAATTGAGGCATTAAAATCAAGCGGTGCGCAGAGTATCTACGCGTTGGCAAAGCATCTTGCTCGAAATTACAGCAACGTACATACGGACGTAACCAAGCTACTAGAGTTAGGTATTGTTGAAAAAGATGAAACTGGCAAAGTGTTTGTGCCTTGGGACAAAGTTGATGTGCAGTTCCCTTTGCAAAAATTAGCAGCTTAAATCAGTTCGCTAATGAATACAATTCGGCAGGAAATCAAAGAGGCCGAAAAGTTGAATCCAGCACACCTAAGCCGCATGGAAAAATAGTGAGCTGCTGTTTGCAAGCTGCTGAAAGATTCGGGTTAAAATTCGCCCCACTTCCGACTAACTAATTTCTACTCCTCCATCATGTTGCTCTGGTTTGTCATCGCATACTGGATCGTCTCCGTCGGCATCGGCCTGTATGCCGCAACGCGTGTAC
>Ga0208863_1001273_pt1 | contig 16714 bp, 18 predicted proteins | sample RifOxyD3_FD_184040 | JGI IMG/M metagenome (GOLD analysis project Ga0208863, IMG submission 184040) | Soil microbial communities from Rifle, Colorado - Rifle Oxygen_injection D3 (SPAdes) | ecosystem: Environmental > Terrestrial > Deep subsurface > Rock core/Sediment | place: Rifle, Colorado...
TTCCAAGAGGGTTGCGGATTATAAAGCAAGCGGACAGGCATGGAAAATATCGCTATGATTAGCACCTATGAAAACTTCGACGCAATACGATGTAGTGATTATCGGCGGGGGGCTGGTTGGCGCCAGTCTGGCCGCAGCCCTCAAACAAAGCGGGCTGTCGCTGGCCCTGGTGGAAGCAGCTCCTGCCCCGCAATTGGGCGATGCTAACCTGCCTGACGATTGGGATAGTCGCATTTACGCGATCAGCCCGGGGAGTCGCCGCTATCTGGAAGACTCGGGAGCATGGGCGCTGCTCGATCAGTCGCGGATTGCGCCGGTCGAAGAAATGCGTGTATTCGGCGATAGCGACTCCAAAATTGAATTTTCCGCCTACCAGATGGGTGCGCCGGAATTAGCCTGCATACTGGAAAACCGTTTACTGCAACACGCACTCTGGCAAATCTTAGCAGTGCAGGACAATCTTGAGCTGATCCATCCGGCGCGCTGCGCCGCGCTCGAAATCACCGAACAGGCCGCCGAACTCACCCTGGAGGACGGACGCCGGCTCAGCGCGAAGCTGATCGTGGGAGCAGACGGGCGCAATTCATGGGTGCGCAATCAGGCGGGACTCAATGCCGCACCGGTCGACTATCAGCATCACGGTGTGGTGGCTAATTTTACTTGCGAGTTGCCACATCGCGGTATCGCCCACCAGTGGTTTGCGCCTGACGGCATCCTGGCTCTGCTGCCGCTACCTGACAACCGCCTGTCCATGGTGTGGTCTGTCACCCCTGAACGCTCTGCCGAATTGATGGCGCTGTCCAATGAGGCGCTCTGCGAGCAAGTCGGTGCCGCCTCGCTAAATACGCTGGGAAAATTGAACGTCATCACACCGGCCGCCGCCTTTCCGCTACGTTTATTGACGCTTCCCCATGTCAGCGCACCGCGCGTCGCATTGATAGGCGACGCCGCCCACAACATGCACCCCCTGGCAGGACAGGGCGTCAACACCGGTTTTCGCGATGCCCGCGAACTGGCGGTGCAACTGCTTAATCGCGGCGGATGCAATGATTGCGGCGATGCCCAGCTGTTGCGCCGCTATGACAGAAAACGCCGCGAAGACATTGCGACGATGCAGGGCACGACCTATGCCCTTAAAAACTTGTTCTGCAACGACGACCCAATGTTACGCACCCTGCGCAATCTGGGTTTGAATGCCACCAACCAACTCGTTCCGCTTAAAAAATCCCTGATGCGCCACGCATTTAACTAACTTATTGAATAATATGTATAAAATACTATCGCTGTTGTTATTGCTTTCCTGCTCTGCTGCCCATGCCGGAGAAGCTGAAATCCGCCAGTCGCTGCAAAGCAAATTTCCCACTATAGGAAAACTCGAACACATCGTCAAAACCCCTTACTCCGGACTTTACGAAGTCGTGGTGGGCGATAAACTGGTTTATACCGATGAACTGGGAGTGTATTTGTTCGACGGTAACATCATTGAGGCCAAGACACGCACCGATTTGACCGAGCAGCGCCGCCACAAGCTATTCGCCATCGAATTTGACAAGTTGCCCCTCGATATCTCCATTAAAAAAGTCAAAGGCAACGGGTCGCGCAAGATGGCTTATTTTACTGACCCGAATTGCGGCTACTGCAGGAAACTGGAAAAGGAACTCGCCAAAATCAACGATGTGACCTTGTATATGTTTATTGCACCGATTTTCTCGCCGGAATCCAAAGATCTGGTACGCAATGTTCAGTGCGCCAAAGATCCGGCGAAGGCCTGGGATGAGTTGATGCAAAAAGGCATCGCACCGGCGAATGCGAACTGCACGACCAAGACGGACAAGGTGATGGCGCTGGCCAAAAAATTGCGCGCAAACGGCACGCCTAACCTGATTTTTGCCGACGGCACCCAGGTTCCCGGCTATTTGCCCGCTGAAGAACTGGAAAAATATCTGAGTCCAAACAAATAAGGATCGCGCCGTGACCACCCTTTCCCTCGTTTCTAGCGAACTGCTCTTGCAGGCGATTAATCAGTCGCACGATGGCATCGCCATCGCGGATGCGGCTCAGGATCATTGGCCCTTAATTTACGTCAATAGCGGATTTGAACGGCTGTCCGGCTATTCTTCAGCCGAATTGCTCGGTAAAACCGCCCGCCATCTGCTGGGCACGGACACTGAACAGCCTGAAATCGCCACGTTGCGCGACGCGTTATTGCAAGGTCAGAACTGCAAGGTGATACTGCGCAACTATCGCCGTGACGGCTCGATGTTCTGGAATGAACTGAACATATCCGGGGTGCGCGATGCGTCGGGCACACTCACTCACTTCATCGGTATCGCGCAAGATGTTACCGCGCGAATTTTGCTCAGCCAGCAATTACATCAGTCCAAGCTGGATTTGCACACGCTCAATCAGCAGTTGCACACCTTGAGCAACCTCGACCCTTTGATCGGCGTGAGCAATCGTTCCCATTTTGATGCGCAGCTGGCGCAAATGCTGCAAACCTCACAGCGCACTCACAGCCAGTTATCTGTGCTCAAAGTCGATCTGGATCAGTTCAAACGTTTCACCGAGCGGTACGGGCGACCTGCCGGGGACGTGTGTTTACGCATGGTGGGGGAATATCTGGCTAAGTCTTTCGCACGCGCCTCCGACTGCGTGTCGCGTTATGACGACGATGAATTCGCCATCGTTTCGATGGGGGCGACGACGGAAGGATTGCAGGAGCACGTGGGCAAGCTCCGCGACCATGTGCGTGCGCTGAGCATCCCGCATAGCGACTCGCCCTATGGTGTGGTGACCATTTGCGTTGGCGGCATCAGCCTGACGCCGCTACGCGATACCACAACAGCCACACTGCTCAAACAGGCCGACACCGCATTACATGAAGCCAAACGTCGCGGCTCCGACTGCGAGTGTATCGTTTGACTTAAACGGATGCGCCAGCGCTGAGGTAGGCCGTCAGTAACGGATACCAGTGGGTTCGATTAAATCCGCTGCGGCAAAAATATCGGCAATCTTGATTGTCGATGTTAACATTTTGATTAAATTGTGAAAATATAATCCTTTTGGAAGGATGTAGCAGTCTGAGTGACCAATGGAACCAAAAAATCTCACTTGCAGGCAAGATGAAAACTTTTCGATCCCGATCCTTCGGAGTTTTGTAAGATTCTCTAGTGTTTAATTTATTAGCTGACAGAAAAGAATATGCGCGTACTACTTGTTGAAGATGATCCGATACTGGCAGATGTGCTCAAACGCATTCTGCTTCGCTCACATTATGTGGTGACGCATGAAGCCAATGGCAGTGCGGCTGACCAGTTGCTCACGGTCAATCAGTATGATCTGGTGATTCTGGATATGGGTCTGCCTGATATGGATGGGGTTGAGGTCTTGCGTCGCCTGCGCCTGCACAATTTGAATGTGCCTGTTTTGATCCTGACGGCAAGGGATAAGGTCGCCGATCGTGTTCAAAGTCTGGATTCAGGTGCGGATGATTTTCTGGCCAAGCCGTTTGAGCTGCTCGAATTGGAGGCGCGGATTAGAGCGCTGCTGCGTCGCGGTCAATCATCGGGCGGTGCGCGGCTGAAAGTGGGTGAGTTGTGTCTGGATACGGTCGGACACCGTGCCACGATCAATGGCGGGCCTTTGGAATTGTCGGCAAGAGAGTTGAGTGTGCTCGAAATATTGATGCTGCGTGCCGGTCGGGTGGTGGGCAAGGAGTTGTTGAGCGAGCAGTTGTCGGCGTTGGGTGAGGAAATGAGCCTTAACGCGATTGAAGTGTACGTGCATCGTTTGCGCAAAAAGATTCTCGTGGGCAATGTCAATATTCGTACCTTGCGCGGTTTAGGCTATCTGCTGGAAAAACAATGACTCTATACAAGTGTTGGTTTGACTCCAATACCTTGCGTCAAAAATTGCTGCGCTGGGTGATGATACCGATGGCGGTGTTATTGCTACTCAACGTCGCGCTGATCTATAAATTCGGTCTCGTCAGCGCACATCGCCTGCATGACCGATTTTTGTTCGACACCAGCAAAATCCTGCTTGATCAGTTACGCACCAATGAAGGACGGGCTGAATTCAATCTGCAGGATGGTGCGTTGAATATGTTGTCCTCAGATAACAAGGACAAGGTGTACTACTCGCTCAACGGGTGGCAGCAAGAATATCGTTTCGGGGCGCCCGGTTTGCCTCTGCCCCCGGGGCAGTTAAGCGAAATACCTGTTTATTATCAGGCTGTCTATCAAGGACAGCCGGTACGCATGATGGCAGCGATCATGCCGGAACCCAACGTCATCAGTGGTCACGTCATCGTTTTGCTGGCGAAGACGATGGTATTGCACGGTGAACATGTACAAGAATGGATGTGGCGAGTGCTGCCCGCCCAGTTTCTTTTGATGTTGTTCGCGGGCATCGCGGTGTGGTGGGGGGTGGGGCGCGGCTTGCGACCGCTGTTGCAGTTACGCGACGAATTAACCCGTCGTTCCACACAGGATTTAAGTCCTTTGCAGGAAAGTGAAATCGTGGCAGAGCTTCGTCCTCTTATTCACGGTTTCAATGAATTGATGGGTCGACTGGATGCTTCCATGGCGGTGCAAATGCGCTTCGTTGCCGATGCGGCGCATCAATTGCGTACCCCGCTGGCGGGACTCAAGGCACAAGCTGAATTGGCCTTGTTTTTGGAGGATGCCGGCGAAATTCGCCACTCTTTGCGTCAGATCGGCCATGCTGCTGATCATGCCGCGCACCTGGCTAATCAGTTATTGGTGTTAGCAAGGTCGGAGCACGGTTCACAAAATCAGGCCAGTATGGTTGAACTGAATTTAGCTGCTTTGGCAAGAAACGTCACGGAAAACTGGGTGCAGAAGGCCATACTCAACAAAATCGATTTGGGATTTGAAGGCGATGGCCGTGATTGCAGAGTCATAGGTAATACGCTGCTATTGGGTGAGATGCTGACCAACTTGATCGACAATGCGCTGCGCTATACGCAAGCGGGCGGACATGTCACCGTGCGCATCGGCTGTAACAATGAAACAGTCAGTCTGGACGTGGAGGATAACGGGCCGGGTATTCCTGAGAGTGAACGTGAACGCGTGTTTGAACGTTTTTATCGTGTTTCAGGTACCAATAAGGATGGTTGCGGTCTGGGATTGGCGATTGTTCGCGAAATTGCGGATCGTCATGAGGCAGATGTTTTCCTGTCTTCGGGTGCGGGTGGGGTTGGGATGATGATGAGAATCATTTTTCGTGCAGCAAGGCCTGTGGAGAATATTTAGGCTATGTCGCAGTTGGTTGTTGATAATTGCTATTTACATGAAAAAGCGATTTCACGCGGGGGACGCAGAGGTCGCGGAGCGGGGCAAAACCAAACTTGAAAAAACAGTCATTAATCGGTATATGTCGTTTTGGTTGCTAGCAGTTGTTCCGGTTTTTGATTCGGTTTTCTCCGCGTTCTCAGCGTGAGTATGGTTTTGAATGTTTCTCTGATTGAGTTTCAACAACCAACTGCGACAGAGCCAATATTTAACGCCTTGTATGCCGTAGCAATTATCTCGCAACTGAATTGAATGGAGTCTTGCATGTGCGGTATTTGTGGTGAATTACGCTTCGATCAATCTGCTCCGGATATGGCGGTGCTGCGCCGTATGACGGCTAGCTTGGCGCGGCGCGGCCCTGACCATGAAGGGTTTTACAGCGATGGGGTGTTGGCTTTCGGCCATCGCCGTCTGGCGATTATCGATCTGTCCTCGGGTGCTGATCAGCCTATGGCGGATGACGTCTTGCACCTGGCGTTGGTATTCAACGGTACCATCTACAACTACCGGGAGCTGCGCGCCGAACTGGTCGATATGGGCTACGAGTTTGTGTCGACCGGGGATAGCGAAGTGATACTCAAGGCCTATCACGCCTGGGGTGAGCATTGCGTATCGCGTTTTTACGGCATGTTCGCTTTCGCGATCTGGGATAAGCGAGCCGGGTCATTGTTTCTGGCGCGTGACCGCTTGGGTATTAAACCTTTGTATCACACGCTGGATGGTGAACGGCTGCGTTTTGCTTCCACCCCCCAAGCCTTGCTGGCGGGCGGTGGTGTGGATACCCGCATCGATCCGGTTGCGCTGCATCAGCATTTTACCCTGCACGGCGTGGTGCCTGCGCCTCGTACGCTGTTATCGGGTATCAGAAAGCTGCCGCCTGCGCATACGCTGACTTTTTCCGCTGCGGGGGAGGTGGTTCAGCGCTGTTACTGGATGCTTGATGCGACACGCCCCGCCCATGCTCTGTCGGAAGAGGACTGGCTGAATGCAACGCGCGTGGTTTTGCGGCGCGCGGTGGAGCGTCACCGTCTGGCTTCCGATGTGCCGGTTGGCGTGCTGCTCTCGGGCGGTCTGGATTCCAGTCTGCTGGTGGCGCTGCTGGCGGAGCACGCCGATGAATTGAATACCTTTTCTATAGGCTTCGAGGCGGTGGCGGGAGAAGCGGCGGATGAGTTTGAATATTCCGATCAGGTTGCGGCTCATTTTAAAACGCGGCATCACAAATATGCGGTTCCGAATACTTCGGTGCTGGAAACCCTGCCCGATGCGATCGCCCAGATGTCCGAACCGATGGCCAGTTACGATGTGACGGCGTTTTACCTGTTGGGTGAAAAAGTGTCGCAAGAGGTCAAAGTCGTACTGGCAGGACAGGGTGCGGATGAGGTATTCGGCGGTTACTTCTGGTATCCGCGTATGCAGGCGGAAGGCGGCACGCCACTTGAACGTTTTTCCACGCATTACTTTGACCGCGATCATGCCGAATACCTGGAGATGGTCAGCGATGAGTATGCCGTGCCGGATGTGACTGCGGAGTGGGTGTCGGCGCAGCTGAAGTTGCCGGGTGCGGATGAATTTATGGACGAGGTGTTGCGTTTGGATGTGACGCGCTTGATGGTGGATGATCCGGTCAAGCGCGTAGATAACATGACCATGGCCTGGGGGTTGGAAGCGCGCGTGCCGTTCCTCGACCATGAGCTGGTGGAACTGGCGGCTAAGATGCCCGTTTCGCTGAAGCTCAAGGAAGGTGGCAAATTCCCCTTGAAAGCCGTGGCACGCGGACTTGTGCCGGATTCGGTGATCGACCGTCCCAAAGGTTATTTTCCTGTGCCTGCGCTCAAATATGTGCGCGGCGAATTTCTGGAAACGATGCGCAAAATACTCAACTCCGATGCCTGTATCAAACGCGGCCTGTACCGGCGCAGCTATGTCGAGAAACTGCTTGCCGATCCGGAGGCGTACCTGACGCGTATTCAAGGCAGCAAGCTCTGGCACCTGGCCTTGCTCGAATGGTGGTTACAGATTAATGTCGTCGCTTCTCAATAAGTCATGGCGTAGCGTTTTTCCGAGGTGCAAATATTCGAGCTGAAGGCCGGCAGCCGTTTTATCGCTGTTCAAGATATTTGAGTTTGAGGTTTCGGGTAGGTCGAACAACAAGGTTGAAACCATCCAGATAGCGTAGAAAACGCATTGCTGGGTGAATGCGTCCTGCAAAATCCACTATGCGGCTAATCAACGTCAGGCAAGCGATATTCAGCAGATGCGCGATGAAGTCACCCGGCTCAAAGGTGAAAAGGCCCGGTCGAAAAAAGCGGTTGTCCGCCGGTCTGCCGACAGGCAGGAGGATTGAACTGCCGATTTTAGGGGTATGGGTTGTCACGGCTGAATTGCTCAGGTCACTGCAAGGGCCTCGCTATATTCCCGATCAGCGCGGTTAAACTAACGTAAACGCGCGCAGCGACGAACCGTACCTGTCGGCAGACAGGCAGACATGGCTGGTTTCATTATCAGGGAGGCACTTTTCCATGCCCGTTAACGTGAAACTCGCGTAGCGATTCGTTTGCCCTTGCCCTCGCTTGCGGGGGAAAGTTGAAAAGGGGGAACGGGCATAGCGAGCTTCATTATCAGGGGTGGCATCATTGCCATGCCCGTTAGTATCAAGATTCTCGTCTGGCAATACGTCAAGGGGAATCTCCTTAAACGCGATTGAGCTGGTCGCGCTTATGTTGATAATTTGAATGCTGTTTTTGCCAGGCGTCGGCCCAGCGCCATGCATAATTTCTTTTCCTCTTCCGAGATGGGTAAATGGCCGGTCAGGCCAGCAACATGGCTGGCGCCGTAGGGCGTGCCGCCGCTCTGTGTTCGAGCCAGTTCCGGTTCGGAATAGGGAATGCCGGTGATCAGCATGCCATGGTGCAGCAGCGGCAGCATCATCGACAGCAATGTAGATTCCTGTCCGCCGTGCATGCTGCTGGTCGAGGTGAATAGGGCCGCCGGCTTGCCTACCAGCGCGTGTTTAATCCAAAGTGAGCTGGTGCCATCCCAGAAATACTTCATTGCACCGGCCATATTGCCGAAGCGCGTCGGGCTGCCCAGTGCCAGAGCGATGCACTCTTCCAGGTCGCGTAAATCCACATAGGGCGCGCCTGCGTCGGGAATGGCGGGTTCGGTTGTCTCGCAGACAGCAGAGACTTTGGGGACGGTACGCACTCTGGCACGTATCCCGGGAACGGTTTCTACGCCGCGCGCGATGAGTTGAGCCATCTTCTGTGTCGCGCCATGCTGGCTGTAATACAGCACCAGAATTTCTTTGTCGGTTATCATGCGCGCATTATAGAGAATCATGGTCAGCATGCAAAAGAAACCTTTACAGAACTTTATCCGCTTTGTGGCGTTGCGCTTTAGGCAGGATAGATGTGCGCAGATTGCGGCCAGTCTGACTTTTACCACGCTGTTGTCGCTGGTGCCGCTGATTACCATCGCGCTGACGATGTTTGCTGCATTTCCGGTATTCGATGATTTTTCGTCGCAGATTAAAATGTATCTGCTGAATAATCTAATGCCGAATACGGCGGGGAAGGTGATTACGCACTATACGGAGCAGTTTGCCGAGAGCGCCGGACGGCTCAGTGCGGTTGGTGTGGCCTTTCTGGCGGTAACTGCGATGCTGATGATACAGACGATAGATCACGCCTTTAATACCATCTGGCGAGTGACCCGTCCGCGCAAGATGATTAAACGCCTGATCATCTACTGGGCGGTGCTCACGCTCGCGCCGGTGCTGGTGGGGGCGAGCCTGTCGCTGACCTCCTGGTTAGTGGGTTTGTCGCTGGGCTACGCCAAGCAAATTCCAATTTTCGGGGTCGGGCTGTTGAAAGCATTGCCGGTATTATTGACGACGCTGGCTTTCGCCCTGCTGTTCAGATTGGTACCCAACCGCTATGTGCCCTATAAACATGCGCTGATCGGCGGTATCGTCGCGGCGGTGTTGTTTGAGACGATGAATCGCGTGTTCGGTTATTATATCAGCCACTTCCCGACCTATAAGCTGGTCTACGGTGCTTTCGCCAGCGTGCCGATTTTTCTGATTTGGGTGTATTTTTCCTGGCTGACTATATTGTTGGGTGCTGTGGTGGCAGCCTCTTTGCCGCATTGGCGTACACCGGATACGCCGTATTTGCCCGCAGTGGTGAAAATGCTCGACTCCTTGCGGGTATTGCAACTCATGTCGCGTGCCATGCAGCGCGGTGAGGTGATGAACATTCCCGCCTTATCGAACGCCTTGCAGCTGGGATTTTATACTCTGGAGCAGATACTGGAGCGCCTGGCCGGAGCCAATCTGGTGCGTAAGGCGGAAGGCGCGGGGTGGTTGATGACGCGTGATATCGCGCATATCAGGGCGACCGAGTTGCTGCATCTGTTTGTGCTTGATCGCAGTATTCTGTTGGCGGCAGAGGGGGATGATCCGTTGAAACAGTGGCTTGCGTCATGTGCCGCGCAACTGGAAAACGACATGGATGTGAGTCTGCAAACGCTGTTTGAGCCAAAATCTGTACAAGCTGCGGCATAGGTAATAGTTGAGCATACCCTATGCATTCGTTTAGAATGGGGCACTTAACCTCTGGAATTGCAATTTGTCACAGCCCGCTTTAGTCGAAATTCGCGATCTTAACTTCACCTATGATAAACGCCCTGTTCTGCAGGGTATCAATATGACGTTTCCGAAAGGAAAGCTGGTCGCGATCATGGGGTTGTCAGGTTGCGGTAAGACGACACTGCTGCGTCATATCGGAGGCGCTTTAAAACCGACCAAAGGTTATGTCAAGATGGACGGGCAGGTGATGCACGAACTGAACCAGGACGGGCTGTATGCGGTGCGGCGCAAGATGGGGATGCTGTTTCAGTTCGGCGCGCTGTTCACGGATATGTCTGTATATGACAACGTAGCCTTTCAAATGCGCGAGCACACCGATTTACCCGAGGACATGATTCATGATCTGGTCATCATGAAGCTCAATGCGGTAGGTCTGCGCGGTGCGCAACACATGATGCCGTCCGAGTTGTCAGGCGGTATGGCAAGGCGGGTGGCACTGGCTCGCACCGTGGCGCTCGATCCCATGTTGATCATGTATGACGAGCCTTTCGCCGGTCTGGATCCGATCTCACTGACAGTCATCGGCGATTTGATTCGACGTTTGAACGATGCGCTGGGTGCGACTTCGATTATCGTTACGCACGATATTCAGGAGTCACTCAAGATCGTAGATTACGTCTATTTTATGGCGGGTGGGGTGATCGTCGCGGAAGGCACGCCGGACGAGTTGCGCGCCTGCGATACGGACTTTGTACACCAGTTTGTGCATGGCGAAATGGATGGCCCGGTACCCTTTCATTATCCCGGTGTTGATTATCAACAAGATTTAAATTTACGGGCTAGACTCAGTGATTAATACAATAAGAGCGATTGGACATCACATTGTCAACGCGGTATGGCGGATAGGCGTTGCTTCGCGTTTCTTCTTTCTCACTCTGCGATATTCCGGAAGCAGCTTTCGGCGCTTTGATCTGGTGATCAAAGAGCTGTTCGCCAGCGGCGTGATGTCGCTGATCATCATCGTAGTGGCAGGACTGTTTGTCGGTATGGTACTGGGCTTGCAAGGCTATGAAACGCTCAAGCGTTACGGTTCGGAATCCGCGCTGGGCGTGATGGTGGCGTTAGGCTTGGTGCGCGAACTGGGGCCGGTGATGGCCGCGCTGCTGTTTGCCAGTCGCGCGGGATCGGCGATGACGGCTGAGATCGGCCTGATGAAGGCAACCGAGCAGATTTCGGCGATGGAGATGATGGCGGTCAATCCGATCGCACGTATCGTCGCGCCACGCTTCTGGGCAGGGGTGATTTCGATGCCGTTGCTCGCAGCCATGTTCAGCGCAGTCGGCATATTTGGCGGCTATCTGGTCGGGGTGGTGCAAATCGGCGTGGACGAAGGGTCGTTCTGGTCGCAGATGCAGGCTGCGGTAGATTTTCGTGAAGACATCATGAACGGCATTATCAAGAGTTTGGTGTTCGGCACTGTGGTCACTGTGATTGCCCTGTTTGAGGGGTTTGATGCGCCGCCTACTGCTGAGGGTGTGTCGGGCGCGACCACGCGTACGGTCGTGACATCGTCGCTGGCGATTTTGATGTTGGATTTTGTATTAACCGCAATCATGTTTAGAGGGGCATAGTATGGAACGCACGACGCTGGATTTGTGGGTGGGGATGTTTGTGGTAGCCGGTATCGGCGCACTGGTGATGCTGGCAATGAAAGTCGGGAATCTGGGCACTTACAATGTGGCTGAGACTTATCAGGTGCACGCATATTTTGCCAATATCGGCGGTTTAAAGCCCAAGGCTTCGATCAGAAGTGCCGGCGTGCTGGTCGGACGGGTCACCGAAATCACGCTAGATACCGAACGCTATGAGGCCAACGTGGTGATGAGTCTGGATAAACGTTATCAATTTCCCAAAGATACATTTGCCAATATTCTGACCTCCGGCTTGCTGGGCGAGCAATACATAGGCCTGATGCCGGGCGGTGACAGCGAGATGCTCAAAAACGGAGAGGTGGTCAAACAGACTCAGTCGGCAATGGTGCTGGAAGACCTGATCGGCAAATTTATATACAGCAAAGCTGCTGAAACATCAAAATAATCAAGGGGTTGTAATGTGTAAGATATTGTGGCAGGCGATGGCGGGTTGGTTGTTGTTGGTCGGTGCAGCTCAGGCGGACATGCTCGCGCCGGATGCGCTGATCAAGGATACCGCGCTGGAGGTGATCGCTATCGTCAAGCAGGATCCGGACATCAAGGCGGGCAATCAGAAAAAAGTGCTGGCGCTGGTCGATGCCAAGGTACTGCCGAATTTCGATTTCAATCGTATGACGCAGCTGGCTGCGGGTAAATACTGGAGGCAGGCGACGCCGGAGCAGAAAAAGGCACTGGTCGCGGAGTTTCGCAATATGCTGGTGCGTACTTATACCAAGGCGTTCACTTTATATCGTGATCAGACGATAGAGGTTAAACCGTTAAAACTCGCGCCTGAGGAGACAGAGGTCACCGTTAGGACGCGCGTTATCAAAACGGGTGGAGGACAGCCAACCTCCGTGGATTATCAGATGAAAAAGGGGGATGAGGGCTGGAAGGTATTTGATGTGGCGATTGAAGGGGTGAGCATGGTCACTAGTTATCGCAGCACCTTTGCCAGTCAGATTGAGCAGTCGGGGATTGATGCGCTGATTAAAACGTTGGCTGACATGAATGCAGATGCCGGCAAGCTCCACAAGGCGGATGCCAAGTGATCAATCTGGAAGGAAATCGTCTGATATTGAGCGGTTCTCTGGTGATGTCGACTGTGCCTGCGCTGTATGAGGCTGGTTTGCAGCATTTGTCAGACGCTGATATGGAAGTGGATCTGGCTAAGGTGGAGATGGTCGATTCCGCCGCGCTCAGCATGTTGTTAGGTTGGCTCAGAGCGGCTCAGGCTAAGAATCGCAGTTTGCGTGTGACAAATCTGCCTGCCAACCTGTTGAGTCTGGCGAATCTGTATGGTGTGGCCGAGATGCTGCCGAAATAAAGCGCCTCCTTGTAACCTGATGTATTAAATCAAAAGGAAATTTTAATGGTCACCCCTGAAAGCATACAGAGAGATATCGCGCAAAACATGGCGACAGAATATTTAACGGTCACCGGTGACGGGCAGCATTTTGAGGCGGTCGTGGTCAGTGTCGAGTTCGCTGGCAAAAGCCGTATACAACGCCAGCAATTGGTCTATAAGACGCTGGGCGACCGGATGACAGGCGAAATTCATGCGCTGTCTATGAAAACTTTTACACCTGAAGAATGGGCATCAATGTAGGCCGGGCATTTGCCCGACATGTCGGATTGAAATCCGACCTACCTGATTAAATGACTCCAAAATTATCAGTCGGATTGAAATCCGACCTGCCAAAATAATGCAAAAACTTGTAATCGAAGGCGGACATCAACTCAACGGTGAAGTCCGTATTTCCGGTGCTAAAAACGCCGCCCTGCCCATCATGTGCGCCAGCATACTGACGGAAGATGAGCTGCATCTGAGCAATCTGCCGGATATGCATGATGTGACGACCATGATCAAGCTGTTGCAACAGATGGGCGTGGCGGTGGAATCCGGTGAGCAGGAAGCTCGATTTAACGGGGCTGCTTTGGATAAACAGGAAGCGCCTTATGACATGGTCAAGACCATGCGGGCGGCCATTCTGGTGCTGGGGCCGCTGCTGACTCGCTTCGGTGTGGCGCGCGTGTCGCTGCCAGGCGGTTGCGCGATTGGTTCGCGCCCGGTTGATCTGCACATCAAAGGTCTGATTGCGATGGGTGCGGAAATTCACATCGAGCACGGCTATATCCATGCGACGGCAAAACGTTTGAAAGGCGCGCGGATCTGTTTTGATCTGATCAGCGTAACCGGCACGGAAAATTTGATGATGGCGGCGGTGCTGGCGGATGGCACGACCGTGCTGGAAAATGCGGCGCGTGAACCCGAAGTGGTCGATCTGGCTAACTGCCTGACCGCGATGGGGGCGAATATCGAGGGGGCAGGCAGCGACAAGATCACCATCGTCGGGGTCGATAAGCTGCACGGCGCAAGTTACAGCGTAATGCCCGACCGTATCGAGAGTGGTACATTTCTGGTTGCGGCGGCAGCAACGGGCGGATGCATTACTCTGACGCATGCCAGAGCCGATATTCTCGACAGCGTGCTCGATAAATTGCGTGAGGCGGGTGCGACGGTTGAGGTGTCGGGTGATCGTATTCGTCTGGAAATGACCGGGCGTCCCCGTGCGGTGAATTTGCGTACCGCGCCGTATCCCGCTTTTCCGACCGATATGCAGGCGCAATTCATGGCGCTCAATGCAATCGCAGAAGGCAGTTCCATCGTCGTGGAAACTATTTTTGAAAATCGCTTCATGCATGTGCAGGAATTACAGCGTTTGGGCGCACAAATCGATATCGAAGGTAATACTGCCGTTATACAAGGGTGTGCGACGTTAGATGGCGCAACCGTGATGGCGACCGATTTGCGTGCTTCCGCCTCGCTGGTGATTGCCGGGATGGTGGCGAAAGGAGAAACCGTGGTCGATCGCATTTATCATCTGGATCGTGGCTATGAACGCATCGAGTCTAAGTTGTCTGCGCTGGGTGCGAAGATACGAAGAATCAAATAGTATTTATTTTGTCCGTAACTTGTTTTATTTATTGAATTGACTGGTAACACCATGATTACAATCGCTTTATCAAAAGGTCGTATCTTCGAGGAAACGCTGCCGCTGCTGGCTGCCGCTGGAATCCATGCGCTGGAAGATCCGGAATCTTCGCGCAAGTTGATACTAGACACGAATCGTCCTGATGTTCGCTTAATCATTGTGCGAGCTTCTGATGTGCCGACCTACGTGCAATACGGTGCGGCCGATATCGGTGTGGCGGGCAAGGATGTGCTGAATGAGCATGGCGGGGTGGGGCTTTATCAACCCTTGGATTTGAACATTGCGCGTTGCCGCCTGATGGTCGCGGTGCACAATGATTTCGATTATGAATCGGCGGTCAAACAGGGCGCGCGCCTGCGGGTTGCGACCAAATATGTGAAAGCGGCGCGTGAACACTTTGCAGCCAAAGGCGTCCATGTCGATTTAATTAAGCTTTATGGTTCGATGGAGTTGGCCCCCTTGGTTGGTTTGTCGGATGCCATCGTGGATTTGGTGAGCAGTGGTAGTACGCTCAAGGCGAATCATCTCAAGGCGGTGGAACATGTCAGCGATATTTCCTCCCGTCTGGTGGTTAATCAGGCTGCGCTGAAACTCAAGCGCGATGTGATTCAGCCTATGCTGGACGCTTTTTTGCAAGCTATTGAATAGAAGGAGTTTGTCGTGATAATCAAACAATTTTCGAGTGCTGATGCAAATTTTGGCGCTGAGCTGACCGCATTGCTGGCGTTTGAAGAAACGGCGGATGAAAAACTGGAAGCGACGGTCGCTGCAATATTGGCGGATGTGAAAGTGCGTGGCGATGTCGCTGTACTGGACTATACCGCCAGATTTGACCGCTTGTCGTTGTCTGCTGCTGAAGAGATGGAATTGCCGCGTGAGGAATTGCGTGCTGCCTTCGAAGGGTTGCCTGAAGATCAGCGTTTAGCCCTGGAGGCTGCTGCCGCTCGTGTGACTGAATATCATCAAAAGCAAGTCCAGCCATCGTGGAGTTATACCGATGCAGACGGTACATTGCTGGGGCAGCAGGTAACGTCACTGGATCGCGTGGGTTTGTATGTGCCGGGCGGTAAGGCGGCCTACCCTTCGTCGGTGCTGATGAATGCCTTGCCGGCCAAGGTGGCCGGGGTGGCGGAGTTGATTATGGTGGTGCCGACCCCGGAAGGGGTGAAGAATCAGTTGGTGCTGGCGGCAGCGTTCTTAGCTGGCGTGGATCGCGTATTTACAATCGGCGGAGCGCAGGCGGTAGCAGCATTGGCTTACGGTACTGCAAGTATTCCCAAGGTGGATAAGATAGTTGGTCCCGGTAATGCCTATGTGGCGTCGGCAAAGCGGCGTGTGTTCGGCATTTGCGGTATCGACATGATCGCAGGCCCCTCGGAGATACTGGTGATTTGCGACGGCAAGACTGATCCTGACTGGATTGCGATGGACCTGTTCTCACAAGCCGAGCACGATGAGCTGGCGCAGGCGATTTTGATTTCTCCCGATTTGGAATTTATCAAGGCTGTCGCGGCAAGCGCAGATCGTTTGCTGGAACATATGCCGAGACGTGAAATTATTAAAACGGCACTGGAGAGTCGCGGCGCGTTGATTCATGTGGCAAATCTGGAGGAGGCGTGTGAGATCAGCAATCGCATTGCGCCCGAGCATCTGGAGATGTCGGTGGAAGATGCTGCGTCCTGGTTGCCCAAGTTAAAGCATGCTGGCGCGATCTTCATGGGGCGTTATACCTCTGAATCATTGGGAGATTATTGTGCCGGGCCAAATCACGTGCTGCCGACCTCGGGTACGGCGAGATTTTCTTCGCCGCTGGGTGTGTATGATTTTCAGAAGCGCAGCAGTCTGATTCAGGTATCGCAAAAGGGCGCGCAGGGGCTGGGTAAGATTGCCGCAACGCTGGCTTTTGGTGAAGGTTTGCAGGCTCATGCGCAGTCTGCGTTGTACAGAACACAAATAAAATAGCATTTATTGCAAATAACAGTTGACAGGGTGTGCTGTTATTGGAATAATGCTGCTCCAGTTTTGGAGGGGTGGCCGAGTGGTTAAAGGCAGCAGACTGTAAATCTGCCCTCTCAGAGTACGAAGGTTCGAATCCTTCCCCCTCCACCAAAATTAAGTCTG
>Ga0208863_1001274_pt1 | contig 16710 bp, 11 predicted proteins | sample RifOxyD3_FD_184040 | JGI IMG/M metagenome (GOLD analysis project Ga0208863, IMG submission 184040) | Soil microbial communities from Rifle, Colorado - Rifle Oxygen_injection D3 (SPAdes) | ecosystem: Environmental > Terrestrial > Deep subsurface > Rock core/Sediment | place: Rifle, Colorado...
AAGCCTCGCTCAAACCGACTTACGGGGTCATCGTGTATCAGGAGCAGGTGATGCAGATCTCGCAGATCATCGGCGGCTACACGCTGGGCGGTGCGGACATGTTGCGCCGTGCGATGGGTAAGAAAGACCCCGCCGAGATGGCGCGTCAGCGCGATATCTTCGTCGGCGGGGCGGTGAATCGCGAGATTAACAAGGACCTGGCGACCCGCTTGTTCGACTTGATGGAAATGTTTGCCGGTTACGGCTTCAACAAGTCGCACTCGGCCGCCTATGCGCTGGTGGCTTATCAGACCGCCTATCTCAAGGCACATCATCCGGCCGCCTTTATGGCGGCGACCTTGTCGGGCGATCTGGACAACACCGAAAAGGTGCGCACCTTCTATGCCGACACGCTGCAACAGGGCATTAAAGTGTTGTTGCCGGATGTGAACAGCTCAGGCTATGTGTTTTCTCCAACCGATGAAAAAACCATCGCCTATGGTCTCGGCGCGGTCAAGGGGACGGGAGAGGCCGCAATCGCTGGTATCGTCAAGGCGCGTGCCGCAGGCCACTTCAAGGATTTATTCGATTTTTGCCGCCGCGTGGACAAGCGCGTGGTTAATCGCCGCACCATCGAAACCCTGATCCGTGCCGGTGCGTTTGATTCTATCAACGATCACCGTGCGTCCCTGATGGCCAGTGTCGATGCGGCGATGGCCAGTGCCGATCAGCAATCCCGTGCCGCCAATCAGGTCAGTCTATTCGGTGACGATGAGGCGGATGCGGTGCTGATCGAGCAAACGGCTGAGGTGCCGCGCTGGAGCCTGCGTGAGCAACTGGCGCATGAGAAAACCAGTCTGGGCATCTATCTGGGCGGTCATCCGTATCAGGAGTACCAGCAGGAGCTGGCGAATTTCATCAAGGTGAAGCTGGCCGACTTGACCCCCGCCTTTGTCGGCAAGTCGAACGGTGGCTATGGACAGGCGGCGCGGCGCGGGGTGCAGGTCAGACTGGCGGGCATCGTCTCCGGCCTGCGTTTGCAGCAGACCCGGCGCGGCCGCATGGCGGTGATCACGCTGGACGATGGCGGTGCGCAAACCGAGATGACCGTATTCAACGAGGAATACGAAAAAAGCCGTCCGTGGATAAAAGAGGATGAGTTGCTGGTGATTGAAGGTAAAGCTAGTCTGGATGAGTATTCGGGCAATATCCGGGTCAGCGGCGAGACCTTGCTCAGCTTCTCGCAGGCGCGTTCACGCTACGCACAGCATTTATCCTTGAACTGTAACGGCAGCGTCGAGGTGGAAAAATTGGTCGAAATTCTTAAGCCCTGGTGTGAAGGTGAATGTAAGGTATTGATTAATTATAATAATAAAGATGCATCCTGCCAGTTGGCGCTGGGCGAGGCGTGGCAGGTGACGCTGGCAGATGAGTTGCTGGCCGATTTGCGTACCGCCTTGCGGCCGGAGAGTGTTAAAATCGTCTACGCTTGAGTTTGCTGATCGGTTTTGTGTTTGAAATAGTGGCATTTGCGCAGTGTTACAAAACATTTGTTGGGCTGCATGCAAAGAGCGGCTTTTTCGAGGAAGACGTTAATGAACGCTAAGAATCGTAATATATTATTCGTATTGCTGATTATCTTTGTCGGACTGTACATAGGTTTGTTGGTGCTGCTCTATGCCCGCGCAGAAGCCTATGCGATTCATGAGGCAGAGAAGCAGGGGCGGGATATGCTCTACACGCACCGCGCGGTACACGCCTATGTCACCAAGATTCAGCGCCCGGAAATTTTCCGCCTGCAGGCGGAAGGGCAGCTGGACAAGGACTACTTTTCTCCCAAGGTGCTTTCCTTTACCTATATCGCCCGCAATGTGATGGGGCTGATCAATGACGAGCGCCGTCAACACGGTTTGCCGGAAATCTATTTCAAGCTCGCATCCGACAATCCGCGCAACCCGGTCAATCAGGCGGATGCCGAAGAGCTGGAATTGCTCAAACGCATCAATCGCGGCGAACTTCAGGAATACCATCAGGTCACGCAGCGCAACGATGGAAAATGGCTGTATCTGGCGGTTCCGGTGCAGGTGCTCAGTGCAGGGTGTCTAAAGTGCCACGGTAATCCGCTCGATGCGCCTCGCCAATTGGTGCAGCAATACGGGGATAAGGCCGGGTTTTTTGAGCAGTCAGGTCGCTATCGGGCCTTTATCTCGATACGCGTCCCCCTGATCGGTGTGATGGAAGATGCAATACATATTTTCAACGTGATTGCCGTGGCGGCTTTGATCAGTCTGACCCTGTTATATCTGCTGATATTTGGATTCTTGCGTTATCTGGACAACAAACAGCGCATCATCGAGGAACAAAATGTGCTGCTCAAGCAGTTGGCTTCCACCGATCCGCTGACCGGCGTATATAACCGCAACGGACTGCTGCCGTTAATCAGCCATTACGTCAGCATGGAAGAGCGCGATCGCAAGCCGCTCGCTTTGATGATGATAGATCTCGATCTGTTCAAGGCGGTGAACGATACTTATGGTCACGGCGCGGGAGATGAGGTGTTGCGCCATTTCGCCAAGCTTGTTCAGGAAAATGTGCGCGCGGCTGATATCGTCGGGCGCTGGGGCGGCGAGGAGTTCATTGTCATGATGCCAGGGCAGACGATGGAAGAGGCCAGGGATGGAGCCGAACGGGTGCGTGCGGCCGTCGAACGCGCTACCTTGAGCGAGGGCGTTCGTATTACCGTCAGCATCGGCCTGGCGTCATTTCATGGCGATGATACGGTCGACAGTTGGATACAGCGCGCCGATCTTGCGCTGTATGCATCGAAAGCTTCGGGTCGCAACCGGGTCAGTATTGAGGCCGCTTAACGGGTAGTGTCTGCGATTTTTGCGATCCGCTGAAGTGTGGGAATGATGAGCGAGTGTGGCGAGTTTCATCATCGGGGGGGCTGCCTGTTGGGTAATCGGCTGCTGCAATCGTCTGATTTTTACATGGAATCGCATCACCAGATTGCAAGAAGTTTATGGCGAACGGGGTAATTCTGAAATGGATCAATTGACTAGTCAGACGGAAGACCGCGTGTTTGCCATTAATTTAGTGCAACAACTGATAGTGCCTACTTTTGTGATAGACCAGCAAGGCAAAGTGCTCATCTGGAATGGTGCTTGTGAACGTCTGACCGGCGTGATGGCTGACGAAGTTATAGGCACGCAATCCCACTGGATGGGTTTTTATCCGATGCCGCGCATGTGTCTGGCTGATGTGGTTGCACAGGGGCGAGAGGTCGATTTGCCTAAACTGTACAGTCATTACTCGGCGGCTTCTGAAATCAAGTTCGGGATCAAGGCGGAAAGCTGGTGCGTCATGCCCAGGCTGGGAACACGTCTTTATCTGGCGATCGATGCAGCGCCAATTTACGATGAACAGAGTCAATTGATTGCGGTGGTGGAGACATTGCGTGATTTGACGGTGCGTAAGCTCGCCGAAGATGAACTGGCACAGACAAAAAACAGTCTGATTTCTGCGCAGAAGTTGGCGCGCATCGGCTCCTGGGAGTGGGATGTGCGCGACAATACGGCATTATGGTCTGAAGTCACTCATCAGGTATTTGGCATCGATAACATTAATTCGGGTGAACATAAGGAGAGTTTTCTGGATGTGGTCGATGCGAATGACCGGGGCCGCGTGGAACAGGCCTTGAGTGATGCATTAAGCGGTTTAAAAAAATACGATATTGAATACCGGATTTGGCTGGCTGACGGCTCCTATAAAATTTTGCACGCCTTAGCCGAAGTGATTAAGGATGAACTCGGGCAACCGTTGAAGATGCTGGGCACGGTTCAGGATGTCACCGAACGGAAAAATCTGGAAGAGGCGCTCAAAGAGAGCGATGAAAAGTTGCGCGGGTTGTTTGAGTTGTCTCCGCTGGGTATCGCTTTGACCGATATGGAAGGTCGATATATCGAATTTAACGAGTCATTCCGGCGTATTTGCGGTTACCCGGAAGACGAATTAAAGTCGCTGGACTACTGGGCCCTGACGCCGAAAAAATATGAAGCGGATGAGGCGAGGCAGCTGGCACAGCTTACCAGTACCGGGCACTACGGTCCTTATGAGAAGGAGTATGTGCGGCGTGACGGCACACTGGTGCCAATCTGTCTTAATGGGTTGATCGTGATGGGGCGTGATGGACAAAAGCACATCTGGTCTATTGTTGAAGAAATTTCCGAGCGCAAATTGCTGGAAAATAAAATTCGCGATATGGCATTTTATGATGCGCTGACCCATTTGCCCAATCGTCGCTTGTTAAACGACCGGCTGGATGAGGCGCTGCTGGCCGCTAAACGCAGTGAGCATTTCGGCGCGTTAATCTTTTTGGATTTGGATAATTTTAAACCCCTCAACGATCAATTCGGCCATGCAGCCGGAGATTTGCTGTTGATTGAAGTGGCCAGACGAATCAGCGCCTGTGTCAGAAAAACAGATACGGCGGCCCGATTCGGCGGGGATGAATTTGTGATATTGCTCGATGACTTGCATCAGGATCCGGCTGAATCGAACCGACTGGCGAGTGCCATCGCTGAAAAGATTCTCAAGACCTTGTCTGCTCCGTATCTGTTGACTGTGCCGCCAGAGGGTAACGGAGGGATGGCGGTAGAACATCATTGCTCAGCGAGCATCGGCGTGGCGGTATTCGATCGGTATGCGGCTTGTGCGGATGTTTTTAAATGGGCCGATACGGCAATGTATGCCGCAAAAAACAGTGGTAGAAACCGCGTCGTCATCAATCAGCAGGGCGGTGGTTTTCTAACCTAATTCCCGGTCTGTTACAGTGTGCAGTTGACGGGCAGTCCTCGTCCTATTCTGTTGGTGTGAAGATTTGCTCGATCAGCGCTTTTAACTGCGCCGGTTCAAACGGCTTGTCGCAGATGGCCGTCACTCCTGCAGCCCTGACAGTGGCCAGTCTTTCCTCGTCTTTTTCGCTGGTGATCATGATGACGGGGATGGATTGCTGCCAGCTCTTGGTGCGGATGAATTTAACCAGATCGCCGCCATTCATCCGGGGCATATTGTAGTCGGTGATCACCAGGTCAAAGGCGTTTTTCAGGATGATTTCCGCGCCCAGCTTTCCGTTTTCGGCTTCCGTAAAATTCATAAAGCCGATGTTTTTCAACACCCTGATCAGGTGGGCGCGCGAACTGAAGCTGTCATCGACCACCAGTAGGTGCAGGGTTTCGATACACAGTTCATCGTTTTCCAGCGCCAGGCTGCCCGTGTTGAGAAAATCCAGCGTGGTGAATATCGCGTCTTGCAGTTCTTTGAGACCGAAAGGTTTGCTTAAGATCGCGCTGGCGCCGGATTGACGCACCGGGTCAAGGTAGAGGGGGTTGTCCTCACTGGAAATCAGCACGAAAGCGATGTCTTTTAAGGCGGCTGCGCTGCGCATAGACTCAACGAGTTCGGCACCGGACATGTCGCCCAGATGCAGTGCGCTGATGACCAGGTCGGGTGGCTGTTTCTTCATGGCGTCGAGTGCGGAGCCGGCGTCCTGAAAAAGCTGCGTGTGCAATACGCCCAGCTCGCTCAGGTGACTTTCGATAAGATGCGCTTGCATCCTGGAGGGTTCGACCAGATAGACCTGGAGCGTGCTGATACGGATAGAGGATTTCATTTTTCCATTTTTGCAAGGCGGGAGAGCAAACTTCGCATCCGGATCGCGATGCAAATCAGCGGTGTCAGTGTAGCAAAAATGACCGGCGTTGTGAAAGTTGTTCGGTATCTGTTGAGGGTGGCGGGGTTGCAGGAGTAGAATCACCTACTCTTAGCCGTGGAATACATCGGGGATGGACGAAATTAGCATTTTGCCGATAGATGTAGTGGGCGGAGTGATTCTGCTGTGGATAGCCTTAGGATTGTTTGGGCTGGCGCTTTATCGTCATAAGTCGATGATTTGTAATGTTGTTTTTCCGCTCGGTGCGGCGCTTTCGCTGTTGCTGGCCGTCACCGGATTATGGGGACTGGGCGAGTCCGCCGATATCGCCGTGTTGCCGCTAGGCCTGCCTGATTTGCCGCTGCATTTGCGTTTGGATCCGCTTTCTGCTTTTTTCCTGATTTTGCTGGGCGCTGCCTCGTTCGGCGTATCGCTATACAGCGCGGGTTATTTCAAATCCATGAAGGGCCGGGTGCTGGGGCTGTTGTGCCTCGAATACCACCTGTTTCTGGCCAGCATGGCGCTGGTGCTGCTGGCTGACGACGCTTATATGTTTATGGTGGCGTGGGAGTCGATGGCGCTGTCATCCTATTTCTTGGTCACCACCGATCATAAAATTCCCGAAATCCGCCGTGCCGGATTTCTTTATCTGTTGATTGCTCATGTGGGGGCGATCGCCATCCTGCTCAGCTTCGGGGTGATGCAGGCGGGGCATGGTATCGCCGCCTATACTTTCGATGCGATGCGCGCTAACCCCTTGTCTTCCTTCTGGTCGTCGCTGGCCTTTTTGCTGGCGCTGTTCGGTTTCGGGGCCAAGGCGGGCGTACTGCCTATGCACGTCTGGTTGCCCGAGGCGCATCCGGCCGCGCCCTCGCCTGTCTCGGCGCTGATGAGCGGGGTGATGCTCAAGACGGCGATTTACGGATTGATACGGATTACTTTTGACCTGCTCGACGTGCATCTGTGGTGGTGGGGCGTGCTGGTGCTGGCTCTGGGGCTGCTGACCGCGATATTCGGTGTGATGTTTGCCGCCGTGCAGGGCGACATGAAACGCCTTTTGGCCTATTCATCGATAGAAAACATGGGCTTGCTTCTGGTCGGAATCGGGCTGGTCATTATCTTTCACGTCTACGGAAAGAATGCGCTGGCCGCGCTGGCGCTGACCGCGACGCTGTATCACAGCATCAATCACGCCTTTTTCAAGAGTTTGCTGTTTATCGGTACAGGGTCGATTTTGCATGCGACCGGCGAGCGCAACATGGGGCATTTGGGTGGCTTGATCCGGCGCATGCCATGGGTGGCAGCGACCCTGTTGATCGGCGTGCTGTCGATTGCCGGCCTGCCGCCGTTCAATGGATTTATCTCGGAATGGCTGCTGCTGCAAGCCTTTTTGCTCTCACCCGGTCTGCCCAATTCACACATCAATATGCTCATCCCGGTAGCGGCGGCGGTGATTGCGCTGGCCGCAGCGCTGGCCGCGTATGTGATGGTCAAATTTTACGGCATCATTTTTCTTGGTCAGTATCGTGAACCGGGGCTGGAACATGCTCACGACGCCGGCGGGTGGGAGCGTGCAGGGTTGGTCTGGCTGGCCGCAGGCTGCGTGGCGTTAGGCCTGGCACCGGTATATGTGGTGCAAAAGCTGGATCTGGTCACCAAAATGCTGCTGGGGCAAGGGCTGGGAAATTCCACATCAGGCTGGCTGTTTATTGCGCCGGTGGATATCGAGCGCGCCAGTTACAGTCCGGTGTATTTTCTGCTGGCGGTGCTGGGCGTGATGTTGGTGACAGCCTGGGTGGTGCATCGTTACTATCACGGACGCGTGCGCCGTGTGCCGGCCTGGGATTGTGGCTTTCCGGCGCAGAACGGGCGCATGCAGGATACCGCCGAAGGGTTTGGCCAGCCGATTCGCCGCCTGTTTGAACCCTTCTTCAAGATTGAGCGGGAAGTGCCGTCGCCTTTTGATGCGCAGCCGCGTTACCATGGTCAGACTGACGATCAGATCTGGTTTTTCCTGTATTTGCCGATCAAGCAGCTCACGGTCAGGTTGTCAGCGTGGACCTCGTTGATTCAGCATGGCCGCATTCATGTGTATTTGCTGTACACCTTCGTCACTTTGATCGTGTTGCTGGCCTTCGTATAATGGACAATATTAATTTAGCGCTGGCGGTGGTATTTCAGCTGTGTCAGTCGCTGCTGGTGGTAGCGCTCGCGCCGTTGCTGACCGGCTGGGTGGGGCAGTGCCGCGCCTGGCTGCAAAATCGCAGCGGTCCGGGGTTGTTGCAACCCTATCGCACACTGCACAAGCTGTTTCTCAAGGAGGCGCTGCTGGCCGATAACGCCTCACCGCTGTTTCGCGCCACACCCTATATTCTGTTCGGCTGTATGTGGCTGGCCGCAGCGATCATCCCTATCATCGCGGTCGATTTGCCTTTCTCACAGGCGGCGGATGTGATCGCCTTAGTCGGCGTATTTGCCTTGGCGCGGGTGTTTATTGCGCTGGCGGCGATGGATATCGGCACTTCGTTCGGATCGATGGGGGCCAGACGCGAAATGCTGGTGTCCTTCCTCGCCGAACCGGCATTGCTGATGGTGTTTTTTACCTCCTCACTGATCAGTCAGTCGACCCAGTTGCCGCATATCGTGGAAACTTTCTCACACCATGCCTTCGTGCTGTATCCCAGCTTAGCGTTTGCCAGTATCGCCTTTTTGATGATCATGCTGGCGGAGAATGCACGTATCCCGGTCGATAATCCGGCTACCCATCTGGAATTGACCATGATCCATGAGGCGATGATCCTGGAGTATTCCGCGCGCCATCTGGCGTTGATCGAATGGGCCAGCAGTCTGAAGCTGTTCGCTTACATGACGATAGGCTTTGCGCTGTTCTTCCCCTACGGCATTGCCGAGGTGGGCAACTGGGGGGCATTGCCGCTGGCGATTGTGGCCTTGCTGCTCAAACTCACCGTTGCGGGTGCCGGTCTTGCCGGGTTGGAGGCGATGCTGGCCAAGATGCGCATCTTCCGTGTGCCGGAATTTCTGGGGACGGCTTTTTTGCTGGCCGTACTGGGGTTGCTGATCCATTTTTTACTGGGCGCCTGACATGTCATTGACGCTCTCGACTCAGATCATCAACCTGCTCGCAGCGATCCTGCTGCTGATCGCCTTTGCGATGATCTCCCAGCGCCGTATCCTGTCCTTGATCAATCTGTTTGCCCTGCAGGGGCTGATCCTGACCGTGAGCACTTGTGTGGTGGCGTATTCGACCGCCCAGCATCATCTTTATTACTCCGCCGGACTGACGCTGCTGCTCAAGGTGCTGATGCTGCCCTGGCTGCTGCACAGGTTGATCCGCAAGCTCAATATCAAGTGGGATGTCGAAACCTTGATCAATATTCCGACGACCATGCTGGCTGGCATTGCGCTGGTGATCTTTGCTTTCGATCTGGCCGCCCCTATCTCGCAGCTGTCGGACAGTGTCACGCGCGGTCTGATCGGCATCGCGCTGGCGAGCGTGCTGTTGTCGCTGTTGATGATGCTCACGCGCCGCAAGGCGGTGTCGCAAGTGGTTGGCTTTCTGTCGCTGGAAAACGGCCTGTTCTTTGCAGCGACCAGTGCCACGCACGGCATGCCGCTGGTGGTGGAGTTAGGGATAGCGCTGGACGTGCTGGTGGCCACCTTTATTTTCGGAATCTTTTTCTTCCAGATACGCGAGACTTTCGATAGTCTGGATATCAGCCACATGGAGACGCTCAAGGATGATTGATCTGGAACTCTTGATGTTGCTGGGCATCCCTTTGCTGGGCGGGTTGCTGCTGGCGGTATTCGGTTCGCGCCCCTGGGCTGCCGAACTCAATTCGCTGATGAGCTTCTGCACGCTGGTCGCGGCGATCCTGCTCACCGTGCGCGTAGTCGATGCCGGCCCTCAAGTGAGTTTCAATGAACAGTTCTTCATTGATCCGTTCAACGTGCTTATCGTCGCGCTGACCGCCTTTATCGCCTTCACCACTTCGCTTTTTTCGCGCCCCTATATGCGTATCGAACAGCACCACGGCAGACTCAGTACGCCCATGCTGCATCTTTATTACAGCATGTATCAACTGTTTACTTTCACCATGCTGCTGGGGCTGACTTCCAACAACATGGGGATTATTTGGGTGGCGATGGAGGCGGCGACCCTGACCACCGTGCTGCTGGTGAGCCTGTACCGCACCCCTGCCAGCCTGGAGGCGGCCTGGAAATATTTCATTCTGTGCGGGGTGGGTATCGCGCTGGCGCTGTTTGGCACCGTGCTGCTGTATTTTGCGGCGGAACGCGTGCTGGGGGTGGGCGGCAATGCCTTGCTTTGGACGCATCTCAATCAGGTCAAGGGCGATCTGGAACCCACGGTGCTAAAACTCGCCTTCGTGTTTCTACTGGTGGGTTACGGCACTAAGATCGGTCTGGTGCCGCTGCACAGCTGGTTGCCCGATGCGCACGCGGAAGGCCCGACGCCTGTTTCCGCCGTATTGTCAGGCCTGTTGCTCAACGTCGCGTTGAATGCGGTGATGCGCAGCAAAGTGCTGGTGGACGGCTCTTTGGGTACCCATTTTGCGGGCAACCTGATGATGGGTTTCGGTCTGCTCTCGGTGGTCGTGGCCGCCTTGCTGCTGTCGCGTCAAAAGGACATCAAGCGCCTGTTTGCCTATTCGTCGATCGAACACATGGGGTTGATTACCTTTGCCTTCGGCATGGGCGGGCCGGTCGCAACCTTTGCCGCACTGTTGCACATGACGGTGCATTCCTTGACCAAGTCGGCGATCTTTTTCGCGGTGGGGCATGCGGTGCAAAAGGCGGGGACCCAACAGATGGATAATATCCGTGGTCTGATCAGGCTCAGTCCTACCGTGGGCTGGGGGCTGATGCTGGGTACGCTGGCGATACTGGGGATGCCGCCGTTCGGCGTGTTCGCCAGCGAGTTTTTGATTATCACCACGGCCATGCACGATTATCCCTGGACTACGCCTGTGCTGCTGGTGTCGCTGGGGATGGCGTTCGCCGCGATCTTTGGTCGCGTGCAGCCTATGGTGTTCGGTGAAACGCCCGCCGTGCGCCTGCCGCATGCACCGGCGTTGATTCCGGTATTTATCCATCTCTTGCTGGTGTTGATGCTGGGACTTTATATGCCGCCCTATCTGGCCAGCTGGTATCGTCAGGCGGCGGCCTTGCTGGGGTAAGCGATGAACAGTTTAAATTTAGCGTGGATTCCATTACCCGGTGCGATTCCGGCACGACAAGCAACGCTCGAAGCCGCTCAGTTGCAACCGCTTTGCCGCAAGGTGGCGGACGATGGCGGGCGGCTGCTGGCGCTGTGGGGCAGCGATGAAGGAGCTGGGATTTTTGCCTTGCATGTAGCGCTGGTCAATCAGGACGGGCTGTTGTGTTTGCACCTGCTGTTGGCTCAGGAATCCCCTGTGTATCCCGATATCAGCCAAATCTTCCCCTGCGCCTGCCGTATGCAGCGCACGGTCTACGATATGTTGGGCGTGGCAGCCGCTGGTAGCGCGGATCAGCGTCCTTGGCTGCGCCATGCCGCCTGGCCTGTCGACAGTTTCCCGTTGCGTAAGGATTTCGACGCAGCGATTAGTCAAGAGGCTGACGATTACCCCTTTGTGCAGGTCGAGGGGCAGGGCGTGCATGAAATTCCGGTAGGCCCCGTGCATGCGGGCATTATCGAGCCGGGGCATTTTCGTTTCTCCATCATCGGTGAACGCGTGCTGCGTCTGGAAGAACGGCTGGGTTATGTGCATAAGGGTATTGAAAAGCGTTTTGAAAACAATAGCTTATTTTTCGGTGCTAAACTTGCCGGGCGGGTGAGCGGCGATTCCACGACGGCTTACGCATGGGCTTACGCCATGGCGGCGGAGAATATGGCCTGCGTGACGCCGCCCGAACGTGCCCTGTGGTTGCGCGCGCTGTTTCTGGAGCGGGAGCGCATCGCCAACCATCTGGGCGATCTGGGCTATCTGGCTAACGATGTGGCGTTCTCGTTCGGTATGTCGCAGTTTTGGATACTCAAAGAACAGCTGCTGCGCAACAATGCCGCGCTGTTCGGTCACCGTTATCTGATGGATAAGATTATTCCCGGCGGGGTGGCTGTCGATCTGCCCGATGCGGACACGCTGCTGGCCGAATGCGACCTGCTCGAACATGAAGTGCGCTTGTTGCGCAGCATTCTGGAAGAACACGCGGGGGTGCAGGATCGCTACATCGGCGCGGGTACGGTAGAACCTAAACTGGCTTCGCAACTGGGGTTGTGCGGGTTGGCCGGGCGCGCCAGTGCTCAAGCCTGGGATGCGCGCGTACAGTTCCCTTGTGTGCCATATCAAACTCTGGAGGTGCGGATGGCCACACATCGCAACGGCGATGTCGCCGCGCGGGTGATCGTGCGCTTTGAGGAGCTGTTTGAGTCGATCCGCCTGCAGCGTGAAATTCTTGCCGGACTGCCGGCCGGCGATCTGCTGGAAGCGCTGACCGATTTGCCCGGCAATGGTTTTGGTCTTGGTATGGTGGAGGGGTGGCGGGGCGAGGTGCTGGTGGCGATGCACACCGATGCGGCCGGTAATATCAGTCGCGTCTATCCGCACGATCCATCATGGCAGAACTGGCCGTTGCTCGAACACGCGATTCTGGGCAACATCGTGCCGGATTTTCCGTTGATCAATAAATCGTTCAACCTTAGCTATTCAGGACACGACCTCTGATGTATCAGATTCTCAAACAGATTATTAAAACCGGCATCAAGACCGAGCCGGCACCGCTAGCGGATGAGACGATGCGTGCGGGTGAGCAGCGTTTGCAGCAGCAGATACTGGCTGTGCTGGGTCGCTCGCTGGCCATCCGGCTGGTTGATGCCGGCTCATGTAACGGCTGCGAGCTGGAGATTCACGCGGTCAACAACGCTTATTACAATCTGGAGGGTTTGGGAATCAAGTTTGTCGCCAGTCCCCGTCATGCGGATCTGCTGCTGGTGACAGGTACGGTATCGCGCCACATGGAGGTAGCGCTACAGCGTACTCTGGCGGCGATACCTGAACCGCGTCTGGTGGTAGCGCTGGGTGATTGCGCCTGTAACGGCGGAGTTTTTGGCGAGAGTTATGCCAGTTGCGGCAAGGTGTCAAACGTGATTCCGGTGGATGTGGTGGTGAGCGGCTGTCCGCCTGCGCCGCTCGCGATCATGCAGGGGATACTGACAGCGATCAGTGCAAAAAAGTAACAGAGAATAAACATTCTATAAGCTAAATATGCCTCTGGATAACTTTAAGCCCTTGAATGATCAGTTTGGACATGGTGCCGGCGATCTGTTGCTGATTGAGGTCGCGCAACGTTTGAAACACAGCATGAGACAGATGGATAGCGTGGCGCGTTTCGGCGGGGATGAATTCGTGGTGATGTTAGGTGCACTCGAAGCCGACAAGGGGGGAGGCGACTCACCAGGCGACGATCGTGGCTCATAAGATACTTGCCATACTCTCTGAACCCTATAAGATCAATACAGGTGAACGGGGTATTATGCACTATTGTTCGGCCAGCATCGGGGTGTGTATGTTTTTCAATCACGAAGCCAGAGAGGAAGATCTCCTCAAATGGGCTGATATGGCGGTGTATCAGGCCAAAGAGGCGGGGCGTAATACCATACGGTTTTGCAGTAAGGCGGCGTGAGCCGAGCACAGGGCGGCGAAGCGCGATATTTGTGCGAGTTGTTGGTAAAAATTAATAAATTTAACATTTTTCCTGATTTGCCATAAAGTTTAGCGCACGTTTTTGAGAGGAGTGCATTTAGCTGCGAACGATCGCAATGAAGGCGTCTCTGATAGATAAATTTGGTGGCTAATCATGATGTTTGTTGGTTTTCGTTCGGCGTATCCGGCTTCGCTTGCTGCGCTTTTTTTATTCGAGTAATGCTTCTGTAATTCTGACTTCCGATGATCAATACGACTTTTTATGAAAAAATGGTTGAGCTCGATCCAGCGCAGCACCGTAAGCTGAGATTCGATGCGACACATTGTAACTTCGAATTTTCCCGTCATTACACGGCCGTGCCGTTAAGCTGCGCCGAGTTTGCCCGGGCTGCCCATGAATATCCAGTGGTTTTCATGCGTGACAAAGATTATTTGTTGCAGCCTGTGGTATTGCTGGGCGTGAAGGAGGCGGAGAATCTGTATGTCAACGCGGCAGGATTGTGGGAGGCGACCTATCTTCCCGTATTTATCGGGCATTATCCGTTTGTCATGGAAGAAGGTGCAGATTCGTCCGTGGTGCGCATAGACGAGAAATGTGTCGCGCTCAATTATGAAACAGGTGAATTGCTGTTTGATGACGAAGGGGTGATCCAACCCCGGTTGCAGGACGAGATGCAGTTTTTGCTCGATTACCGGCAGGAGTGGGCTGACACGAGGCGGTTCATTGAGCAGCTCGATGAACTGTTTGTGCCGGCTTGCTTTGCCGGGGTGGACGGACAGACGGTGCAAGTCGACGGTCTTTACCTGATCGATCAGGAAAAGTTGAAGCTGATTGCCGATGATCGTTTGCCGTCGTTGTTTCACAGTGGTGCGCTAAGATTGATTTATCTGCATTTGACCTCGCTGGATAACGTGCCCCGTCTGTTGGGCAAGGCCGCCACGCGCGCGGCCGAGAAAGAATTTAAACTCAGCGTGATCAAAAAATTTCAGGCTCAGGATGCGAGCAATTTACGTAAACCTGAACCCAGTGCGCCGATGCGCCGGGTCAAACCCGGCGAGGAGCCCGATAGTCAGGATCAGCGCAAGCAGGAAGTGCTGCGGAAGTTGGCAGAAGAAAAGACTCGTCTGGCACGTGAGCATATGGAGCGCTACGCGCGTGGGGCGGAAGAGGCCGCCGCGAGCGCGCCGATGGCTGATGTTGAGTCTCGCACTGAACCCGTCGCTGAGCCGGATGCCAAACCTGCGGTGGCGACTGTTGTTGAGCATGCGCCCAGCCCGGTGGAAGAGGCGCGCGTTGTGCCGGCCTGGCGTTGGGGGCTGGCAGCGGTGGTGTTGTTGGCGGTGATTTGGGGGGTGTCGCATGACCCGCGTCACGCATCTCCTCCCGTGCTCGTCGTGGTGGAAAAAAATGCCGCGCCAGCGCCAGTTGTCAGTCAAAGCGAGGCGATATCGATGGTGCACATTGCGCCGGGCAGTTTTGAGATGGGCTCTAAGCGGGGCGATTCGGATGAAAAACCACTTCAACGGGTCAAAGTCGGTCATGCGTTTGAGATGGGCAAGACGGAAGTGACTCAGGGCCAGTGGCGTGAGGTGATGGGCGCTTTGCCGGAGTCGCTGAGCTTTAAGCACTGTGGCGAGCAGTGTCCGGTCGAGAATGTCAGTTGGAATGACGTGCAGGAATTTATCGCCCGTCTGAATGCCAAATCCGGTCATCACTATCGCTTGCCGACTGAGGCTGAATGGGAGTATGCATGTCGTGCGGGTGGGAAACATGAGTATTGCGGGAGCGATAACCCGGACAGCGTCTCATGGTACGGCAATGCCAAGATAGGTAAAACGCCTCATCCTGTCGCAACGAAGGAGCCGAATGCCTGGGGGTTGTACGATATGAGCGGTAACGTGTGGGAGTGGGTGGGCGATTGCTATCAGAAGCGTTATAGCGGCGCGCAAAGTCAGGATAAGCCAAGTTGCGAGCGGGTGCTGCGTGGCGGTTCATGGTCCAACGATGCGGATACGCCGCGTGCGGCGAACCGCTATAAGCGCTCAGCGAAGGATCGCGTCAACAATAACGGTTTCCGTCTCGCTCGTAACTTGTAGTTTATTGAATATTAGGCATTTTTTGCTGTATCGAGCTGGTGGGTGCAGTCCAGTGCGGCGAGTTTGTAGCATTCCGCCAGTGTCGGATAATTGAATACATTGCTGACCAGGTCGCGAACTGTGCCGTGCAAATTCATCACGAGCTGTCCGATGTGGATCAGTTCGCTGGCTTGTTCCCCTACGATGTGTACGCCCAGCAACTTTTCATCGCGCGCATCGACGATCAGCTTCAGCAAGCCTTGCGCGTCGCCGATGATCTGTCCGCGCGCGCTGTCTTTAAAATAGGCGCGTCCGACCAGATAAGGGATGTTCTCAGCCTGAACTTCCTTCTCGGTTTTGCCGACGTAGGAAATTTCCGGAATGGTGTAGACGGCCATAGGCAGATTTTCTGCCGATATATGGGCAGCGCCTCCGAATGCATGCAGCACAGCCGCGCGACCCTGCTCCATGCCGGTTGAGGCCAGCGCCGGTCTGCCGATCAGATCGCCCACCGCGAAGATATGCGGCACGCTGGTCTGGAAGTGTTCGTTGACTGCTATCCAGCCGCCTTCTGCGGCAACCCCCGCGTTTTTTAAATTCAGTTTTTCGCTGTTCGGCTCACGTCCCTGCGCATAGAGCACGGCATCGGTGCGGATTTGTTTGCCGCTCTCCAGCACCGTGACTGTCTGATCGCCGTCGCGGCGAATGTCTGTCACGCGTTCTTGCATGTGGAAGGTCACGCCCATCCCTAAAAAGCTGTCAGCCAATACTTCGACGACATCTTCGCTTAAATAGGTCAGCAGTTGTGCATGGCTATCCACTACGCAGACGCGCACCCCTAAGGCCGCATAAATCGAGACGAATTCGCAGGCAATCACCCCTCCGCCGACGATCAGCAGGCTGTCCGGCAGATGGCGAAGGTTCAGGATAGAGGTGGAGTCGAGCACCGTCTTCTTATCGAAGGGAATATTGGCCGGACGTCTGGGCCGGGAGCCGCAGGCGAGCAAAATCACGTCAGCCGAAATCTGCCGGGTATTGCCCGATGCATCGCTGACCTGCAAGGTATGTGCGTCGATAAAAGCGGCGTCCCCGGGTATCAGTGCCACGCCGTGCTTGAGCAGTCGTTGCAGGATGACCGATTCCTGTTGTGCGATCACCACTTCCTTGCGGCGCACCGCGTCCGCCAGTAAACCGTGCCGGCTGCGTCCATCGGCAGAGATCGCT
>Ga0208863_1001275_pt1 | contig 16703 bp, 15 predicted proteins | sample RifOxyD3_FD_184040 | JGI IMG/M metagenome (GOLD analysis project Ga0208863, IMG submission 184040) | Soil microbial communities from Rifle, Colorado - Rifle Oxygen_injection D3 (SPAdes) | ecosystem: Environmental > Terrestrial > Deep subsurface > Rock core/Sediment | place: Rifle, Colorado...
CCTGCCCCAAAATTTGTAGTGGATGATAAAGCCGCAATGTCTATAAAGATTAAGCCGGCTACATACTATAAACTCCACGAGCTTCTGCTTGAGAGCGAACTTAAGATGAAAAGTTCTCATGTAGACAAAAGTGCTATTCTTTTATCTACTCTTATTAGAGTTCAACAACTGTTATAAATTTAAAATTGAATAAATGTCTATAAATAGCTATAATTACAAATAAAAAGATTAAAAATTATTTTCATTCACTATTCATTTGCTTTTTTATAAGAAAATCAAGGGGTCTGTTTTTATATTGATAAAACATACCGATTTTAATAAGCTAGTAGGTGCTTTTTAAAGTTTTTATATGCTTTTTTGCATTTTAAATTAATGAAAATAACGGCTTCTGCCGATATGAAAACAATATTAAAAAATTTTGAGGAGTTTAAAACTTATGTTTAGATTTATTTTTATATTACTACTTGGATTGTCAATCACCGCCTCTGCAAATATAAATAAAGAACAGTTAAATAAACTCAATGTCGGTGCGCTATTGGTTAAAGATATGACCAATAACAAAATGCTCTACTCAAAAGAGGCGTTTAAACAACTAAAACCGGCTAGTCTCACAAAAGTAATGACTGTTTTAGTAGCAATAGAACAGGGAAATTTAGAGCGACCCGTGACAATTACATATGAGATGATTCAAGTAGAACCTACTATCGCAGGTTATAAACCAGGTGATGTAATTAAACTTAAAGATCTTATCATGGCGGCAATGATTAAATCAGACAATGATGCAGCCAAATCAATTGGAATTGCCGTTGGCGGAACTGAGAAGCGTTTTGTTGAAATGATGAATGCCAAAGCTAAAGCTCTTGGGATGAAAAATACCCACTTTATGAATCCATGCGGGTTTGATGATCCTCAACATTTTTCTACTCCTAGCGATCTTCTAAAAATGACTGAATACGCTATAAAGAATAAATATTTTAATGATATAAGTAAAAAAAATCAGCACACTTACTATTCAGTTAATGGAAAGAAAAAATTTCTAGCATACACACATAACCGTCTTCTAAATCAGTATCAGTATGCCGTAGGTGTAAAAACTGGATACACTTCTAAAGCAGGACCATGTCTTATCGCTCGTGCAAAAAAGAACGGTAAAGATTGTCTTATCGTAATGATGAATTCAAAAGAAGACCGTTGGAAAACAGCAAAACAGATTTTTGAGCAAGTTTTTGTATCAAAAGCAGTTAAGAATGGTTAGACTATCTTTAATTATACAATTTAAATAAGTTATAAAACGGATAAATGAGAATATGTACATACGAGTTACATAGATATAGTTGGAATAAGAAGTGCCGTAAATCAAATAAAAGCATATGTAAATGAATAGATTTTATTCCATCTCTATCCAAAATGATGATGTCTGCATCCTCGCAGTACAAAGCAAAAACAACATATTTTCTGTTGAAACACAACAATATATCAAACTCTCTGAATTATCTCAGTTCTTAAAAAATAAAACATCTTATTATGTCACTTTTGCCCAAGAAGAAGCGGTTGATGAAAAAATATTAATAGAATCAGCCATAAAAAATGATCATGTCATTCGAAGGATTATTCTTGGAAAGATATTTGAATCTTGCGCTACGAAAAAACTTCTTTTTAATTACTGTCCCATTAGTGAATTGAAAAATGGCAGCAAGATTACTTACCAAGTTGATGGGGTTTATGAAGATGAATATTTGCACTCACTCAAAAAAGTTGATAACTGGAGTCAAATAAAAAGTGCAACAATAAACAAATTTGCTCTTTTTGGTATATCTTGTGAGTGTATAAAAGAAAACAGCTACTTTTCTATTCATACTTTTGACAATAAAATTATTATAATAGTTATTCATGATAATACCCTTATCTTTAGCCGTGAACATACTATTGCTATAGATAATCTCGAGGAGAGAAAAAAAATTTTAATAGAGGAAATTACCCAAACAATTGCTTATGTGCAACAACATTTTAGAGAGATTGAGTTTTCACTTATTGCATTGAGCGGTTCCCTTTCTGCAGATGATGATATCCTTGAACATATTTATATTTTATCAGGGTTGGGAGTTTGCGTGTTATATCCCAACACATTTATTCGAGGGCTTGAAAATGAAGAGCCGCAAAGCCATATGGTCTCCCTTGGAAGTTGGTTTGTACCAAAAAAGTATCAATTTTATCCCACATCTATTTTGGGTCTTAATCAATACGGTTTTGCCATAAAAGTGTTACTGGGATTTTCTGCTGCAGTTTTTTTTATAACGTCTTTTTTTGCATATAAGCAATACGATAGCTACTCAAAGACACTTCAAAATCACGAAGTAGTAAAAAGCAGGTTGGCACAATTAACGCAAGATACAAAAATATACTCCGATGAAGATCTCTCACACTATATTCAACACATTCAAATAGTTCAAAAATATATGCAATACCATCCGATAGATCCTCTTATAGCTATCAGACCACTGGTAGAACTTCAAAAACCACAAAATATCGCTTGGGAGCATTTTGATGAGTTTATGAGATTAAACGCGGTATTCAAACGTTCTTTTCATACTCTTGAAGCGTTGTATCAGTTTGAAAAACTTTTTTTTAATTCTTTGCAAACACTGAGTGGAACACTCTACGCTACTTATCAAAATAAGACGAACTACGCCACCTTAGATTTTGAAATTACGGTAACGATACAAAATATGAAACAGCCAACCAATTCTAAAGAGTTGCCAAGGAAGAGAAGATGAGGTTACCTTTAATTATTACTCTCAATTTTGTGCTATCTGCATTGATGATAAGTTATATTGAGTGGTTTAAACAAGACGAAGCAAACTTAAAAGCACTCAATAGTACTTATATTAAAGATATAGAAAAATTAGAAAAAATTTCACATATAAATCAATGGCTAGAGAGTAGAGTTATTCCTAATATAAAAGAAAGATTATGCGAAGCCGAAGAAGCGGATAAAAACCTGATAGAATTTTATGATTTAAATAAAGAGGCATATAATCTGTATATAAATAAATATATTTATGAAGGCAATGATACAAAAAACATGGAACTCTCTTATGATATTTCAACACATGACAAGACTAAACTCATAGAGTTACTGATGCTAAGAGATGATAACCGGTTTTTTCAATTTAAAGAGCTTTGTATTGATAAGGATAGAGTTGTTGGCGTTATTGAAGTAGCACAACCTTGTAAAAAGGCTTCTCATGTATCTCAGTAAGAAAGCCTTTGGATTATTGTTCTTGCCATTTATTCTTTCTGCTTTGGTCTATTACTTTAGTCCAAACATTATAAGCTTTACACACTCTTTTCTCCCTGTGCATAAGCAGCATATTGATGAAAATTTAGATAAAAAAATGCGAAAATATCTTGAAATTGAGTCAAAGAGGAATGTTTATCAAAAGATAAGTGAAGATGCCCTAAGAAGAGAAGATAATGTTAGGTGGGTTGTGGATGAACTGCTTTATGTCGAAAAAACTAAAGTATCTCAAAGATTTGCTCCTCTAAAAAAGGAGACACTACAAGTTGAGCCAAAAAAGTATACTTACCGATTGCAGGCAATTTTTTCTGATGATAAAACTGCACTTATAAATGATAATTTTGTAAAAGAGGGAAGTAAAGTTAATGATGCTACAATTAAAGAAATAAAAGAAGATAGTGTGCTTATTCAAACAGATAAAGGGTTTTTGTGGCTTTTTTTATTTCAATAATTCCATTTTTATTGTTTTTTGCAGGATGTGTGACACATACCCCAAAAGATATAAATAGTGTAAAGACGCTAAGCGCAAATCAAGAGATCCAAGCTTTTAAAGAATCATTTAAAAATGGAAATGTTCCGCCTATGGTATTACCGCCGGTTTATGAAAATATTTCGGTATTTGATGACAAAAAAATCTCTTTGTCTGCACAAGAAGCAAAACTGTCCAATATTTTATATCAAGTCACAAAACAATCCGGATTGAACCTTATAATAGATAAAGATGTAGATATCAACATGCCAATCACACTCTCAGTACAAGGGGCGTTGCTTATAGATACGTTAGATGTTATTATGAATATTTCAGGGTGTTACTATAAACTCTCAGGAAATATCTTACATGTCAAACAATTTGAACAAAAAAACTTTTTTATCCCTTATGTCCATATATCTTCATCATTTAAAACTAAACTTGGAGGAGATACGGGTGCAAAAGGCTCTACTGATGCCAGTAGCGGACTCAATGGAGATTTTAAATTGATCTATGACAATCCTTCTGAAATTAATAATTTTTATGAACAACTTGAAAAAAATATTGCATCACTTTTAAGCCCTGATGGGAAATACACTCTAAACAAATTTACGGGTACCCTTAATGTCTATGATAAAAAGAAAAATATTGAAGCAATAGAAAGTGTTGTGGAAAAAATAAAAAAGCAATCAGGCAGACAGGTGCTAATAGAAGCCAAAATACTTGAGATTATACTTAACGATGATCATTCACTGGGTGTAAGTTGGGAAGCAGTATCCAACAGCATTATAAGAAATGGCGATTCACTTCAATTAAGTCAAACACTAGGGCTTAGCACGGCAGTTGCCGGTTCAGTAAATTATAATGCGAAAAATTTCTCATCTATCATAAGTGCTCTTGCTGAATCCGGAGATGTAGATACGCTCTCTAATCCAAGCATAAATGTATTGAGCGGTCAGTCTGCCATGATATCATCCGGCAAGCTTATCCCTTTTTGGGAAAAAGAGGTTCAAACTACGCAAGGGACTGGCGGTTCAGCGAGTACAAGTGAAGTGACTTACACGCGAAGAGATGTTTTGGATGGAGTTACGCTGGGTGTAACACCTACCGTAATGGAAAATGGAAAAATTATGCTAAATATTATTCCGATTACATCAAGCATTGAAGAGGTTGTAAGCCATTTCGATGAAAATGGAAAGTCTGTAGCTTCAGCACCTATTTTAAATATCAAAGAAGCCGGAACTGTTATTTATGCAATGGATAATGATTTAGTACTAATCGGCGGACTGATAAACAATACAACTTCAAAACAAGAGAATAAAGTCCCATTATTGGGTGATATACCACTATTGGGATCACTGTTTACAAAAACTCTAAGCACAGATGAAAAGCGTGAACTTGTGATTTTAATACGGTTGAAGATTATTGAATGAAGCGATTGCTGCTGCTATTTTTTTTTACTTTCTCAGTTTGTTCTGCCCAAAACCTCAATTTTAACGAAGAACATAAAAATACAAATAATAAAGTATATACAATTCAACTTTTTTCATATATTGATAAAAATATAGTTCAAGAAGTTTTTGAAAAAATACCCACAGAGTTTAAAGTTCATACAAATCTTTATAAGATAAAAGGCACCATAAAAGGAAGATGTTTTCAAGGCTCTGCTATTAGCGAGCTAAAACCTTATCTTGAAAAGTTGCATGCGGTCGGTTTTAAAGATGCTTTTATAGTCAAAACTACAGCGTTAGATATGCAAAATGAGATTATTTCGAATAAAAAAGAGAAAGTTGTAACAAAGCAAAGTAAAAATGAAAATATCAAAGATACAGCTCAAAACACTCAACAAAAAGATCTCCTGCCCTCACCGAAAATTCAAAATACTCTTTCTCAGTCTGATAAAGCAGACATCTTATTAAAAGCACAAAACTCCTATCTTAACGGCAATGAAAATGATGCAATTATGTACTATGAAATGCTTTTTGCTTCAGATAATGAGAATGAAAAAATCAAAAATAACCTATGTTATCTTTATGGAAAACAAGGTGCATGGTCACATGCAAAAGATCTGATAGAGGCTCAAAACTACCAAGGAAAATTTATATATGCATATGCGTATGGAGCAGTAGAACGAAATAATCCAAATTTTTATTATGATCTTTCCCCATATATTTTAGTAGATCATAGCGGCAAATTAATGATACTGACTGGATATTATTTTGAAAAACAAAATGAGATAGAAAAAGCGAATTATTATTATCAAATGGGATATGAAAAAAATCCTGAAAATATTTATAATATTTTTGCATATGCTAGGAGTTTGGATATTAAAAAAAATACTCAGGCTATTGCAATTTATAAAACCATTTTAAGCAAGATCTCCACATCACATCCCATGTACAGCTCTATAAAAAAAAGAGTCAGTGAGTTGGGAGGCTGAAATGAAACGAAAAGCTTTTACACTGATAGAACTCGCAATCGTATTAACAATTATAGGAATTTTAATCGGTGGCTCGTTTCAAGTCTTCAAAAATATGAGAGAAAATGCAAAAACTGCAGAAGCAAAAGAGCAGATTAAAATTGCCAGAAATGCCATTTTAGGGTATGTAAAAATATGGCCGAATTTGCCATCAACCACTGAATTTCAAAGTGACTTATCTCCTGCAAAAAATAATCAGAACATTATCTTGTATGCTCCCGATACTAATCTATCTACCCTTAATAACGATGTATGCGCATATCAAACTACCAATTTGCAAGTGATTGACAATGGCGTGGCTCCGCCAAGAATTATCAATAACATTGCTTTTGTTTTAGCTCATGAAGGGGCGAATTACAACATGCAAACGTCAATAGATACGACTTTACTCCCATATAAAGTTCAAATTTACGGTGCCGGTTATCAAGTTGATGACAATACAACTCCAGTCAATAGGATAGAAATATATGATGATATAGTTGATTGGGTAACTCTTGAGGAGCTGCATCAAAATGTAGATTGTTCAGAAAATATGTTAAAAATACTTAATGATCCAAATCTTCCAAGAGACATCAGCACGCATGCAAATTATGTGGGCGCAAGATTATTTGCAGACGGAGGAATTCCGTTTGCAGACGGCGATGGAGATCTCAAAGACGATTATGAGTGGTGCGTTGAAGATAGTACCGGGACGCTAGGCTGGATGAATTCAAATACCTGCAACGGTGCCATAAGCTTAGTCACAGATTGTTCTAGTGCGACTTACAACCGCTGCACCTCTTTGATTTTAGGATCTCTTTCAAATCCGATTGCAGGTTCCCATAGGCTTGAAGTTTATGTTAGAGATCAGGTAAAAGAGACAAATAAAAGTTTTTCGCTTACCATTGACGCTTACGGCGGCGGCAGCGGTGGTTCAGGCACGCTTCCAAACGGCGCTTCTTGTACTTCGGATAATGAGTGTACGTCAGGAAGCTGCAACAGCGGTATTTGCGCTAATCCTCAGCCAAATAAAGGAGATCCGTGCGATTCGGACGCAGATTGTGTATCTGGCGATTGCAACACTGCCTCCGGAAAATGCAAGTAGATCTAAGATAGGATAAAAAATGGGACATACCAAAGCGATCGGGCAACTTCTAGAGGAGTTGGGTTTTATCACAAGGGAGCAAGTTGAGATAGCACTTGATGTGCAGGGAGTAAATCCTCAATTTTTCGGTGAAATATTACAAAATTTAGATTTTGTAAATTCAGGTGAAATTGCTCAGGCAATCGCGATTCAGAATAACTTAGAATTGATAAATCTGACTTTGATTGTCCCATCCGCCGAAGCGCTTAAGCTTATCCCATATAATATTGCAAAAGCAAAAAGTATTTTACCTATCAGCGTTGATGCAAACACCTTGACAGTGGCCACGCAAGATGTAAATGATCTGGCAACTTACGACTATCTTCGTAAAATTTCAAAAAAAGAGGTAAAATTTGTAGTAGAAGATAAGCAGGTCATCGCACGGTATGCTGAAATATTTTACTATCAACTAAGCAATCCGATTGAGTTGGAAATAGAAAATATCATTCACTCTTATAGCAAAACTCAAGATGCTAACATTCCTCATCTCATTGATCTAATCTTAAATAATGCGATTAAAGACCATGCGACAGATATTCATATATCGGCTGAAAATCTATTTTCCAATGTCTCGTTTCGTATTGACGGCATATTGCAACATTACTATGCATTGCCTATGCAAATGCATCATCACATCGTAGCACGTATAAAGATCCTTAGCAATCTTGATATCGCCGAGCAGAGGAAACCTCAAGACGGTGCTTTTAAGTATGAGTTTTTCAAGGAAGATTTTGATATAAGAGTTTCATCTTTGCCTACTAATTATGGTGAAAATATTGTTATGAGACTTTTAGGAAAAAACTCCGCACTTTTTAACCTCACACAACTTGGATTTACAAATGAAAATATTAAAAAACTAGAAAAATATTTTTCAAAACCACATGGGATTGTTCTTATCGTTGGTGGAACGGGAAGCGGAAAAACCACGACACTATATGCGGCACTTCGTAAAATAAATTCACTTACAAAAAATGTTTTAACTATTGAAGATCCTATTGAGTACAAATTTTCTTTTATCAAACAAACCCAACTGAATGAAAAAGCGGGATATACTTTCCAAAATGCTATTCGTGCCTTTATGAGACAAGATCCGGACGTTATGTTGATTGGAGAAATCAGAGATAAAGAAACGGCCGAATTGGCAGTTCGTGCATCCATCACAGGACATTTGGTGCTTTCAACGCTCCATACAAACGATGCAGTTGGAGCGATACCGAGATTGCTTGATTTAGGAATTGCATCTTATCAAATCAGCTCAGGAATTCTTGCTGTTATTGCACAAAATTTAGTTAGAAAATTGTGTGAAAAATGTAAACAACCAAGAATAGTGACAAGAGAGGAACTGGAAAAAAAAGGTGTTTCAAGCCGAATTTTAAATCTATTTGAAACATATACGCTGTATCAACCGGTCGGCTGCATCCATTGTAGAGGCACAGGTTACAATAGACGAGAGGCGGTTACCGAGATTTTTGAAATTGATGAAGATATAAAAACTATGATTACAAAAGAAGCAAGTGCACATGAGATATCTTATGCTGCACAACAAAAAGGGATGTTCTCCATAAGGGAAGACGGAGAGTTAAAAGTTCTTTTAGGAAAGACAACTTTTGAAGAATTGGACAGGGTTTTAAACTGATGCTTTTCTTCGTTTTAAGCATAAATCAAGATGAAAAAAAAAGATACAATTTTATTAATGCGGTATCCTATAATAAGCTCTTTGAGGCACTTGAGAGAGATGCTCTTTTTCCTATTAAAGTTATCGAGATTCCCTTGTTTTTTTCTTTCGTCATTCCATTGCTGGGAGCAAAAATCTCCACTGAGGATGTGATTGAAATTATGAAAAATCTGCATTTAATCATAAAATCAGGAGTGCCTATTTATCAGGGTATTTTAGATTTAACCGCAGAGAGTGATAATAAAAAATTAAAAAATATGCTTTCTCAAATTGCCGATACAATCAACAGAGGTGAAAGTTTATATGCGGCATTTGAGCCATATAAAGATATTGTAGGGGTAATGGTTCTTAATCTTATAAAAATAGGTGAAGAGACTGGAGAGCTGGCTCTTACTCTAGAGCGAGGGGCATTTTTTTTAAATCGAATAAATTCACTGAAGAAAAAAGTAAAATCTGCGCTTATTTATCCGGCTTTCGCATTTGCAAGTGTGTTGGGAACAATGATCGTATGGATGGTTTATGTTTTGCCCCAAATGACACAGCTATTTACCTATATGAATATCGAGCTGCCGCCCTTAACCATTTTCATTATTACAGTCTCTGAATTTTTTTCAAAATATGTTTTATATATGATTGGAACTTTTATCGGCGTAACTGCTATTTTTAGAATTGCACATAAAGAGTATAAAACAGTACGTTGGTATACAGATAAATATATCTTAAAAATTCCTGTTCTTAAGCATATTATTGTTTATTTCAATACGGCATTTATCTCAGAATACCTCAAACTTGCTCTTGTGTCTGGTATTCCAATTGTAAACGCATTAAATACACTGGATAAAAATATAGAAAATGAACTTTTTCAAAAAGCCCTCCAAGATATTACAAAAAATGTTGCTCAAGGAACTCAACTCTCTTTAGCTTTTTCAAATACAAAGATGTTTCCATCATTTATGATGCGAATGATGAACATCGGAGAATCTACCGGCACTTTGGACTCTCAGCTGGATCTAGTGGCAAATAACTATTATGAAAAAGTAGATTATTTTGCAGAAAATATCGGCAAAGTAATAGAACCTGTTGTTCTTATTATTGTTGGCGGATTTATGGCATTTGTTATGGCATCTCTTATCGGACCTATGTATGACCTTATCTCAAAGGTTCAATAATAAAAGTAAAATAAGATATAATTTCTAGTAAAGGTAGCGTGGAATTTGTTCGTTTACCAATTTTATAAAATGGGAGGTGTAGCTTGAAAAAAGGTTTTACACTTGTAGAATTATCAATAGTATTGATAATCATAGGGTTGATTATTGGCGGTGTAATAAAAGGTACTGATTTAATCAATAGTGCTCAACAAAAAAAGATTTATAACACTTGGGTAAAAGAGTGGCAAATTGTTATTAACATGTATCAAGACAAAACGGGAAATGTTTTGGCTGATGGCGCAGACAATGGAGGAGAAACTGGAGCAGCAGATGGCGCAATGGATGATATTGATTTAAATGCAACATCTACCGTCCAAGACAGACTAAAAGAGATAGGGCTTACAGTTCCTACGAGCAATGTTGCAGCTTCAAATGGAGGCGCATACCGTATACAAGGTAAGTATGTAACAAGTGAAGCAGTTATAACACTAGACAAGCATGCAACAACAGGCAAAAATTTAATGAAAATTGCCGGAGTACCAACAGATGTGGCAATCTCTTTTGACACAATAACAGATGGTGTCTTAGGGCAAGGCACTGGCAATTTTACATGGGATGGCAATACAAGTGCTGAATGGCCAAATGTAGAAACAACTACTACGGTCGATGTAATTTTAGAGCTATAGTTTTATGCCTTATATGTAGTTATCACAATAATTTTTAAAGCTCTGAAATATTGTATTTTAGGGATTTAAAATGTGATGACTCCAAGGAGTGAAACTTACTTTATAGACTAAATAATGCCTTAAGACATCATGTTTACGGAGTTTTGGAAATTTGTATTTACAAAATCAAATAGTTTTACAATTACAAGGATGGCTTTTGCAAAATTCAGGTTCTCTTTTTAAAAATAAAAAAATAAAAAATCTATTTTTACTCTCTCTTTTACTCTCTCAGATGGTTTTTGCAAAAGATATAACTCCTGTTTCTAGTTTCTCTTCCGTCGGCTTTGTAAACGATTTTGTAGTGTATGAAAATCTATTATATGTTGGCAATGACATGGGTACTGTAGATATATTTGATATAAAAACCGCAAAAATCATAAACCAGATTTCACTTCCGCCAATCACATCTTCTATGAATAAAATTATTCCTGCCGACATACTCAGCGTTGATTATCTAGATAAAAAAGTGCTCATTCTCAGCGTTGGAGAAAATGCATATAGAAATGTTTGGATATACGAAAACAACATGTTAAAAAAAATAATAGGTGAAGATAAAAAACTAACCATTAAAGAAGCCCGCTTCGCAGGAGGCGAAAAAATAGTATTGGCAACATTAGGTTCCGACATCATTTTACATGATACGTCTGAAAACTACAATGTATACAATTCCCATATATCACAAAGTGCTATGGGCGATATTTCTCTAAGTGCCGATAAAGAAAAAATAATTTTTTGTGATGAGAGCGGAGAGGTAAAGATTATAGATACAAAAAACTCAAATATTCTAAAAAACTACTCTTCACAAAACGTTGATAATATTTTTAAGGTTGCGTACAGCAATGGAGTTGTGATTACGGCAGGACAAGATAGAAGAGTTGGTGTTTATCAGCCAAATAAAGAGGCATATCATATTAAAAGTGACTTTTTAGTCTATTGTGTGGGAATAAGCCCAAGCGGAAAAACAGGAATTTACTCAAGCACGCAAGATGGTGTTTTGCAACTTTTTGATATAGAAACAAAAACAAAACATGATCGTCTCATAGGGCATAAAGGTGTAATAAATCAAATTAAGTTTATCAATGAAAATGACCTATTTAGTTCGAGCAGAGATAATTACGTTTTACAATGGAAACTAACTAAATAATCGCTGTACCAGTGTAGTTTTGTAACAAAATTGTCACAATAATTACAATTTTGCTTTATAATTAAAAAAACTTATATTAAAATGGTATTATAATAAATATAACAAAATAATTATAAATAAATTATGTCCTATAGGTTTCATATGGAAAATAAAACTATTATCATCGTTGAAGATGATGAGATTACTGCGCTTAACTTAAAATTATCTCTGCAGAAATATGATTATAATATTATTTCAATATGTGATAGTGCAGCTCAAGCAAAAGAAAAAATAGACACTTTTAAACCGGATATAATTATCATAGACATCTCTTTACAAGACAGTAATGACGGGATTGAGTTAGGCAAAACTATTAAACAACACTATGCAATACCTTTTATCTACTTAACCTCTTACAGCGACGACGATATAATATCAGAAGCGATAAAAACAGAACCTTATGGTTATATAGTAAAACCTTTTGATCCTTCATCTTTACATGCAACGATACAGATGGCAATTTTTAAATTTGATGTGGAAAACCAAAGATTTGCTGAGCTTAACAATTCAAAAATTGATGAGCAAAGCCTTGAAAAAATGCTCTATGCAAGAAGAGAACAGGATAGACCGATTGTTAAATTTGGAGATGCGTATCATATAGATATATCTAAAAATGAGATATTTTATAACAATGAAAAACTGAAGCTTACAAAAAAAGAGAGTGCTATTTTTAGACTTCTTGTTGCAAAACTCGGATATACGATTAGCTTTGATCAGGCTATCAAATATGTGTGGAAAGAGAATGGTGCAACAGAGAACAGTATTAGAACACTTGTGTGGAGACTTAGAAATAAACTTCCTACCGATATTATAAAAAATGCTTCCGGAATCGGCTACTTTATTGAAGAGCAGCCGATTTTTTAGGTAATTTTTATCTTCTGTAGTCTATCCTTTATTTTCTCATACACTGCCTCATACTTGTATTTGCTATCCTCATTTTTAGCCATAAGTTCCATTTTTGCACTCTCTTCTTGTATCTCTTCGAGTCTGAAATTACCGCTTGAACCTTTAATACTGTGAGCTATTAGTGCTATTTTTTTATAATCTTTAGCTTTGATGGCTTCATAGAGTTCCGGAATCTGTTTTTGCATCTTTTTTATAAAAAGTTCTACGAGCATCGTCAACTCATCAACATTTAGCATTAATTCCTGAGTCAGTTTTTCATGATTTAAACCTTCAATATTGCACTTTATTTTGGTACTTTTGAGATGATTGATATCCTCTTTTGTAATTTTTAAATAATTAAAGAAGACTCTCTCAAGTTCTTTTATAACAATAGGTTTCCCTAAAAATGAGTCAAATCCGCTCTTAAGCCCTCTCTCTCTTGCCCCTTTGATTACATTTGCGGTCAAGGCAGATACCGGAGTATGTCTTAGACCTTTCTCTTTTTCATATTTTATAATCGCTTGAACCGCTATATTTCCATCCATAACGGGCATCTGTTCATCCATTAAAATCAAATCGTAATTATTCTTTTTATAAAGATTAACAGCTTCTAAACCGTTTGTTGCCAGATCATACGTTAATCCGTATTTGTCAAGCAATATTTTTATCAACTCTTGATTTGCGACATTGTCCTCAGCTATTAAAATATGCCCCAAGAATTTTTTGCCTCCGTCAATGCGATAAGGACAGAAGAGTTCAGGATGGAAAAGTTCATCGAAAGAGCTTTTTATTTTTGAGCAGTAAAGCGGAAAATAGATAGAAGATATATGAGAATATTTTTCATATTTATCATCAGGCTTACTTTCTAGAATAATATATTTTTCATTTGAATTTAATATTTTTTCTCTGACTTTATCGTCAATATCATCTTCAAGCACTATAGCTATGTCATACTCTAAATCAAGATTTTCAACAATATCTATATCTATATCAAATACTTTAGTATATTTAAAAAATGATTCTGCTTTATAATTTAGAACTCCGTTTTTTGCATAAAAAACAATTTTAAGTGCTTTAATCTCAAAAATCTCACTAAAGATCTGACACTCTTTACTATGAATCTCAACCGGAATTTCAATCCAAAATTTACTCCCTTTACCAAGCATTGAGTCTACAAAAATATCTCCGCCCATGTGTTTTGAGAGCTGATGACATATCGAAAGCCCAAGACCTGTTCCCTCATAATTTTCAATACCATCATGATTTGCTTGGGTAAAAGCCGAAAATATACTTTTCAAATCCTCTTTTGCGATGCCGACCCCGCTGTCACTTACACTAACCGTCAGTCTTTCCCTATGACAAGTGACTTCTACATGGATATGACCGCCTAACTTAGTAAATTTTATTGCATTGCTTAAAAAATTGGATAATATTTGTTTTATTCTAAGTGAATCTGCATATAGCTCTTTTGGTATAGAGGGATCTATAAAAGAGGTAATTGTTATATCTTTTAAATTTGCTGAAGCGACAAAAAGTTCCAGTGCATGGCTTATCTCGTCATGAATTGAAAATATCTTTGGCTCAATCATAAATTCGCCGCTTCTGAGCTTTGAAAAATCTAAAATATCATTAATAATACTCAGCAGGTTCTCTCCGCTGTTTAAAATAATCTCCAAATATTTTCTATGCTGTTTTGAGACGTCTTGATCTATAAGAAGATTTACAAAACCTAAAATCGCATTTAACGGAGTCCGTATCTCATGTGACATATTTGATAAAAAATACTCTTTTGCTCTTGAAGCCCTTTGCGCCTCAAGCCTTGCATCCACAAGCTTTGTTACATCATTTGCGATTGAAATATACTCAATAGAGTTATCGTATGGATCCGTTATTTTTACGATAGTTACATCCACATAAAAATAGTCTCCGTCTTTCTTATTGTTTTTAATCGTTCCTCTAAAAATACCTGCATTTTGAAGCTGAAACCACAAGTCATCGAAATACTCCTGAGGCATATCGTCATGTTTAAATATGCTATGTCTGCTTCCTATAAGCTCCTCATCACTATAGCCGCTTAGCTGTATATACTTCTCGTTGACATAAGTAATTCTGCCCTCCATATCAGTTTTTGAGATAATGGCACTCTCATCCAACGCTTTTTGGTACTCGTTTAAAAGCCTTACATGTCTGTTAATCTCTTGCTCTTTTTGAAAAATAGTATCCGTATAGTGCCTTAAAACGCCTTGGAAATTTTTGTCAAAAAGATAAGATATCTCGTCAAAAATTGACTTTGAATTAAGCTTTACATCGTATGTGAACTCTATCATAGATCTTCTAAAGTGGCTGCATATCTCAAAGAGTTCATCCGCTCTAATGGCTCTATCTTTTAGATAAGCCAAAAGATTTTGCATTACAGGACAATCTCCAATTTCAACACTTCCCGATATAACTCCGATAAAATAGTCAAATACACCGCCCGCATAATCATCTAAAAACTGTTTTTTATCTATATTGTGAACTTTTAATATCTTTTGCGGAGATTCATACGATATCCACTGTAAAAGAATAACTTCTTTGTTTTCTATAAAAATATTTTTGTTTTTAACTAGAATTGGTACTTTTTTTTCCATTACTTTTCACTTTTAATTCATTATAAAATATGATAACAACGTAATTACAAAGAGCTTGAACAAAGATATTACAGCTGTCCCTATTATGTTTCCTATTTGGCAACTCGTGCAAGATGTAAATTTTTTGCCCTCATATTGTGCATAAAAAAAATAAACAATATTTAAGAAAATAGCACTGACAAATAGATAAACTTCATAGCCCCAAAGTTGTTTTGAAGTTGTTTCGTCAACAAATAGTGAGCCAATTACTAAAGCCACCATTGCAATCATCACTGCATTAATAACCTTAATAATATAATCTCTATTAAATTGTGTCGGGCAACTCTCTGAAATTGCAATATCACTTCCGAATTCTAACTTTTTTTGAAACAATTTTTTCTCTTCTTTTGAGAGTTTATTCAAAAAACTTGATCCAAACGTATAATCAATTTTTCTTTGAAGCAAAATACTGAAATTTCCATCAGCCCTTAGCGAATGCTGGTTTCCTTCTCTGTCTTGATAAACTATACCGATTTTTTCATATCTTGTAACATTTGCGCTGAGTTTCGGAAAATATGCAGTTTTTTCTAAACTTGTAACTTTGCCGCTATGGCTTATAATTCTTGGATTAATAAGTTCTAATAAATTTGAGCCGCTCTCATTTTCAACAACGACAATATTATAGTAACTCCCTATTTGAAATGCCGCAAGACCATCTAAAGAGTTTGCATTTATCGTATCTTTCATATCCTCTATTAGAGAAAAGATCTCTTCATCAAAAACTCTCACATCTGTTGCATATTTTACGCTCGGCGGAGTTGGATATGTAATTATCTCTTTGATCATAAGTGTACCTTATTAAAATAGTAACGTTTTTATGTAAGTAAAGACCTCGGCGTTGCCGAAGTCTTTTTAGATGTAGAGTTAGTGACTTTTTCTTACCACTATTAACATTTTTATATTAATAATAATAAATCTAATCAATTGCCAAATTTTACATGTTCTTAACTTAATGGCAAGTGGACCAGGTGTCATTGTTGTAAAATTATTACCATACGCTTTAATGTTGTGTTCTGCTTTTTTTTCCATAATCTATCTCCTTTGATTTA
>Ga0208863_1001276_pt1 | contig 16700 bp, 12 predicted proteins | sample RifOxyD3_FD_184040 | JGI IMG/M metagenome (GOLD analysis project Ga0208863, IMG submission 184040) | Soil microbial communities from Rifle, Colorado - Rifle Oxygen_injection D3 (SPAdes) | ecosystem: Environmental > Terrestrial > Deep subsurface > Rock core/Sediment | place: Rifle, Colorado...
TCAAAGTTCAACCTCCACCGATATCACGGTCCGGGTGGTCACCTGGTACTCGGAGATCGCCATGGGGCTGCCGGATAGCACAAGCGAGAACGGTGTGATTCCAGTAGAAGACAGTGTAGTCGGCCAGGGGCTTGTGGCCGGCCGGGTCAATATCCTGCTGGGGAATATGGTGGAAACCCGGTCCGATCTCGCCATCCCGGCAGTCAATACCATGGGTCTGACCTTTGGGGCGGTTTATAACAGCAGATCAACTACCCTCGGCGCAAACGGTCAGGGTTGGACCCATACTTATGAAGTACGCCTTGAACCAGGCTATCGGCTTTCAGGAACCGATTATCTCAAAATAACCGATAACACCGGTCGAGCTCTCTATTTCTTGTTCGATACAAGCACCGGGAGATATTCAGGCCAGTTCGGCGAACGGAGCCAGGTAACTCTAGATGGAACCGATTATCTCTGGCAGCGGCTTGACGGGTCGAATCTCAGGTTTGATGCCAATGGCCGGCTGACCGCCATTCTCGACAAAAATTCAAACCAGCTCATTCTTACCTATAGCGCTACCAATAACCGTCTATTATCGGTCACTGATTCGACCAGCGGACGGAAGATTTCGTTCAACTATCGATCTGACGGTCTGCTTAGCTCGGTTACCGGCCCAGTAACCCAGGCCATTCCGGATCGAATCTGGGTGCGGTACATCTACAATTCTGCCACCAAAAATCTTACCTATGCAACCTATCCGGACGGCTCTGGATTTGTTTATAACTATGGGGACGCCAACGATAACCATAACATTACTGCCGTGAAAAATCGGGCCGGGCATACAGTTTCCACTTTCACCTACGATAACCTGGACCGCTGCAAGAGCAGTTCGAACCAGCGTGGCGCCGGCATTTCCATGATCTACGTGAATGACGCCCAGGTGGATGTCATGGACGCCTATAGTGTCAGCCGGTCATACAGCATAGGGAGTGTCGGTCTGCCGAAACGGGTTACTGCCCTCGCCGGCAATGCCTTGTTGCCGTACGATGCCTCAACTGCAATCCGCTGGCAGTACGACAACTCTTTAAACCTCATTGAAATTGAATATGGCGGCGGCCGGATCGACCAATATCAGGGACATGATTCCCATGGTAACCCGGCAACCGTAATCCTGGCAGCAGGATCAACAGCGGAGCGGAAAATCAACTACACCTGGCATGCAAGACTTAACACAATCTTAAGCCGTACCGAAAAGAGTGCAAATATCCCCGCCAGTAACAAGGTCACCACTGTCGACTACGACAACGATGGCAATGACATTTCCAACCAGAATCCGACAATGCTGGCGCATCGGCTGATTGAAAAAGGGATTACGCTTATTAAAGGTAGTGACTCCTTTATATGGCAATCATATACATATATCACGGTTTATTCCTATAGCGATTTTGGTCGTTTAGTTGGCATAAATGGTCCAAATTCCGGCGATATCGACACCACCACCATGACCTACGATCCGAGTACCGGCGATATACTTTCTACCACCGCGCCCGGCATCGGCACAACCATGTATGAACAGTATGATGCGGCGGGGCGGCCCGGCATGGTGACTGACCCGAACAACCAGGCCATCATTTATACATACGACGCCCGAGGGAGGGTGGTTTCAATCAAACAGGGGGCAACCGGACCAACCTCAACTACGATTTACAATAGTGCCGGGCTGCCGGAGAAGGTGGCCAATGAGGATGGCGTGGAAACCAGTTATCTCTATGGTCCGGTTACCGGTTTATTGTCCAGAATCAAGGATATGAACGCTAACTATACCGCCTATACCTATGACGCCCAGGGCAATCTAATTAAGACCGCTGTTTATGACGCCCACAGCACTCCTGCTGATGAGACGGACGACTCGCTCGTTTCCGTCAGTGAATACAGTTATCAGCACCCGGTCTATAAGGGTAGATTGTTCCAGGAGAAAAGCAGTGACGGCAAATTCACCGAGTACAACTACGACGCGGCAGGAAATATCTTTTCGATCAAGGACCCGGATTATACGAGCACTGATCCAGATTTACATTTTACCACGTTCGGATATGATCTTTTTAACCGGCAGATCAGCGTCACCAGAAATCTTAAACAAAACAACGGTACGATGATACCGGTTACCGAAAGCCGGGCTTACAACAGCCAGGGCAATATTAAATCCATAACCGATGGGAAAGGTGTTAGGACAGATTTTCTGGTCGATGATATGGGGCGCGTGGTGGCAGTTAATTCGCCAGACCTTGGTGGCGGATCTTTCAGTCAATGGTCTTCCTATAATGTGGATAATAATACGGTGACTAAGGGAGATAACAGGTATTACTCCATGAAAGTCATCGAACAATATGATAATTCAGGTAGAGTAGTAAAAATCGATACTTGGGAAAAGATAAGAGGCAATTGGACTAATATCGATAAAATTACCTTCACTTATGATGAAGGCGTCAACGGCAAAGGCCGCCGGACCGGCATGACCGACCTGTCCGGCGGCAGCACAACTTGGGAATACGACGGCGCAGGCAGGGCAACGGCCATGACTACAGCGATTAATGGTAAGAGCTATCGGATCAGCAGGACCTTTACGGATAGCGGTGCGGTCAATACCTTTACCTATCCGAATGGACCGGGTGATCCGAACGGCAGGTTAGTAATTTTCGAGCGAAATAACAACCTCTTCAAAGTCGGGGCAATCAAAACATCTCAGAATGGTATCGAAAAGATCCTGGTCAGCGAACTTGTCTACCGGCCCTTCGGCGGTGCTTCCAGCATGAAAACGGGCGCCAATGAAACAGTTGTAAATCAGGATTCTTGCGGCTGCGGAATAACAAAAGCCGGACTTGACACACCGTTTGAACGGGAATTTGTCCGTGACGGCAATCGCAACTTGACCGGCGTCAGGCATGCCAATTATCCAGACCTGGACGTCACTTATTCCTATGACACCCTGGGCCGGCTGACCGGCTATTCCGGCCTGCTCGGCAAAATAGACTTTTCCTATGATAATAATGGCAACCGTCTTTCCCAGGCCTTTGCCAATAACGAACAAAATAAGAGGGTGGCCGAGCGTACCGAGACTTCTAAATATACCAATAATCGCTTGACCGTTGTCAAGTTTTCGGAGGACAAGCCAGGCGACAATTATTCTTACGATCTCAATCTCGTTGGGAATATTACTTCGGTAAGCTCCTTCAGAACTGACGAGGCCACAGGCAGAACAAAAAATATATTCAAGTTATTTGGGTATGACGCGGTTAATCAGCTCATAAGTTTTAAGGAAACCATGAGATTTGTTGATTCTCAGGATTCGTCAACAATTACGACTGAGGCCACCTATGTCTATAACGGTCTGAAACAGCGAGTCAGCAAGACCGTGAATGGTCAGACCACCCTGTTCCTGCACGATTTCGACGGCAATATTATTGCCGAGGCCGATGGCGCAACCGGGGCGATCACCAAGGAATACATCTATTCCGGCTCAACCCGGCTGGCCATGGTGGACGTGGTATCGGATAAGATATTTCATTATGTAAACGGCCAGCACGGCATGCCTATGTCGCTGGTTGATGAAAACAACACCCCGGTTTGGTCGGCCCAGTACTATCCGTTCGGCGAGGCAGTGATTGCAGAGAACCCGATTGTCGAGCAGAATTTCCGGTTTCCGGGACAATATTATGATAAAGAGACTGGACTCCATTACAACTGGCATCGGTATTATGACCCGAGCACGGGGAGGTATTTGACGCCTGATCCGATTGGCCTCGATGGCGGCATGAATTTGTTTGCTTATGCGGAAGGGAACCCGATCAGTTTATTTGACAAAACAGGACTTGCATATTTTGCTCTTAGACCACTTGCTGGGTTGCCATGGTTACCAGGCGGATCTCACAACCCCATTGATGATTTTTTCAACACTGAAATTGCACATGAACAAATATTTTTTGAAGATGGCAATAGTCCTTCAAACATTGGTTTCACAGATAAAAATAAGCTTGAGACTGAAAAATACACATCCGGTTACCGTATAACAGATACAGGATATAATGACTGTGTTATGCGTATGGCAGTAGATACTGCTCCAAGAACCAAATATTGTGCACTTGGAAAACCTGGATCTATTAATAAATTTAACTGCCAGGACTGGGCGGATGCAGTTAGGAAAGAATACAAGAAATTATTAAGAATGCCTAACGTTCGTCAACAATGTTGTATCCAATGATAATTATGAGATAACCTTCTATGATACTTTGCTATTTATTCTTTCTATGTATGGGGATTGCCACCTACTTTTTCTTTAAAAAAATTTCCAGACTAAACCGGATGCTGTTGGCTTTATTAGTATTCATTGTACCAAGTTTGTTGATTACCATTTTATTTATTTATATTGGTGATAAACCGGCACCTGGTTCGAGAGAAGTTACAACTGAAGAATTGCAAAAGTACAAATCTAATTTGATTAATCCTGGCAAAGATACTGAAAAAGAGAATCGCTAACGCCTCTTCCCGCCGTATGGTTGACAGCCCTGGCCGGTGCCACCATCCAATAAAGCCAGTGGTTGGCGGATTTTTTGCTAGGTATGTTGCATAAAATCTATTATGTAAGGTGCGGCGGCGGGAGCCGTACCGAACTTGTTACCGCACTTTGCATAATTGATTTTATGCGCCCGCCAGGGACGGCATCCGATGCGTAGCCGCCGGACATAGCCTGCAAAAACATGTGCCAACCACTTTCCATGAACCCCTGGGGTTTGGGGTGATCAATGAAATTGCGGGCATTGTGGCTTTCAAGGCCAGGCTTTGGGTTATCGTCTGGCCTTGAAGGCCGCTTGACCGCGTACCGCTGCAGTTGTTTCTATCCGATAAAGACGGGCTGAAGGATGCCGCAGTGGAAGACGCGCAGCGGCTGGAACCGGCAGCCGAAGCCCCTCCGCATCTCTCTTATGCTTTGCCCAAAATTTGTTGCAGGATTTTGTGAAGGGTTAGGCGATCTTGTTTTGACAACCGACCGAGTTTCTTCAGAACCAGCCCCTTTTCAATCGTGGTCATTATAGGCTTGATAAGCGATGGCTTGAGCAATCCCGCTTCTTGCCAGTCTGCTACTTCTGCCTCGCCTGTTTTGCCGAGATGGCGCAGTTGGCTGGATATGGCCATGAGAATTATATCGGGCCTGTCGTTGTTATACGAGTCGGCGCTGACGACCACTGCCGGACGTTTTTTGCTGGTTGTCTGATCCGTAAAAGGAAACGGAACAAGAATGATATCGCCGAAATTATAAGTTGTCGTATTCGGCATCGTCCGGATTGTCCCATACTCGTTGAAACGATTTTTCGGAAAGCCCAGCAGCGGCCTTTATTAAAAGATTTTCGTCGTCTCGATGTTGTAAAAACTCAACAAAATCTTCGATAACAGCAATCTTCTCAGGCGGCAGGCTTTGAATTTTTTCTATCAGTTCTTGTGCATGCATTTCCTTGCCTCTTAATGTCTCGCTCCTGATTTGGCGGCAATTTGCTGTACTTGCTGCTGCGTTAATATAGCCTCCAGCAGGAATCTTGTTTTACCTCGCACCTCATCGTCAAGGCGATCAATTTCACGGAACTGATGCAATAACTCAGGGTCGTGAATATCGCCTAGCGTCATTTTATCGATATCGTCAAACAGTAGGTAGTCCGCTGACACGCCGAATATTTTAGCCAGTCTTTTAAGTGCCTCAATGGAGGGCGTGGACTGGTTCCTTTCATAACGACTGATGTGGGTATAGTGAACCCCCATCTCCTTGCCCAGTTCCTCTTGGGAAACCCCTTTTTCAGTACGTAGCTTTTTTAGCTTTTCGCCTAGTCTCATAACAGCCTCATAAGTACCACGATTTAGCATCAATGTAACAATTATACCGTTAATGCGGTTATTCCCAAAGCATAAAAAACACATCGTATGCCAAAAGGGCTTGACCGGGTTTGAGTGATATGCTAAATCGTATGACACATGTGCTTATGAATTTATTTTGAAAAGGAGGTGATCACCATCGTCCAGCATTACGAGACCACGGACATCTTCATCGGGGCGTTCTTCCTGAGTAAAGGCGGTGATCTGTGCGGGATCCGGATCAAAGACGCGGCCCGAGGCATTGCCGCCTTTGAGATCAGCGGCGATGATCTGGACCGGCTCGATCACGAATACCGGTCCGGTCAAGCCTTGGTAAACCCTGTCCACCTGCGAGAATCGTTGAATTTACTACGAGATATGTTGTTCGACCTGCGAGAGAGGAGAAGAGATGATCGAAAAAGAACGAATCGAGGCCATCAAGCAGACCGTTGACCTGGTTGGGTTGATTTCCTCAAAAGGCATTGTACTAACGACAACCGGCAAGGACTACAAGGGGCTTTGCCCATTCCATCAAGACGACAAGCCCTCATTGTCCGTAAATTCCAAGGAAAACCTATGGCAGTGCTTCGGCTGCAATACCGGCGGCGATGCGATCCGCTTTGTCGAGCTGTACGATAAGGTTGATTTCAAGCAAGCGGTGCAAATACTCACAAGGCAGCTTCCGCCCCCTCCCGCCAGGCAGACTAAGACGGCAAAGCCCGAGAAAATGGTTAAAGGTCTCGATCCCGCTGGACGGGAAGAAACAAAAGCAGAGCCAACCGGCAAGGATTGTGAAGCCGTCACCGTGCGGGACAAGAAACTGCTGGCCAAGGTGGTTGCCTTTTACCAGCACAGCTTGACCACCGACAGCCGTGGTCTTGATTATCTAAAGATACGGGGCATCACCGACAATCAGGCCATCAAGGATTTTGGGGCGGGTTTTGTAGCCGGAACCTTGCGGGAGATCCTGCCGGATGATGAGGAAGTCATCAAAACCCTGCAGAAGATCGGCATCTTAAATAAAAAAGGCCATGAATCTTTCTATAACTGCGTGGTTTTTCCGCTGTACGACGAACACGGCGCAATCGTTAACCTTTATGGCCGGAACATTGTCGAAGATAACAGCGTCAACCATCTCTATCTGCCCGGACCCCGGCAAGGCCTGGTCAACCGCCAGGCGGCCAAGAGGTCGCCTACCATCATTCTCACGGAAGCCGTGATTGATGCGCTTACCCTCTACGGCCAAGGCTTTAAGAACGTGATCCCGGCTTACGGCGTCAACGGCCTGACTGATGACCATTTTTTACTCTTTAACCGCTTAAAGGAAATTTATATTGCCTTCGACGCCGACGAGGCCGGACAAAAGGGAGCGGCGACCGTGGCGGCGCAGTTACAGACGAAAGGGATTATCACCCATATCATTGAATTGCCGGACAAAGACATCAATGTCTACTTCCAGCGCCACACCCCGGAAGAGTTCGAAAAGCTGCTGAAAGCTGCCAACCCGCAAAGCATCGAACAATCCGAGAAGGTCAACAAACGGGCTCAGACCTTGTATCGCCAGGAAGACCACGGCTTCACGGTCGGTTACGGTGACCGGCAGTATCAGGTCAAGGGTATCCAGCGGGGCGATACGCAATTAAAGGCCACCATCAAGGTTGGCAAGGACATTGACGATTCAAAGAATCCCTTCGAGCTGACCACCATTGACTTGTATTCGTCCCGGTCCCGGCAATGGTTCGCCAAGCTTTGCGCGGATCTACTGGCCAGCGCCGAGGAGCTGATCAAGGAAGACTTGAGCAAAATCCTGGCTCTCGTTGAGGAATGGCGGCCAAAAAACCAAGAAAAGACTACGCCAACTTCCTCGCCCGCCACCCAGCAAGCCGCTCTTTCGTATCTCAAGAATCCGGAAATGTTCTCCGAGATCCTGGCTGACTTCGACACCCTGGGCGTGACCGGCGAGGAGGTCAACAAGCTGACCGGCTATCTGGCCGCCACCTCCCGGAAACTTGCCGATCCCTTGTCAGTGCTCATTCAGTCGCGGTCAGCCGCCGGCAAGTCGACGCTCCAGGACGCTATCCTATCACTTGTCCCTGACGAGGACTATATCAAGTATACCCGGGTTACGGATCAGGCCTTGTTCTATAAGGATGAAAACTCGCTGGTCAACAAGATCCTGGCAATCGAGGAGGCCGAGGGCATGGGCGGGGCCGCCTACTCGATCAGGAATATCCAATCAGCCAAGAAAATCACGGTGGCTGCGACCGGCAAAGACCCATCAACCGGCAAGATGCGGACCGAGGAATACACGGTCAATGGCCCGGTGTCGGTGATGATCACCACCACCCAGACCGACGTTGACCAGGAGACGGCTTCCCGCTTTATCTTTCTGACTATCGACGAATCAGCAGCCATGACCGGCATGATCCACCAGCGGCAACGCGAAGCGGAAACCTTGGAAGGCCTGGTCAGAGAAAAATACCAGGAAGTCATCGTGGCCAAGCACCACGCGGCTCAAAGAATGTTAAAGACCCTGGCCGTGGTCAATCCGTTCAGCAAGTATCTGACCTACCCGAGCCAGTCGCTTCGGTCCCGGCGAGATCACAAGAAATACCTGGGGCTCATCCGCACAGTCGCTTTTCTGCACCAGCATCAAAGGGAGATCAAAATCGTCGAGGTTGAAGGTCAGCCGGTCGAGTATATCGAGGTGATCCTCAAAGACATTGAGCTGGCCAACAAGCTGGCTAATGAGGTGCTGGGTCAGAGTTTGGACGAGCTTTCGAAGCCTTCAAGGACGTTACTTTCCCTGATCTTTGAGATGGTGAGCGGCATGGCTGGACAGGAAGGCCCGGTTGATGAGGTTTTCTTTACCCGACGCCGGGTTCGGGAGTACACCGGCTGGACCGACTGGCAGGTGAAGACCCACATCAAACAGCTTGAAGACCTGGAATACATCTCGGCCCGGATCGGCGCCAAGGGCAAAGAGTACTCGTATGTTCTCAATTACCACGGCCAGGCCGAGGCTAACGGTAGATGCTACCTCAACCTGACGCCGGTCGAGGAGATCAAGCGTCTAGCCGGGAACTTGGAGGGCTGAAAAGCCTACTTGGAGGGTGAAAGTTGGTACTTGGTGGTAACTTGGCGGTGGCTAAAAACAGGGCTAACTGCTTGCGGTTAAAGAAAAAAGATAACTACTTGGTGGTGAAGTGGGGAGAAACACCCCAGGGAGGGAGGGGCATGCAGGCGGACCTCGTCATAAGCGAATATCAGGATCATTTAACCGCCCTGGGTTATGCAGAAGCGACCAAGGAGATCTACCGGAAGAACCTGAACCAGTTCAAGAGTTATCTGAAGGCGGCGGGCATCGGTGATCTTCGGAAGGTATCAAAACAGGCCATCCAAAACTATCAGGCCAAGGTGATGGCCGAAGACAATGCCATGGAAACCAAGGCTTTGAAACTGCGGCCGGTAAAGAGGCTGTTCGAGCATCTGACGGCCACCAACCGCCTATTAATCAACCCGGCCGAGGGCATCCAAGAAACCTGCCGGAAGAATCGGAAAATCGGGGTCGTGTTGACCGTGCCGGAGGTACAGAAACTCATGGAACAACCAAACCTGTCGTTTGCGATGGAGATCCGGAACCGGGCGATCATGGAGGTTTTGTACTCCACCGGCATCCGTTTGAACGAACTGCTCACCCTCATGGTCCACGACCTGGATTTTAAAGATAAGGTTCTCTTCATCCGCAAGGGCAAGGGCCGCAAGCAACGAGTAGTACCGATCGGCAAGACGGCAATGCAATATGTTCGTGAATATCTGGAGAAAATCAGGCCGAGTCATGCCAGGAAGCATGCCGGGGAAAGAACCCTGTTCCTCAAAAATACCGGCCAGCCACTGGAGCCGTCGAATATCCGGATTGCCCTGCGAGAATACCGGGGCAAGGCGGGAATCAAAAAACCGGTTTCGCCGCATACCTTCCGGCGGACCTGCGCCACCCACCTTATCCAGCAAGGGGCGGACATCCGTTACGTGCAAGAATTGCTGGGCCATAGCCGGTTGAACTCCACGCAGCTCTATACCAAGGTCATACCGGTTGAGGTAAAAAAGACCCACGACCAAAGCCATCCGGGAAAGAATCTATGAAAATCATCGAGTTGGTCAACCGTTACCTGAAATCCCTGGCTGTCCATGGCCGGGCAAAGCTGACGATCAGAAGCGCCAAGTACGGCCTGCGAGACTTCAACCGCTTTCTGGAAGCGGAAAAGATCTTTGATATCGAAGACTTGACCGGGGAGATTATGGCCGAATACCAGCAGGAGTTAGCCTTCCGGTTGACCTCCAAGGGTACGGCTTTAGGCCTTCGGAGTCAAAGCCAGATGTTGGCCGTGACCAAGAACTTTACCCGGTTCCTGAAAGAAGCAGATTATCTTATCCATGATCCCGGTGATAAAATAACGCTGCCGAAAAAGCCCAGGCCTTTGCCCAAGGTGATTCTGTCCATGCCGGAGTTAAAACAGGTAATGAAAGGGCCGGATAGCCAAACAAACCAAGGTTACCGGAACCTGGTCATCCTTGAGGTGCTCTACGATACCGGCATCAGACGAGCCGAGGTTGCCAACCTCCAGTTGCGGGATCTGGATCTTGACGGCGGTTATATCCATATCCGTTCCGGCAAGGGCGATAAGGACCGGGTTGTGCCGCTGTCCGGCCGGGTCTCGAACCTGGTCCGGAGCTATATCGAAGCGGTGCGGGCTTCCTTTATTCATGGCAAGGATCAGGGCTATTTAATCCTAAACCGCTGGGGTGATCGGATGGACGCCAATGGAATCTGGGCAACGGTCAAACGTTCTGCCCATCTTGCCGGAATCAAAAAGAATATCACCACCCACACCTTCCGGCATACCTGCGCTACCCATATGCTGAAACACGGCGCCCCGATCCGGCACGTCCAGGAACTTTTGGGCCATGAGTCGCTGGAGTCCACCCAGATTTACACCCGTGTCACGATCAACGACCTCAAGGAGATCCACGCCCGTTGTCATCCCGGCGAGTCGCTGGGCATGAGATAAGGAAAGACAAAAGGTACGCGGGCAAGCGGCCTTCAAGACCAGACCAAAACCCACGCCTGGCCTTGAAGTCCACAATGCCCGCATCTTCATAGATCCCCCAAACCCCCAGGGGTTCAAGGAAGGTGGTTGGCACATGTTTTTGCAGGCTATGTCCGGCGGCTGCGCATTGATGCCGTCCCTGACGGGCGCATAAAATATCATATGTTTAATGCAGGCCAAGCAAGGTACGGCCTACGGCCACGCTGCATTGAAACATATGAAATTTTATGCAACATAGCAGGCAAAAAATGCGCCAACCACCTGTCTTTATTAGATTCCCCCGCCCGCCCCCAGGGGCTCCCTGTTTTAGTAAAGGCTAATACTGCTTAATCTTTTTCTTTAACCGCAAAATAGTCCTTGAATTGGGAATGAAAATCTCCTATCTTCCGGAATGCTCTTTGACAATGTGTTGAATCGTGCCGCCTAAAAAAACAGCTCTCTACGGGGTGACTTGCATCGGAATATATCCGGGACAATATTATGATAAAGAGTCCGGTTTACACTACAACTGGCACCGGTATTATGACCCTGGGACTGGGAGGTACCTGACTCCTGATCCCATTGGGCTAAAGGGTGGGATGAATCTGTTTGCTTATGCTGGCGGTAATCCGGTAATGAATATTGACCGGAGAGGGTTATCAAGTACAATAATCGACGTCCTCCTTACTTATACTGCTAAACAACTAGTAAAAAAATATTTATATATGGCAACAAACCCTGGTTATGTTTTTGGTTTGCGTTGTGCAGCTGACTTTTGCAATAAGGGTACTTATCCAAATAAAAAAGATTCTATGGAGTCATTATCGCATTGTTACAGTTTACAAAGTGCCTATGAAAAGAAAATACCTTTTGCGTTAACAGGTGACGTTTGGTTTGCCTGTGCAGAAACTTGCTATAGCGTTGCGAAAGAATTATGCGAGGATGGCAAATGCGAAAACTGCAACTGATTATCTTTATGTTTTCATTTATAATTCTGATTACAATTAGTCTTATTAATATAAATTCAGCAGGCGCAGGAACAATTTGTTCTAGTTATTCAAACTTGCCATGGCATCAACTTTCAATCGGAGTAATCTCTTGCAACAAAAAAATTAGTTCATGCGCAGAAGATAATTGTCAAGACATGTTAGATATTTTTGAAAAATGTGAAAATTTAAGTGCTGAACTGACAAAAGTTGATGGTCCAAGTAAAGATACAATATTATATCTATTAAATTCTAAAAATATAGAATGTATCAATATCGCTCTAATAAATATATTACTCAGAGAGATCTTTTCAAAAGATATATTAGATAATATTTTGGAGTTGCAAAATGTTAATGCAGATATTTTTGCAAATAATGCAATTAATCAAACTTTAAACAAATTAGATGCTAAACATGTTATTGAATATAAAGATAAAATATTACGAAATCTGAAAAACAAATCTGATTATGATTGGTATATACTTAGCATAATGCCAACATTAGAAAAAATTCCTCAAGATGATATCTTTGAAGTATATGCTAATTTACTTAGAAAAAACAATAAAGCGATCAGGCTAGCTGTTTATCTGACCATTAGAAAATATGGCTCAGAATACATCAATAAGGTCAAAGAGATATTAACAAAGGAAGGCGACAACGACGCATTACTTTTTCTCAACAAACCAGTTGGGCTTGGTGGGTCTACGCGGGAATGAACGAAGGAAAAATGGGGAATTAATATTTTCAAACGTTTGTTCTTTTTAGGGGTGGCTGTTCATCCGATAAAGCCAGTGGTTGGCGCATTTTTTGCCAGGTATGTTGCATAAAATCTATTATGTAAGGTGCGGCGGCGGGAGCCGTACCGAACTTGTTACCGCACTTTGCATAATTGATTTTATGCGCCCGCCAGGGACGGCATCCGATGCGCAGCCGCCGGACATAGCCTGCAAAGAATGTGATTTATACCCCCTTGCGGGGTACGACCACCTTCCTTGAACCCCTGGAGGGGTTTGGGGTGATCTGATAAAAACGGCTGAAGGATGCCGCCGTGGAAGTTGGTAGATATTATTACTAATGTCAACAATCAGCGAGTTTTTGCTGTTTAAATCAACCTGCACTGTTTTTCAACTGCCTCATGAGGACATGATTAATGCGATTTATTAAGGTGATACAACTTATTCTTGCTCTCTGCCTCCTCGCGTTGCCGACTTTGACCGCCGTTGCCGGTGACAACATCTGCCTCCAACCGAACTACCCTGAACTGATCTATGACCCCGGCAACCCTAAAACCGTAGCACCAGGGACATCCGAAACCATCCGGATCATCGGCGGCGTACCGCCCTATCATTGGTCGTCCAGCGACGATTCCCAATACCAATTCGCTCTACTTCAGACGGATGTCAACCAGCAGACCGGTAGCGACGGCAGAACCAATAACTTGACAGCTATCCCGGATGCCAAACCTTGCGGCAAGGTTACCCTCACAGTTACGGACTCCCGACCGGATCCGACGAACCCCGCAATTTTAAAACCCCAAACAGTTCATGGATACTTGAACGAGGGTTATAAACCTCTTGAATATGTCTATGCTCAAACTGAGGAACTACAGGAAGCCGCTCCTGGTTCCTCCGCAACCATAACGGTGTCCGGAGGAGTTCCGCCTTATACCTATGAGATATCCAGTGGGAATTTTTCATTCCAGTGGGCACCGCCGTTGCAAACTGAGACCACGAATTCAACTAGTGTAACCGTTATTAACATTAACAACGGTTGTGGTACTGATATAACAGTTTCAGATCAATGTAGTACGGTTTCTGGTTATGTCAGAGGCACTGGCCAGTGGGTTAAGATAAGTGATGTAACTTTTCCCATTAATGCAAACTGTTGCTATCGTGAAAGTGTTTCGGTTCCTGCAAATATTGTAATTAAAGGCAATACCAAAATTGAATATGTAATGGCAGCTGGCGGAGGCACCTGGGAATGTTGTGTTGATGTGATCCAGAGGGGTGGTGGAATTATTGGTAGTTGGGGACCACCGGAAGTATTAGGTGATGGTATGGTAATATTTGTACCTGCTGTTACGGAACTCGCTAGAATGGGATATACCACGTGTGGGAGTGGAAGCCCCTCAGATTACGCAGAAAAATTATGTATCTCGTGGCGCGCTAACGTATATTATGTTTATGACCGCGTCATTGAATATCAATGGCAGTGTAACTGAAGAATCATTTTGCATTTGTTAATAAAAATCTGTGGAGGTAATCAAATGGCCTCAATCAACAAACCGTTAATTATTGCTGCTCTCATAATGGCATTTTCTTCATCAAATGCTTTTGCAGCCTCAAAATACGTAACTAATCTGACATTGGCGAGAGTCAAAGTTCAGGAAGGTGTGACTCTGGTCGGGACTACAACCCAACCAGCGAACACCTGCAGCAACGAAGGTGAATATTTTAAATTTGATCATACGACCCCGAGCGGCAAAGACCTGCTCAGTTTGCTGCTGGCCGCCAAGGCAAGCGATGGTGTTGTGCTGTCAGTCTGGTATACGGTAAGCCCTGCTCCGGGCACAACCGAGACCACCGGATGCGACATTTCTACAATCTCGGTTCTCAACGGAGTGGGAATTAACTAACCATTGAAACAGGGGATATCCTGTCGGGAGGTGAATTAGATGTCCAACAAAATCAAGCTGCAAGTTGTGATGATGATAGTGGTTTTAATCAGCGCGATAAACGCCTTTGCCGTTGATGAGTATTTTGCGGAAAATCTGACATTGGCACGAATAAGAGTACAAGAAGATTTTGGGTTGACCTTTGTCGGCACAAATACCCAACCGGAGTATACATGTAAACTAAATCAGGAGTATTTCAAGCTCGACCACACCACCCCTGACGGCAAGGGTTTTCTTGCCACCCTGCTTGCCGCCAAAATGGCCGGGAAAACCGTCCAGATCTGGTATTCCGCCAGTAGCGCACCTGGTACCATCTCGACTAATGGGTGCACTATCACGACTATTTCTGAGCTGGTCGGTGTGGCAATCCCCTGATTGCCAGGTCGGATGCGATTTTTGCCGGGTTATCGAACGGGCTCGCGGACGTCTTTTGCGAGGCAGTTCATGTTATCATTCCAATGATTTGAATGCATGCACAAAACATGTTTGGTTTCGCGGGGCTCAAACCAACCTACTTATATTCCATAGCATGATCAGCTTTGGCTAGAACGTTTCACGGCAACCCGGCGCACCACTGGCAAGCCGGAGCAACTACAACCGACAACCCGTCGTTGGAGAAGGTCCGATAGCCCTGCGCAGCCTTGACCACCTGTATTGCCGGCACACGTAAAACCTGTTGGGCGGACAGAAGAGCCTTGGCCGGCTGTGTGTCGTTCAGTTTGCATTCGACCAACAAGACCGGTTCCCGTTCGTTGGCAAGTAGAAAATCTACCTCCTGCTTCTCTTTGTTTTTGATGAAATGCAGAGAGAAATTGCCGGCCCCCATTGCATTCCAGCAGCTTACCGCCCGCCACAACTCCAAGGCTACCATGTTTTCAAAACGAGCAGCCGGGTCTTTTATGCGTGGCGCATCCAGAATATAGACCTTGCGCTCTTTCTGGATGGCTCTGCTGATCCGGTTGGTCCAAGTCGGCAGGCTGAAGGTCAGAAAAAACCGTTCAAAAATTGCCAGCCAGTTTTGTACCGTATTGTATGAGACCTTTAAGTCATCAGCCAGAGATGGTACAGAAAGTGGGCTGCCGACTCTTGAAGGTAACAGATGGTACAAGGTTTCTATATCAGTCACGGTGCGGATATTTGTCAACTCCCGGATATCCTCGCGAATCAGTCTCTGGCTGAAGGCATTGCTCCAACGACGATACGACGGAATTTTGCCGTTTAAAAACGGCTCTGGAAATCCGCTCAGAGTTTCAAGGCGTTCCCACATCTTCTCATTTTCTTCAGCCATTCCGTTTGAAACCGCCAGAGGATCTGCTAGAAAATCTTGCAGTGAACGGGCACTACTTCTTAATTCACTCATGGTAAAGGGCCAGAGGTTGAACAAGAGGTAGCGTCCGGCCAGAGAATCACCGCCTTTTTGGTATAGATCAAGTCGCCCGCTTCCAGTCACCAAAAACTGGTAGTCGGCGCCGAACTGATCATAGACTCCCTTGAGATAATTTTTCCAATCACGATATTTATGAATTTCGTCGAAAATAATCAGTGGTTTTGAATCGTCAAGGCAAGGCAGGGAGGTAAAGAATGTCGGATTTGTGAGCAAACTGGTACGGTGGTCGGGTATATCCCAGTTGCAGTAAAGGCTGTTGGTAAAGCCTTTGGCAATAATCCTCGCCAGAGTTGTTTTGCCGGCCTGCCGGGGACCTGCCAGAAAAATCATGCTCTTGTCAGCAGCAATGGTCTTCCAGATTTTAAGGTATGATGTGCGATTATTCATATGACTATATTATATGTGATTGAAAGATAGTCAAGACTATTTTTCAGTGATATAAAATATAGTCGCAGACTAATTAGCCATAATCAGCTGATTAGTCAAGGTAAATTTATTTATTTAAATCGGATGTTCCCCCCATCCAAACCAAAAAAGTTTAAACAATTCGAGATAATAGCATATTTAGGAGCAGAATGTAGCCACTAAAATATATACTATATATGCAAATATTGCTTTACATTACTAGAAAAATATGATTGCATATTACGCACTATGTATCTTGACACATCCACAGTTAAACAAAA
>Ga0208863_1001277_pt1 | contig 16699 bp, 21 predicted proteins | sample RifOxyD3_FD_184040 | JGI IMG/M metagenome (GOLD analysis project Ga0208863, IMG submission 184040) | Soil microbial communities from Rifle, Colorado - Rifle Oxygen_injection D3 (SPAdes) | ecosystem: Environmental > Terrestrial > Deep subsurface > Rock core/Sediment | place: Rifle, Colorado...
CTGTTATTAATTGTTCGGGAAATGAAACGTGGCTAAAGTTATTGTAATTACTTCAGGGAAAGGCGGCGTGGGCAAGACGACTACCAGCGCCAGTTTTTCGAGCGGCCTAGCGCTGCGCGGCAACAAAACGGTGGTTATCGACTTCGATGTGGGCTTGCGTAATCTCGATCTCATCATGGGATGCGAGCGACGCGTGGTCTATGACATCATCAACGTGATCAATGGCGAAGTCTCGCTTAAACAGGCGCTCATCAAGGACAAAAACTGCGACAACCTGTTTATCTTGCCGGCCTCGCAGACGCGTGACAAGGATGCGCTCAATCTCGAAGGTGTTGAGCGCATCCTCGAGGAACTTAAGCAGAGCTTTGATTTCATCGTTTGCGATTCACCCGCAGGCATCGAGTCGGGTGCTTTCATGGCGATGTATTTTGCCGATGAAGCCCTGGTGGTCACTAATCCCGAAGTCTCTTCGGTGCGCGATTCGGATCGCATTCTGGGCATACTCGCAGCAAAATCCAAACGTGCGGTAGAAGGGCTGGAGCCGGTCAAAGAGCATTTGCTGGTTACCCGTTATGACCCGAAACGCGTGAATTCCGGGGAAATGCTGTCGGTAATCGATATTCAGGAAATTTTGCGCATTCCACTGCTGGGTGTCATTCCCGAATCAGAGTCCGTGCTGAAAGCTTCCAATTCGGGAACGCCTGCCATCCATATGGATAAGAGCGATGTGGCCGATGCCTATCGTGATGTGGTCGGGCGCTTCATGGGTGAAGATTTGCCGATGCGCTTCGTTGCCGAAAAGGCAGGGTTCCTCAAAAGATTGCTGGGAGGTCGTTGAAATGTCCATGATTGCTGGTTTGATTGACTACTTGCGCGGCAACGAGAAAAAAACCGCCGTTGTTGCCAAGGAGCGTCTGCAAATAATTCTTGCGCACGAACGCGCGGGACGGGGTACAGCTACGCCGGATTACCTTCCCGCCCTGCAAGAAGAGCTGATGGCGGTGATAGCCAAATACATTCATGTGGATCGTGATTCATTCAAGGTGCAACTGGAGAAGCACGATCAATATGATGTGCTGGAACTGAATATCACTTTGCCGGACAAGGTGAACAGTCGGCGCTAATCGATTGGAGCGGCATGCGTAGGGTGGGCAGGTTTCATCTGCCCGCCATCCTGTTCCGTTACGGCAGCTTCATCAGCTTGAGTGCGGTGGCCAGACCTTCCTGGGTGAGCCTGTCCATGATGGGCACCAGGTAGGGGATGGTAAAGCTCAGGATGAAGAAGCCCACCGTCAGGGTGATCGGAAATCCGATCGCGAACAGGTTGAGCTGCTGGGCGGCACGGGTCAGGATGCCCAGAGCCAGGTTGGTGATGAGCAGGGCGCCCAGTATCGGCAGGCAGATTTGCAGTCCGTTGGAAAAAATGCTCGCGCCCCAGCCGGCTACGGCGTAGAAACTCTGGGTAGCCATCATGCTGCCGACCGGCATAGTATGGAAACTTTCCGCCACGGCTGCCAGTATCATCAAATGCCCGTCCATTGCGAGAAAGGCGAGCGATGCAATGACGCCCAGCCATTGCGCGACGATAGGTGAATACGAAGAGTTTTGCGGATCGTAGAAACTGGCAAATCCCAATCCCATTTGCAAGCCGGCAAATTCACCGGCCATTTCCACTGCGGTAAAAATCAGGCGCATGCTGAAACCCATCGCGGTGCCGATGATGACTTGCTGAATAATAATCAGGAATCCCTCCGGTGATCCGACGGACACGGCCGGCATGGGGGCCAGTGTCGGGGCGATAATGATGGAGATCAGAATCGCGAATGCGATTTTGACGCGCTTGGGCACTTGTTTGTTGCCCAGTATCGGCGAAGTGGAGATGAGCGCCAGCAGACGCACCATAGGAAATAACAGGGTGGCCAGCCAGAGCTCCAGTTGCGCACTGGTCAGGGTAAGCATGAGGGCTGAGGGCTGAGGACTGAGGACTGAGGACTGCTTTTCATCCTACCATCCACGGAATATTGCCGTACAGTCGCCGGATGAAATCCACCATCATGGTGACCATCCACGGTCCGGCGAATATCAACATGATAAAAATCCCCACCAGCTTGGGAATGAATGACAGCGTCTGTTCGTTGATTTGCGTGGCCGCCTGAAAAATGCTTACCAGCAGGCCGATGACCAGCGCGCTAAGTAAAAGCGGGGCAGACAGCATCAAGGTCATTTCGATGGCCTGCTGGCCCAGAGTGACGACTGATTCAGGTGTCATGTTGGGTGAATCCTGTATGGCCTAGCGGTCTGCTAGGTGTAAAAACTTTTTGCCAGCGAGCCGATCAGCAGGTTCCAGCCATCGGCCAGAACAAACAGCATGATCTTGAAGGGCAGGGAGATGATGGCGGGTGACACCATCATCATACCCATGGACATCAGTACGCTGGCAACCACCATATCTATGATGAGAAACGGGATAAATACCACGAAACCAATCTGGAATGCCGTCTTCAGTTCGCTGGTCACATAAGCGGGGACGAGCAGGCGTAGCGGCACGTCTTCTGCACTTTGCAGCGCTTCACTGTCTGAAATTTTGACAAACAAGGCGAGATCAGCCTCGCGGGTCTGGCGCAACATGAAGGTTTTGAGCGGTATCACGCCTTTTTCCACGGCCTGTTGCAAATCGAGTTTGCTCTCGCTGTAGGGCAAATAGGCCTCGGTGTAAATTTTGTCGAATACCGGCGACATGACGAAGAACGTCAGAAACAGGGACAGGCCTATTAGCACTTGATTCGGGGGCGAAGCCGGGGTGCCCAGAGCGGAACGTAGCAGACTCAGCACGATGACGATGCGGGTGAAGGCAGTCATCATCAGCAAAATGGCGGGCAAAAAGCTCAGCGAGGTGAGAATCAGCAGGGTTTGCAGACTCAGGCTGTAAGTTTGCCCACCGCCCGCTGCGGCACGGCTGGTAATGGCGGGTACGGCAACTTCAGCCCACGCGCCGTGGCTGATTCCGAGCAAAGCGAGGGTCAGGAAAATCAGCAGACTACGCAACATTGCGATTCTCTTCGGAAGGGCGGCGTTTGAGCATGGCGGACAGCATTCGGGCGAATTTGTTATCGGAAGTTGCTAGGTCAGGGGAGCCGGACTGCCAGTCTTCAGTCTTGACCATGGTGTGCAAGGTGCGTATCTGGCCGGGCCCCACGCCGACTAGCAGCCAGGTGTCATCGACTTCGACCAGTACCACGCGCTCGCGTTGGCCGATGGCCACGCTGCCGACGACCTTGAGCAAATTTCCTGTTCCCTGTTGCGCAATATTCATGCGCTTGAGCAGCCAGGCCACGGCCAGGATAGCGACCAGGACGAGCAGCAAACTGCTGATGACCTGCACAATATTCCCCGAGCTGACCGCAGCGGGTGGCGGGGTGATGGCAGGGCGTCCTGCTTCAATGGCTATCGCGGCGGATGAAGCGCACAGCATCACCGTCGCGGCGAGCGTGCGTAGCAAGGCGGGTTTTGTCATCGCTGCCTATCCGTTAGCGGTTCAGGCGACGCAGACGTTCTGAGGGCGTAATGACATCGGTCAGGCGTATGCCGAGTTTGTCGTTTACCACCACAACTTCGCCTTGCGCAATCAGGAAGCCGTTAATCATCACATCCAGCGGTTCACCGGCCATGCCAGCCAGTTCGACCACTGACCCTTGCGCCAGTTGCAGTAAATTCTTGATCGGCATCTTGGTGCGTCCCAGCTCAACGGTCAGCTGCACTGGAATGTCCAGGATCATGTCGAGATCATTGTGTGTAGTGCCACCGCCAGAGGCACCGAATTTTTCAAACACATGCGGCTTGCTTGCAGCGTCAGGCTGGCCGGGTGCGGTCTCCTGTTCGGCCATGGCAGCTGCCCAGTCATCGGTGCCCGCCGCTGTCTGTTCTGACATGGCTGCACCCCAATCATCTGCAGTGATGGCAGTTTCATCAGACATTGCTCTCTCCTTCGTTGGTCGTAAGCATTTTTGCTATCTTGAGTGCGTATTGGTTGTTGAACACGCCATATTTGCATTCCATGATCGGTACGCCATCCACGGATGCCGTGACGTTTTCCTCAACGTCTAGCGGGATAACATCGCCGGTGCGCATCTTCAATACTTTTTCCAGTGTGATGTTTGCCTGACCCAGCGTGGCAATCAGTTCGATGTCGGCGCATTGCACCTGCTTGGATAGCAGTTGCAACCAGCGTTTGTCCACCGTCATGTGTTCGCCCTGCATATTGCTGTAGAGCAGGTCTTTGACCGGTTCCAGCATCGAGTAGGGCATGCACACATGGAACGCGCCGCCATTGCCAGCCAGTTCGATATCGAACGTGGTGACGATGACCACTTCGTTGGGGGTGGCAATGTTGGCGAACTGCGGGTTCATTTCAGAGCGCACAAACTCGAATTCCAGCGGATGAACCGCTTCCCATGCTTTGCCGTAGGCATCAAATACGACAGCCAGCATTTTTTGAATGATGCGTTGTTCAGTCTGCGTGAACTCCCGACCTTCCACACGGGTGTGAAAACGGCCATCGCCGCCAAACATGTTGTCCACCACCAGGAAGACCAGATTGGGGTCGAAGATGAACAGTCCGTTGCCGCGCAACGGTTTGGCCTGTATGAGGTTCAAATTGGTGGGAACAGCCAGATTGCGTACAAATTCACCGAACTTCAATACGCGTACTGGTCCGACCGAAATTTCCGGGGTGCGCCGAATAAAGTTGAACAGTCCGATGCGAAATAAACGGGCAAAACGCTCGTTGACAATTTCCATGGTGGGCATACGCCCACGCACGATGCGTTCTTGTGAAGCAAGATTGTATGAGCGAACCTCACCGGCAACGGGCTCGGGATGATCATTGGCATCATCCGTTTCGCCGTGCACTCCCTTTAGCAGGGAATCAACTTCGTCTTGTGAGAGGAATTCGCTCATTTTGTTATTGAATAATGAATGAGGTGAACAGCACTTCCGCTATGCCCTTCTTGCTGTGTGATGTTTCTGCATGTTCGACTGGTGCTTCCTCGCCTTCCACAGCTGGTTGTGTCGCGCGAACGACGGGAGCTGTTTTGCGCAGGCCCATGACATATTCGACCTGTGCCTTGATGTCGTTCGCCAGTTTTTCCTTGCCGACTACGGTGGCCAGTTCGGACGGACGCTTGCTTTGCAGCAGCATATTGATTCTGTGCAATACTTCAGGGTTGTTAGCCTTGAGTTTTTCTTCCAGTTCCGGCTTGCTGAGTTTGAGGGTGATGGCGACCTGCAAATAGCGATCTCCCTCTTCTTGCATCAGATTGGCAGTAAACGTACCGATCTCGACAAATTTGGGTGGAACCGTTTCATGAGGCGCTTCTTCTTCGTCATGATCACCGGCTGCGACTTCTTCGCCTTCTGCGGCCTGATCCTGTTTTGCAGGATGGGAGGGTTTCATCAGGAAGAAGGCGGCCCCGCCTCCGCCAGCCACTAGTACCACCACGGCGATAATGATGATGAGCATTTTTTTGCTTTTGGGTGGCTGATCACCGGTTGCGTCTGGTTTTGCTGGCTTTGACATTCTGCGATTCCTTATTGTTGGTTGAATTATGAGATTAAACGAAGCGAATGATGGCACAAATAACGCTGGTTTCACCCGCTAAATTAACCTTTATGTGGGATTTTTCAGGCGAAAGTGTCAACCATGCCCTTATGTTGGCGTGTCGTCATCTGCGGCAAGCTTGCCAGTGCGGACTCTGGCGTGGCCGTGTCGTCTGTCATTGTGCGGCTATTAGCGCGTTGATTCATGTAATGGGCACTGCTATCACGCGGCGTCTGGTCGCTGACTGTGGCCTGTCCCAGCATGATACCGTTATCGGCCAGACTCTCGCGTAGTTTAGGCATGGCGTTTTCAATCGCATCACGAACTGCGCTGTGGGGCGAGGTAAACAGGGCGGTGGCCTGATTATCCGAAATCTTCAGGGTGATATTGATGGGGCCCAAATCAGGTGGATTCAGATGCAGTTCAGCGACTTGATTTTTTTGTGTGCTGATCCAGCTGACTTTCTGTGAGAATTCCGCTGGCCAGGCACTGTGGCCTAGCGGTGTCGTGATGGTGTTGTTGGAGGCCGGTGTCGCAGTGGGTTGCAGTCCGGATGCCGTGTTGGCTTGAGTCAGTATCTGTGGCGCTTGCATGGCGCCCGGTAGCGCGTTGGTCAATTCAGTTGCTTTGACGGGTTCGCTGCGCAGCCCCGGTTTCGCAGCTATGTCCGCATTCGTTACCGTAGCGGTGACGTGGGCGTCAGATTTGTCGCGTGCCGCGCTGGTGCGCGTATTGCTCGCACGGTTCGGGAACTCGGCGCTGTTGACTGCCAATGCCGGCGTGCCGGTAGCAGATTTATTGATATTGTTTGTCGCTTCGACGTTGAGTTCGGCGGCGACTGCCTGCTTGTTGTTGGACACAGCGGTGATGATATTGCGGTTGAGTGCGTCGCTTGCCATGCCGTTGGGTTCACGGAGTGTGGAAAGCTGGCTATCCGGTTCTGCGGCTATTGTCTTGTCGTTGAGTTCAGAACCAACAGTCTTTTTGCTGTCCAGGTCAGTGGCCGCCGCTGTGCCGAGTTCATTGGCGACAACTGCCTTGCCGCCCGCGTCAGGGCCGATGGCTGTTTTTAACTCCTGATTAGCGAACAACAGCGCGGCAAGCGGGTTGGTGGCCTGATCTGCGAGGGTTGCTTGTGCTGTCTGCGGCTCTTTTTCATCAATGGCTGCCTCTGCGCTGGATTTGGATTCGGCAGAGTTCGTGTCGTTCGCGGCTTTCTCAGCGGTCGTATTGCCACTCATTTGTTTTGCAAACACGGAGCCAAATGATTCCCCCTGTTTGCCGTCTGTTTTTATCGTGATGCCCGATTCGTCGCTGCGTGCAAGCGAGCCTTGAGCAGATAATTTTGGCAGAGTGCTGGTGAAAGTATTTAACATGGTATCGCTCCAATATCAGAGAATTTGTCCGATGTGTGCAACGATGCACGCATCATCCTGCGGGTTTATTTGTTTTCTGTATTGCGCATCTTGTAAGCGGCACTTCTGCCGGTATGTTCATCCATTGCGCGTTGTTCCAGTTTTGCCTCGGCCTTGCTTTGCGTTTCGATGTGGCGTTGTTGCAAGGTGTCAAACGACTTGAGCTTGCGTTGCGTATTGCTGAATTCACCCCGTCCCATCTGTGTTGACAATTTGCTTTGTTCAACTGCTTTGATTTGTTGCGCAATAGCGAGATCGAGCTTGTTGATGAATTCCTGAAAATTGCGTAGCAGGGCGGGGTCCATCGCATTCCGGCTGGATTCCTGCATGCGCGTTTGATAGTCCTTGCGGTATTGCTGCAATATTTCGAGCTGGGCTTGGGTATCGTGCTGCTGCTTGTTGAGTTGCCCAAGCTTGCGCGTCGCCGATTCGTTCTTGATCTGCGCCAGATTCAACAAGGGTTGCAAGTGGAATGGTTTAGTCATGATCGTTAATGTATGGGCTCAAATAAGGCTGCCAGTTGTGCGATGCTGTTCTGATACGTTTCGCGTTGGTGCATGCCTTGCTTCAAAAACTTTTCCATCCGGGGATAGAGCTTGATCGCCTCGTCCAGCAAAGGATCGCTGCCGCTGATATAGGCACCGACGCTAATTAAATCACGGTTGCGCTGATAATGCGCGTACATATGTTTGAATCTTTGCACCAGTGAGGTATGTTCGGGTGTTGCCAGGCGCGACATCACGCGACTGATTGAGGCTTCAATATCAATGGCGGGGTAATGCCCTTGTTCGACCAGGCGTCGCGACAGTACGATATGCCCGTCCAGAATAGCGCGGGCGCTGTCAGCGATCGGATCCTGCTGATCGTCGCCTTCAGTCAGTACGGTATAAAAGGCGGTAATCGAACCGCTACCCTCCAGACCGTTTCCGGCCCGTTCAACCAGTTGCGGCAGTTTAGCAAAGACCGATGGCGGGTAGCCCTTGGTTGCCGGGGGTTCGCCAACAGCCAGAGCGATTTCGCGTTGTGCCATCGCGTAGCGTGTCAGTGAATCCATGATGAGCAGTACATTCTTGCCCTGATCGCGGAAATATTCGGCAATGGTGGTGGCGTAAGCCGTGCCCTGCAGACGCATCAAGGGCGAGGTGTCGGCAGGGGTGGCAACCACCACCGAACGTGCCATGCCTTCTTCGCCGAGAATATCATTGATAAATTCCTTTACCTCGCGACCCCGTTCGCCGATGAGCCCGACCACAGTGACGTCCGCGCTGGTATAACGCGCCATCATGCCGAGCAGCACGCTCTTACCTACACCACTGCCGGCGAACAGTCCCATGCGCTGCCCCCGCCCTACAGAGAGCAGGCTGTTGATGGCACGCACACCTACATCCAGCGGTGTATCGATCGAGGCGCGTTCCAGCGGGTTGAAAGGGCGGCTTTGCAGCGGGGCAGAGGCGGTTTCCAGCAAGGGGCCGAGTTGATCGAGCGGCCTGCCCGCCCCATCCAGCACGCGACCGAGCAACATATCGCCCACTGGAAGATGTTTGGCATGATCAGACAGGCGGCGGCGCAGCGGTTTGCGTTTCCCCGATAGCGTCAAGGTATGTACGGGTTCAATCGGCATGACGCGCGCACCGGGTATCAAGCCGTGCACATCATTTTCCGGCATCAGAAACAGTTTTTCACCGGAAAAGCCGACAACTTCGGCATCGACTGTGGTGTTTGTCAGACGAATCGCACAGGTGCTGCCTACCGGCATCTGCAGGCCAACGGCTTCCATAATCAAGCCGGTTACCTTGGTCAGATGCCCGCTGGGTGGCATGGTGTTGCAGTCAGCCACATATTCACGGCCTTCTGCGAGGAATTCCTGCCAGCGCAGACTGTGGGGGTTGGGGGCGGCGGGTTTCTGAATGCGGGGTGCCAGATCGGCGATGATGGATTCCGCAGCTGGCGTCTCTAATGTCAGGTCGTCAGCCATGATTTATCCTGTCCGATCGATTCTACGGCATGCTTCCAGCGGGCCTGATTGCTTGCGTCCACATTGCTGTGGGCTGTTTCTACACGACAGCCGCCGAGCTCGATTTGCGGGTCGGTAAAAATTTTCCACCCGGCTTGCGCCAGATGTTCTCCCATCTGTTCACGCACGCGTTCTGCATCTTCCGGATGCAAAATAAGATGGGCATTCTGGTTAAAGTGCGGCAAACCGCTGATGGCGGCAGTGACGATTTTCAAGATAATTTCAGGCTTAACCTGTAAGGCTTCAAGGGTCATCTTGTGTGCAATTTCCAGCGATAAATCCAGCAATGACTGCGCCAGTTGTTCATCGAATTGGGTAAGCGCAATATGTAAATTTTGCATCAGGGTATGCAGTTGCATCGCCTCACTCTGCGCCTGTTGGATGCCGCTCGCATAGCCCGATTGCTGCCCGCTGGTGTAGCCTTCGTCGTAAGCCTGCTGTTTAATCTTTTTTATTTCGGCCGCTTCCATTTCGGCGGCGGTAATCAAGGTGGCAGGGGAGGGGGCGGCGGATGTCTTCTTGAATTCCGGCACAGGATCAAACGATGCTAATTCCCAGCGCTGGAAGGCAGTGAGCTGTTCCTTGGGTATGGCCGGGTTTTGCCCAGGGATGCCGGAAGTCTTATCAGACATACGCATCCTCATCTCCCTTACCGCCTAGCGCAATTTGACCTTCATCGGACAAGCGTTTGACGATCTTGAGAATTTCTTTCTGGTTGGCCTCGACATCGCTGAGTTTGACAGGGCCTTTTGATTCGAGGTCTTCGCGCATCATTTCGGCAGCGCGAGACGACATGTTCTTGAAAATCTTTTCGCGTAACTCTTCGCTTGCACCCTTGAGCGCGATGATCAGTGCTTCGGACTGCACTTCACGCAGAATCAGCTGGATACCTCTGTCATCAATCTCCAGTACATTCTCGAATACAAACATCTTGTCTTCGATTTTTTGTGCCAGGTCAGGGTCAAAACTGCGTACCTTGTCCATCATTTCGGCTTCCAGTGTACCGCCCATGAAATTCAGGATTTCTGCGGCTGTGCTTACGCCGCCTTTCAGGTTCTTCTTGCCCTTGGCTCCCCCGCTCATCAGCTTGCTGAGCACATCGTTGAGCTCGCGCAGGGCGACAGGTTGCACGCCATCCAGGGTGGAAATGCGCAGCAACACATCATTGCGGGTACGTTCCGTGAGCATCTTCATGATACCGGCGGCCTGATCCGGTTCCAGATGTACCAGTATGGTAGCTATGATCTGCGGGTGCTCGTTGCCTATCATTTCGGCTACCGCTCCCGGATCCATCCATTTCAGGCTCTCGATGCCGCTGGTATCGCTGCTGTGCATGATGCGATCCAGCAAACCGGCTGCCTTGTCATCACCCAGCGCCTTGGTAAGCATGCTGCGGATGTAATCGTTGGAGTCCATTCCGATCGTGGTTTTCTCGGCGGCGGCAACCAGAAAGTCGTGGAATACCTGCGAGATTTGATCGCGCGTCAGATTATTCAGCGCAACCATCGCGGTGCTGATTTTCTGCACTTCCTTGGGACCCAGGTATTTGAGTACCTCTGCGGCTTCATTCTCGCCCAGTGTCATCAGGAAGATTGCACTATTTTGCACGCCATCACTCATTGCCGTTCACCCAGTCCTTGATTACGCTTGCGACAACTTTTGGATCTTGTTGGGCGATTTGCCGCGCGATATTGAGATTCTGTTCGTAGGGTGCAACCGGCGGTGTGTATTGGCCCGTTGCACTGTCAACACCGGCTATCCCGGCAGTTCCGCCCTCGGTAGCCGCCAGTATATCCTGCTCGCTGATGCCTGTTCCAGCGTCGCCAGTTGCGCCGCCAGCTTCATGGTCATTCACCTCGAAGCGTTCCAGCGGACGGAAGGCAGGCTTGATTATCTTGAACACCACCAGCAGCATGACCACGGCGATGATTAAATATTTAGCGAGTTGCTTTGCCAGCTCTATCATTTCCGGTTGCTGCCAGAGCGGCACCTCTTCAACGACTTCTTTCTCGTCGTTAAATGCGGCGTTCTGTATGTTCAGACTGTCACCCCGGTTCGGGTCGAAGCCGACGGCATCCTTAACCAGATTGTCGATCTGAATTTTTTCTGCATCGCTCAGCGGTACCAGGCTGACTTTCCCTTTGGGGTCGGTGACTTTGCGGTTGTTGATGACCACGGCCACAGATAAGCGTTTGATCATGCCCACAGGCAATATGGTGTGGCTGATGGTGCGATCCACTTCGTAATTGACGGTGTTTTCCTTATGCAGATTGTCCAGTTGCGCGCTGCTCTCTGTGCCTGTCGCACCGGGCGCTGCAACAATAGGTGCCGTGGCCGGAACAGGGGGTTGATTGCTTAAGGCACCGGGTACGCCGCTTGCGCTCAGGCCGGAGCCGTTCAAGGTTTCCAGGCTTTGCTGGCTGCGTATGCTGCTTTCGGATGGATTCTGGTTGGGCTTGTAAATTTCCGCCGTTTGCTCGGTACGCGCAAAATCAATGCTGGCCGTTACCTGCGCGCGCACATTGCTGGCGCCCAGCAGTGGCGTGAGTATGGCTTCGATGCGGCGGATGTAGTTCTGTTCGATTTGCTGCACATATTTGACCTGCTTGGTATCCAGGCCCATGCCGTGGTCATCCTGAAGTGCGCTCAGCAAGGTGCCGGCCTGATCGACTACAGTGACATTCTTGGCTGACATTTCTGGCACGCTGCTTGAAATCAGGTGGACAATCGCGCTGACCTGGGCGGAGTCGAGCAGCCTGCCGCCGTGCAGCGTAAGCACCACCGATGCACTGGGCTTTTGTTGTTCCTTGACGAAAACACTGGGTTTGGGGATGGCCAGGTGGACGCGAGCGGAGGCGACGGTGGCTATGCTTTGTACCGAGCGCGCCAACTCGCCTTCCAGCGCGCGCTGGTAGTTGATCTGTTCGGCAAACTGCGTGATGCCGAATTTCTGGTTTTCCATCAGCTCGAAGCCCACCGTCCCGCCTTTGGGCAGGCCCTGCGAGGCCAGCTTCAGACGTGCTTCATGTACATGCTCGGCGGGTATCATCAGAGCGCCGCCCCCGTCAGAAAACTTATAGGGGATATTCAGTTGTTGCAGCGATTCGATGATGGCGCCGCCATCGCGATCAGACAGATTGCTGTATAGCACGCGGTAGTCAGGCGCCTGTCCCCACATCCAAGCCCCTGCTATCAGGGCAATCAATGCGGCAATTCCAGCCCCCAGCCCCATTTTCTGCTGGAGGCTGAGTTGCTCGAAGCGATTGCTTGCGCTTCCTGCTGATGTTGCGATATTCGCTTGTTCGTTCATGATGGTTACGGGCTATACCGGAAAGCCACTGGGCAGTGAACTCATTATCTGCATCCTATGGGTTTGTTAAGGGAAGAATAAAGGGAAAATTACCTGCCTGTTCTTTTGATATTGAGTGTGCCGCCTTGCGTATTGTGTGTCTACTGGAAAAATAGTCGTTAGTAGCTAGTAGCCAGTCAAAAACCCGCGTAGCGGACAACACCAACTAACGACTAACGACTGGCAACTAGCTAATAAGGAGATCAATCATGAGTAATATTTCAGCTGTTGATGGTTTGTTGGCACAAATGCGTGTGGCGGCAGCGGCAGCCGGTTTGCGTGAGCCCAGCCAGGCGGCGCAAGTTGGCAAAGTGGATTTTTCCAGTGTGCTCAAGACCACACTGGATGGGGTAGCGCAATCTCAGCAAAAGTCCGAAGCGTTGCAACAGTCTTTCGTGATGGGAGACGATAAAGTCAGCTTGAGCGACACCATGATTGCCATGCAAAAAGCCAGTATCAATTTTCAGGCTACCGTCCAGGTACGCAACAAGTTTGTGCAGGCGTACAACGATGTCATGAACATGCAGGTATAACACCGGATTGAATGGCTGTTTCCCTAGTCCTTTGCTTTGGTGCGCTGCATGGATGTGACATAGCGTTGCAGCAGGATGGTGGAGGCGCCGTCAAGATCCTTGAATTCACACCCCGCACGGCGCACTGTTTCACCCGAAGGGATGGACAATAAAACCATGTTTTTCACTTCTATCGTGCCGACAAATTCGCCTACTTCGGGCAGGTCTATCTTGCAATTTTCATAGCTATGACCGGGAATCAGATCGGCATCCTGTCCGGCGCAGGTCAGTCCCACGCCGCCGCCGCTGATATCCATGATTGTGACTTCACGAGTGCGCTGCTCCGCAGGTGCGATTTCGGGAATGATGCATAGCAAGGGGTCAGTAACGGGCGTTGTCAGGCGATAGTACTCACGACGTTGCAGGCGGTGAATGCTCGCGGGCAGTGCCAGGAAAAGTGCAGGTTGGCCCTGATAGTTTGACGCGCGGGCATGGTCGGAAACAAACTGTACCTTAACCTGAAAATGCGAGCTGACAAAAATCAGTTTCTGACTGTCCACGATGCGCTTGTTTTCCAGTTGGTTCTGGCTGGGTTCCAGCCACAGTCCGGATGCATCCACGCCCAGCAGGGTTGTCAGCACGAAATCATCATCTGAATAATACAAGGCAATGCGTGAACCGCTTTTGGCGATACTGTGCAGAACAAATTCGATTTCCTTGGACGAAGTGATGCAATACTTATCGTCCTTCTTGGCGGACAGGATTTCGATTCTTAGCGGGATGTCTCTTTCCATGTTGTTGCGACCACTTTAATATAATTGTTACGCATGATAACAAAATTAAAGCTTTTCTATCGGGGGAAAAGCGGGGGATTCGTCGTGTTCCAGACGATACAGCCAGGCCAACAGCTCGGCTACGGCCAGATAAAGCTGCGGCGGGATTTGCTGGTCCAGTTCCACTTGCATCAACAGACCCACCAGATCTTCGGATTCGTGTACGTAAACGCCGCTTTGTCTGGCGCGCTCGATGATGGCCTGAGCGATCAGCCCCCGACCCTTGGCGACGACTTTGGGCGCGCCCTGGCTTTGACCATAGGCCAGGGCGATGGCCACTTGTTGAGCGCTTGCGCCGGGTGTTTTCATGTTTTCTCAATGACCGAGCTGCTCAATGGGATGCCCGCTTCTGCCAGCGTCATACCCAGGCCGGGTAAGTGGCGACTGAGCAGCGCGACAGCGTCGGCATCCGCCGCCTGCAAGGTGAGCGTGACTTCGCCCTGGCTAAACACCAGGCGGGCATGGACATCACCCAATCTGGGCAGTGCAAGTTCCATTTCTGTGCTCCATTGACGCTCGTCAGGCAGCGCGGCATCCTGCTCGGGTTGTCCCTGAATCTCCCACTGCATTTGTTGACCCGGCCAGACCGATCCCGTCCAGGTGAGTTGATGTGTTTCCAGCGTGTGCAGTTGCTGCTGGACCAGAGACATTAATTCCTTGGCAATCGGTAATCCGACATCGGCTTTGCCCGGTTGTGCCAGTTGCGCGCCCAGTTTTTCCAGAGATTGCGTGTCGCGATCCAGTTGGTTTTGTGGTTCGATCAGCAGTTGCGCGGTGCTACGCTCGCCGCGTATCCACTGTGCCTGGTGCGATTCGTAAAACAGGCCGCTGTTGGACAGGGCGGTGCGCAGTGCAATGGCGAGTTGTTTGCTGTTGAAGGGCTGGCCGCTCGTTTGCCATATCGCCTTGCCTGAAGTGGACTGGATGAGCGTTCTTTCCAGTGGCAGCTCGGCGAGATTGGAAAGCAGGCGCGAAGTCGCGCTGATTTGCTCTTGGGTGGCAATGGGATTGGTAGAAGCAAAGATGCTGAATGTCAATTTCGGGCTGGTAGAGAGAACCTGCATTTCCAGCACTTTCCCGCTTTGTATCTGGCCGGGTAAACGCATTTGCAGGGATTGTCCGGCGACCTGCACTTTATACAGGCCGGGGCTGACCTGCTCTTGTATGGTTGCCTGCAGGCGCTGGCCGGGTTCAAGTTTGTTGACGGGGTGAGTGGTGGCTTCAGCCACAATAACCGGCTTGCCTGATCGGTGCAGCGTTTGCAGACTATTGATCAGGTTGGAGGGTTGCATAAGCCTGCCTTAAAATTATGATGTCGCCCACTCCCCACTTCATTCAGCAACAGCAGCCTTGGCTGCGTTGTTGCGTGGGAAGACCCCTGCGGTCTCAGCTCCGTCGCTCCGTGGGAATGCCCCTCATTCAGGAATAGGCGATTTATCGCCTTATATTCCGTGGGAAGACCCTTGCGATCTTGCGGCATCAGTCCTTGTTCTACATCGCCCCATACGTCTTGCTCAGGCGCTGTTCTTGGCGATTGCTTTGCATGATGCCTTGCAGTTGTCCCATCCAGCTTTCTGTGCGATTGCGTATCGCGGCATCGTCAGCGAGAATTTTCTTGATGAGTTGAATCTTGTGTTGCCGGGCTGTTTCGTCCAGCGGGGATTTTTCACTAAGCGACTTCATGCGATCAACATGACGGCTGCACTGTTGTTCCAGGGCTATCAGCCTATCCCACTCACCCTCGGCCGCCGCTGTACGCATTTGACTGGTCAGACTGGAGAGTGATTCGTAATCGCTGATGACGGAGTTCACGGTGTTAGCCTCTTGCGTAAACCAGTTGTTCAGGCTGGGCAGGTTTTGCAGAGGGAACAGCGGGCAAGGCTGCCGGTTGGCGTATGCTTTCCCAGGCTTCTTTCAAGTCCGTCAGCAGACGCGATACTTCATCCAGTGCGGCCAGATCGTTGTTCATGTTGGCGAGCAGCAGGCGCGTGCTCATGTAATCATACAAAGCGGACAGGTTGAGGGCCAGCGGGCCGCCCACTTCCTTGTTTAGGCTGGCATTCAAACCGCTGTCTATGATCAGGATGGCATGGGAGATGGCTTTCCCCTTGGCTGCGATGTCTTTGCGCAGGATGCCGTTTTTTGCGTTGGCGATGGCCAGCATCGCGCCTTGGTACAGCATGGAAATCAGTTTGTGCGGATCGGCTGCCGTGACGCCGGATTCTACCCCGACCTTGTTATATGCGCTGATTGCGGCTTTTGCGTACATGTTATTTCCCCTCGTTACGCGTTGCTGTTGGACATGCCAGCGAGTTGCTGGGTCAGGAAAGTGCTGGTGGTGTTCATGCTGGCCAGCATTTGATCCAGTGCAGTAAATTGCGCGCGGTAGCGCGCCTCGATACCGACCAGTCGGTGTTGCAGTGCGGTGCGCCGCGTTGCCAGACTCTTGATCGAACTGTTGAGCTCGTCAGTACTGGAACTGAGCGAACCATCGCTGGCCAGTACGGAAGTGGCAAAGTTGTTCAATGTGTAGGCATAGCCCTGGGTATAGCTGACCGTGCCGCGACTGCCCAGCGCACCTCCGTTGATCAGCACGGACAGGCCCTGCGCCTCGCTGTCGGCCGCTACCAGCGTCTGCCCGCTGCCGCTTGCAGTTACGCCATTGATGGTGCCGGCGGCGTCCACGCCGGTGGTTGAAATCGCGGTGCCGAAAATATTGCTCAAACCATTGCCCGAGGTGGCCACCACACTGGAGGTGGCGCCATAGCTGTTCGAGGTGACGCTGATCTTGCCCGCGTCCAGCGAGGCTGAAACGGATATCCCCGCACCCGACAATTCAGTTGCACTGTTGAGTTTGGACTGTATTTCACTGGCCAGTTCCAGCGCGCTGGCATAGGTCTTGGAAGTCAGCGTAATCGTGGTATTGATGCCGTTGATGTTCATCACCAGCGTGTCGTTGGTGGCATCTATGGTTAAATTG
>Ga0208863_1001278_pt1 | contig 16687 bp, 20 predicted proteins | sample RifOxyD3_FD_184040 | JGI IMG/M metagenome (GOLD analysis project Ga0208863, IMG submission 184040) | Soil microbial communities from Rifle, Colorado - Rifle Oxygen_injection D3 (SPAdes) | ecosystem: Environmental > Terrestrial > Deep subsurface > Rock core/Sediment | place: Rifle, Colorado...
TTCTTCAGTGACTTCTGTGATTTCTTCTTTTTTTGTTTGTAAAGCTTTTTCAACTTCACTAATATCATCTTCACTACTTATTTCTTTTTCGCCACCTAAATCTTGAACTTTTATTTTCCAACCTGTTAAGTCAGCTGCTAGACGAACATTTTGGCCACCACGACCAATCGCCAAAGAAAATTGATCACTATCTACCATAGCAATAGCTTCCTTTTCTTCTTCGTTTAATTCCACACTACTAACTTTAGCAGGAGACAAAGAATGTTTTATATAATCAACAGCATTATTACTATATTGGATAACATCGATTTTTTCACCACCAAGTTCTTCAATAATAGTAGTAATACGACTACCACGTTGACCAATACAAGAACCGATTGGATCAATAGATTCATCTTCAGTAAAAACAGCAACTTTTGATCTATTACCAGCGTCTCTTGCAATACCTTTTATCATGACATCTCCAGCTAAAATTTCTGGAATTTCTTGATTGAAAACTACTTCCACCATACGTTTATCTTTGCGAGAAAGAATAATTTCTGGTCCACGTGTTCCCATAGCTACAGATAAAACATAAAAACGCATACGATTACCAAGATTGTATCTTTCACGAGACATCATTTCAGTACTTGGTAAAAGACCTGTAATTTTACCTAAATCAATTACAAAACCACCAGTTCTATCACGACGTTGTACAACACCTTGTACAATAGCATTTTCTTGTTTTTTGAAATCTTCAAAAACATTACCACGTTCTGCTTCACGCAATTTTTGGATAATAACTTGTTTGGCAGTTTGAGCAGCCATACGACCGAAGTCCCCAGGTACTTCCAAATCAATTTTTACAGTGTCACCAATTTTAATTTTTTTATTATGTGTTTTTGCTTCTGTAAGCATCATTTGTGTTTTTGGATTGAAACGCATTAATCCTTCCATTTCTTCTTCACTAAGATCTCTTTCTGCCTTATGTGCTTCTTCACGACGCTTAGCCAATTCTTCTTGATCATGAAGCAAAGTTTCTTCATCAATATCTTCAACGACTTCTTTTTCATCCCAAACTTTCATATCCCCAGTTTCAGGATCAAAAACGACTTGAATATTTTGTTGTTTATTACCAAAATCTTTACGATAAGCTGCTCCCAAAGCGGCTTGTAAGGCATCTAAAACCACATTGTATTCTAGACCTTTTTCATCGCAGATGAACTGCAAACTTTTTGCTATTTCTGATGACATATACTTTTTAAGATTAAATAATTAGTTAAATGTTATTTTAATAATAATTATTGTTTTTATTAATTAATGTGAAAAATAAATTAATAATTACTAATTAATAATTTATCCTCCAAATACATTAAACATTATTGATAGACAAATGTTTCAATATATTTAAAATTAATCATTAAAAAAACAAATGTTTTAAAATAGCTAGCATTTTATGATGCTAGCTTACGAAATATATAATACCAGAAAATGTGGTGCTTGTCAAGTTATAGTAAAAAATCAATTCAACTCTCCTTCTTTTAAATCAGCCCATTCACTCACCACACATCGGATATGTTCTCCGGTAACTTTTGGCCAGCCTTTTTTCTCCAAAACAGAAGACTCTTCTTTTTGAATTTCTTTGACCTTTTTGACAATTTCTTTGCGTAAATTTTCAATATCCTTAGCTTTGTCTAAAGAATTTTCTTGCTTCCTCAACTCTAAAAGTTCTTTTTTTAGTTCCATAACTCTAACACTTTCCAAGCCATGTTCCTTTGCAATATTACCAGCAGCACCATAAAGCAAAGCCACAGCATGGTCAGGTGCTTCTTTTTCGTGAACATGAATCATAGCAGCAGCCTCATCAATTAGATCAATAGCTTTATCTGGCAAATGACGTCCTTTGATATATTCTTCAGAAAGTCTTACTGCTTGTTCAATAGCGTCATCTGTAAAAATTACTTTGTGATAAAGTTCATAATTTTTCTTTAGCCCTTTCAAGATTTCAATTGATTCGTCTATACTTGGCTCATCTACCATCACTTTTTGGAATCTTCTTTCCCAACTTTCGTCAGGCAAAATATATTCTTCATATTCTTTTTTTGTTGTAGCTCCTATCACTTGCAATTCACCTCTTGCTAAAGCAGGTTTCAAAATATCAGAAATATTAACAGAACCTTCAGAACCCTTAGTTTGCATGATAGTATGAATCTCATCAATAAAAAGAATAATACTTCGTCCAGAACTTTTGATATAATCAACCAATTGTTTGACACGCTGTTCAAATTCACCACGGTATTTAGTACCACTAATCAGATCAGCTACTTGTAAAACTAAAACTCTTTTATTTTGTAAAACAGCAGGCACATCTCCTGTAATAATCTTTAGAGCCAAGCCTTCTACAATAGCAGTCTTGCCAACACCCGGTTCACCTACCAAAATGACATTGTTTTTACGACGACGAGTCAGGATCTGTGTTACACGTAAAATTTCATCATCACGTCCAATCACAGGATCTACTTTACCTTCTTTGGCCAAATTAGTGATGTCACTAGTAAATCCACCATAGCTAGCTGAATTATTAGATTTCATTTTTGGTAAAAATGAACCACCTTTTTTTGAAGAATAATAAATAGCAATACTAGCAACAATCAAAATAATTCCTACCCACTCACTTATTTGGAAATAATCCATATTTTTTTGTTATTTTATTACGAAAAAAGGTGTAATACAAAAAGTCGTCTACGCAACCACGTGCTGAAAAATCTTCGTTGTTGGTATAAGAACTTTTAACTAAAATAACACCTTCTCGCAATTCATTTTAATACCTACATTATAACACAAAAATAGAGTAGACAAAAATGTCTACTCTATTTGGGATAAATATCATAAAAATCTATGATTCCAAATTTTTTGTTAATTCATTGTTATCTTCATTAGACTCTAAGATATAACCTTTTCCTGGATAAGTGAAAGGTGCTATTGAAGTAACAGATCCTTCCAACCAATCAACTTTCATTTTTATTTTTTTACTATAATTGAAAATAGCATCAGTTATTTGCACATCCTCTGATATATTAAGTTCAGTACCAGATACCAAACTCAAACTAGAAGTATGATAAGGATCACTACTTAACCATTTAGTAGTAATAGTGCTACCATCTTCGGCAAGAAAATATAATTGTACTACAAATGTTCCAAAATTTTGATGCATACCAATTGGTCGTATTGCAGTAGCATTACCAATATTTTTTACCACAATATCAAAATGTTTCATTCCGACATAACTAGTACGATCTACGATAAAGTCTTTTACAATTAAGTCAGGTAATTGTTCTGTCACAGTAGATGATGAAGTACTTGTTGATGTTATTAAATCTATTTGTTCTATTTTTGTAGTTGAAGTAGGTGTGTCCATAGTCACAACTTCATAAACAACATTACTCTCTTTTACAAGTCCCATTTTAACAATATCAAGTTTACCTTTATAAGTATTGTTTGCTTCATTTACTTCACTAACAACGTTTGTAGTATCCCAAGCATAAGTAAAAGGTAAATAATCTGCTTTGTACTCACTTGGTATCACAAACCAATAAGTTATTGTAGTTGATTGACCACGTCCTAAATTATAATTTTTGACTAAGATATCAAACGATCCAGTTTCTGATTCCAAATTTTCATAAGATCCTTTATTATTACCTGAAACAGAATTCAAAACTTTTAATTTTTTTACAATATTTTTTTGATCACCTAATTTTATATTCAAAATAAAAGGACTACTAACATTAGTCTTACCAGAATTTTGTAATGTGATAGAAAATTTATTCATACCTTCTTCTGTGGTAGTGCCAGCCTTAACAAAAACTAAATCTGGCAAGCTCACACTTGTTCTCAAACCAGCAAAACCTGCAGCAAAAGCTGCTAAACCCAAAAAACCAACAGCAATTGCCATCTTAGTTTTTGAAGCAGACACAGTCTGAACCTGTGTTTGTTGTTCATCCATATAAATATATTAATAATAATTATTTTTAATGTAACTATATAATAACATTTATAACTAAAAAAAGTAACACAAAAATAATTTTTATCCACAGATACCTGCCACAAATAATACTGACGTAAAACAATTAATATAGAATAAAAAAACAGAGTAGCCAATTTTTGGACTACTCTGTTTTGTCTAAAATTATTTATCTTCTGTTATTAAGGATAATACTTGTACAAGCTTGTGAAAAATTAGTTACTTCACACACACCTGTAGAAAGACATTGACCACTTGAACTAGAACAATCTTGTTTACCATTCACACATTCACTACAACCACCACCAACACCACAATCATCATTAGAAGAACAGAAAATCGCAGTGGTACTAGTAACTAATTGATATTGGTTACCATTAGAACTTTGTGTCAGTACCCAATCAAAAGTGGCTCCTGCTTGTTGGCAACTTTCTTCTGAAGAATAAATATTTCCACCCTCTTTACCCTGACAATTAGCAGAACCATCAATAGGACTAATACCCGCTGGACTAGATAATAAACATTGTTCTTTATAATTCAAACACCAATATTCTGATTCACAAGCTTGAACAGTAGTATTCACCTGACAAGTACCTGAAGTCAAACAAGATCCTGTAGAAAATGAACATTCTTGTTGACCATTGGCACAAGGTCCACAACCACCACCAACACCACAATCTAAATTATTAATACAAGATAAACCATTTGAGGTACTAGTTACCAATTCATAATAAGTTCCCTTTGTACCTTCTTTTGGTGACCAATCATAAGTTGCACCAGCGTCTAGACAAGATTGTTCTGAAGAAAAAATCATACCATCACAACTGGTGTCTCCAGGACTAGAAGAATAACATTGTTCTTTCAAATTCAAACACCAATAACCATTACTTGATTCTTCAAAAGCTAATCCAGAATTAGCAATATTGAATAATTGACTCATGTAATTATTATTTTCATTTGATTCTGCTACGTAGTTTGAATAGTCAACAGTATATTGAACTTTCAAATCACTAGCAGTATAAGTACTAGGCAAAACAAACCAATAAAACACTCTATTTTCTGCACCTGGAGCCAAAACAATATTATTTAACGGTAATGTAAAAGAACCATCATCAGAATTCATAACTTGATAATTACCTACAGGCTCATTAGGTGTGGAATACATAGTTTCCAACCACATGATTTGTTTGACACTATTAGCACTAGTTCCATCACCCAACTTGATATTCAACTGAAAAGGTGTTGCATTAGTCCCAGAACCAAAATTCTTCATAGTATAACTAAAACGATTGAATTCACCATCCACAGTTTGTACCACATTTGTTCCAGCACCGTTAAAAGCCAAATCTGGTTTTTGTCCCTTGATCTTCAAACCAGCAAAACCTGCTGCTAAAGCTGCTAACCCTAAAAAACCAACAGCCACGGCCATCTTGGTTTTTGATTTAGACAAAGTTTTTGTCTGTACTTGTTGCTCATCCATACGAGAGTGTGATTAAAAATAATTATTTTTTAAAACACTGCTATTATAACACCAAAAGACAAATTACTTAAACTTTTTATCCACTTTTCATATAAATAAAAATGCATATTTAAACAACTGGTATCTCATAATGTCTGATATCAATATTATTTTCATTTTTATAAATACTAACTTGTTCAAATTGAATATATGTATTATCCATATCTATATTATTTTTCAAACAATAATCACGTGCTACCACAAACAAAGCTGACATTTTCTTTTTACCCACAGATCTCTCCGCACTGGCATCATTATTACTTCTAGTTTTCACTTCTACAAAACACAACGTTTTTTGATTTTTATTTTTTATATGCCAAGCTACTATATCTATTTCACCTTTCTTTGCTAAACTATAATTTCTGGCAACTACCTCATAATTTTTGTTAATTAAAAAATGAGAAGCTTCTTCTTCTCCCCATTTACCTAATGTTTGTTTTGAAGTTTCCCCCATAAACAATTATAAATGCCTATACAAAAATATTCCTCTATGATATTTACCAACATCAATATCTTCTTGAACAAAAAAATTATTTTCTTTTGCCCACAATAATACTTTATCAAAGTTAACCATGCTTTCATCTTGTGGACCAATACCTGATAAATTTATTTTCCAATCAACAATTGTAATTCTACCTTTGTCTTTCAAAATACGACTAGCTTCACTCAAAACATCATTATAATTACTAAAATGATACAAAACATTAACACAAAATATAGCATCTACTGTTTTAGGTGCAATTAATACACCATTTTTGCGTCCAATATCACCCCAAATAATCTCTAAATTGTGTACAGCCTCAATAGCGGCACGACGACGTATAGATTCCAAAACATCTTTCAAAATATCAACTGCATAAACAATACCTTTTTCACCAACAGCTTTAGAACCAGAAAAAACCACATGCCCAGTCCGTCCACAACCTAAATCAACAATGTGCATAGCTTCTTGAATATGAGATTTTTCCAAAAGTAATTTTGCATCAATCAAATTGTTTCCAGAATGATAAGACATAAATAAAAGGTTAAACACCAAATAATCTACCAAAAGTATTTACAATAACTTTGCCCAAAATTCCTGTCATAGCCATAAGAGAACCAAAAATAAAGACAATACCCAATATTTTATACAATGTATAAGTTCCACCACCACCAAGATGCTCTTCTGCCCAAGAACTATGACCAAAATTTTCTACAAACCAATTAGTCTTGATCACCATGAATGCCCCCAAAACTATGACTAAAATTCCAAAGAAATATCCCATAAATTTGATTATTAATTTCAGCCCCAGACTGATAATAGTTTAATTGACCAATTGTTCTATTGCCCCACTGACAAATTGAAAACCACAATGAGACAATGGGGCAATTGAACAATAATCTTTTATTTCAACTTTCCTTCCAAATGTAGCTTGTAAACATCATCAAATCCTCCCAAAAATTCTTCATTTCTGAAAATCATAGGAACAGTCAGCCAGCCACCAGCTTTGGCAGAAGCTTCATCACGAGCTAGAGCATTTTCAGTAATATCAATTTCTTCAAATTCTAGATTCAAACTTGTAAAAAGTTCTTTGGCTTTTTTACAATAAGGACAATAATTTGTAGTATAAATTTTTAACATAATATTATTTTAATTTATTATAGTCTAATAAGACAGGCTGATCTAATACAAATTCTTCACCATCTTCAGTATAACTCAAATAACTATAAGTAAGTTTGTTATTTTCGTCCCAAGCTAATCTAAACATTGTACTTGTATCACCCAAATGAATTTGTTCTGATTCAACCACTCTATCTCCTGCTAAATCATATACTGAAATAGATGTATGAGTATAATCACCAAAATTATCTCTACCATGTTCAACTATAGCAATATATTTACTATCCAGAGACCAAAAAGGAACTTCACTAATACACCTATCAGCACACATCATAAACGAACTAGTCAAAATATTTTTATACCTATTATTATAAATATCATAAATTACCAAATCAGCCATAGTGCTACCACCAGCCATAGTAAAAGCCAAATATTTACCATCTGGTGACCACCAATACAAACCATGATCTTTGTTTTTATCTTCTTCAGTTTTCAAAGACATTTTGTTCAAAAATTTGCCAGTAGCCGTATCAAAAAGTCTAAAAGCAAAATCATTACTTTCTGAATCCATAACAACAAATCTTTTATCTGATGACAATACTATCGTTCTATGTTGTGGCATCTTGATAAGTGTTTTACCAGTTGGTCCACTCACTTCATAAATATCCAAAATATCTTCTGTGGTAATTTCTTCATCAATATTTTCCATAGTCACAGCACTCAAATCCAAAGTAGTTGACAATACCAAATCTTCTTGTATTTTTGTAACTGCAATTTGTTGTGTATTTTCTATTATTTTATTTTCAGTTGAAGTTGCTTGATTATTATTTTTTACAGAATTATTATCTACTTCATTTTTATTCGAAAAATCCTTAGGTACCAAAATATAAACAAAAAATAAGACTATCAAAACAAAAGCCGTACCAAAAATAAATGTCATTTTTTTGTCCATAAAGTTTATAAATTTCAAATTTTTAATTTTATCCCGACAAGTCTGGATTAATTTTTCAAAAGTTCCATTCTGATTGCTAAAATAGCATAATCATTCACTTCTTCTTTTTCATAGTGACTATACACTTTTTCTAAGTATTCTTCTTTTGTAACATTTTCATCATATCCCAAATCTAGCAAATCACAATTGTCAAAAACTTCGTCAAAAGTCTTATAAATTTTCAAATCAAGTATCTTTACTTGCAATTTCTCATGCAAAGTAGGACGTTTGGAAAATTCTATTATATCACCAACTTTCAAAACTTTACGTTTTTCATCCAAAAGTCTTGTTTCAATTGTCTTTTGACCTGATTTTATTTTTTCAAAAATTTCCTCTGGTAATCTCATGGTTTGAATCATATTTTTCTAGTTAGTCAAAAATTTCTTAATTTTTCTAAAAGTAAAACATTTCATGATAATAGATGAAGACAAATGTCCCCCTTTTTTTCTAGTGATAAATTTTACTCCTATTTTCTTCATGAATTTTTCTACTCCACTATACATGACTATTTTATCATCTTTGGCGTGAATTGACAAAATTTTGGCAGAATCAAAGTGCTCAACATAATCAATAGGATTAAAAAAACTAGTATTTATAAGCTTATTCCAATTTTCGTCGCTAAAATTATAGACGCCAGAATAACCTTGTCTAATCACATTTTTCAAATAATCGTTTGATTCCTCCCCACTTTCATCTTTCCAATCTACCACAGGACAAATAGCCACGACTTTCTTAATTCTAGAATCCAGTGAAGACATGAGAGCGGTAGTCCCACCAAAACTAGCACCAATCACAAAAACACTTTCAGGATTTACTTTGAATTCTTGATTTCCCCAAATTTCTACAAAACCTTTTGGCAAAGCGTCAACTAAATCAAGCACGTCTTGAACTGGTGACTTATCTAAAAATTCACCAATACTCTCCCAAGTACCACGATAACGCATATGAAAAACCCAATAATTTTTCTTAGCCAAAAATTTTACCAATTTATTTTTTTCTGGTAAAGTTGGCAAACCATCACAAAGAATAATAACTTTTTGTGAAGTTAAATTTTTTGGTGGCAAAAACTCAGCGACGATTTCGTTTTTGAAGATTGTGTGATATAAATACATAAGCTTAATTTAATTTCACTATAAATGTATCAAAAAAAGACCTTTCGGTCAAAATAATATTTACTTCAAATTCTATAAATCAAAATGTAATCTCAAATAATCTTTTACTTCTTCCAAAATATCCACTTTCACTTTTCCCATTTTTTTCAAAAAACGAGTTTTATCAAATCCTGTAATATCATGACTTTTCAAAACAGAATCTTTATGCAAATTATTAAAATTATTACGAATAATCAAAACATCACCATCTATTTGATTATTTAAATTGGAAGTAATTGGCATTATTGTGACGATATTACTTTTAGAAATTTGTATATCTGACTCAATTATCAAAGCTGGCCTCTCTTTTTTAAACTCATGACCAACTCCGTCAGGAAAATTTACCAACCATATTTCTCCTTGTTTCATAAATTCATATAATAATCATGTTCTTCATCTGACATCGGCCCCAAATCTCTTAAAATATCAATAGCCCCCGCATTCATAAAATCACTCAAATCATCTGGTCCTTTCATAACTCTTACAACTTTCCCCGCAATCAAATAACTCTCTAAATCATCTTGATGAATATATATAGGGGCGAGATCTTGATTAGACTCAGATATTAAAACTATCTGTTGATTTTTATTATCAAAAAATATTTTTTTTATATTAGCTACACCATCAATCACAGACACAACATAGTCTCCACTAACGGGATGAGTCTTCATTTTTTCCACAATGACATAATCACCATCATCTATATTATTATTATTGATACTGGCTTTTGTCATTGAACTTCCAACAGCTTTCAAGACAAAAAGATTCTTTATGTTATCTACCAAATCACCCAAAATTGTTTTGGTGACTTTCAAATATCCTTCTATATGATCATCAGCAAATGTAAGAGCTTGTCCACAATTGGCACTACCTAAAATAGGTAAAGAAATAAACATACTATCAGAATTAATACCTCTACCAATTTTTTCAATTTTTCCACTAGCTTGATCTGTTTTTATAAATCCTTTTTTTGCTAATTGATCCAGATGATGCTTGATTTTTTGTGGACTTCCCTGTTCATCTATTTTTTCAGCAATTTTGCGCAATGAAAAACTGGAGATATCTTCACTATCCATTAATCTTAAGATTTTTTCTTGTATATTATTCATATACTTATAGTATATATATTTATCAACAGTTTGTCAACATATAAAACACACCTTAATTGTGGACAAGCTTGACACAAATAGCATTTTATGCTAATTTTTAATCAGTATTACAATACTCTACTACCTAGATAAGTAGTTAATAAAATACAACCTAAATCTAGGATAATGGTATTTTTCTGGTTTCAAAAATGAAACAGTATAAACAAGAATGAAAACAAGCCCTTTTGGGCTTGTTTTTTTATAAATAGAGTATACTTTATTTTTCTAACAAATCAAATATATTATATTTTATATTATGATCATAAGTATCAATACCTTCTATCTTCTTAACTTTACTTATTATAAAATAAGTAATAGGTGTAGCCAAAATTTCATACAAAACTTTGAAAATATACCCAGAAACTATAATCAATAATAATTCTGATATTTTGAATAGACCCGCAAAAGCAATAAAACCAAAAATAAAACTATCTATTCCTTCACCAACCACTGTTGAACTAATAGTTCTTATCCATAATTTTTTACCTTTTGTCCAAATTTTCATTTTTGAAAGTACATAAGAATTACTAAATTCTCCAACAAAATAAGCCACTATTGAAGCCAAGACTATTCTTGGTGTCATTCCTAAAATAGTATTATAAGCGTCATTACCATTCCAAAAAGAAGCAGACGGCAAAAGACCTACCAAAAAATAAAATAATGACATGAGTGCCAAAGCAACAAAACCTGACCAAATTACTTTTCTAGATTCTTTATAACCATAAACTTCGGTAAGCACATCACCAAATATATAACTAATAGGAAAAATAATAATCCCACCAGTAAACACAAACGAACCTATACCAATTATTTTAGACGCTACAGTGTTTGATACCAATAATGCCATAGTAAAAATAATAGCAATCGGTATCAATAATTTTTTTTCTTGCATAATAAAAAATGTTTGTGCCTCGACTCTACCAGCGTCGAGGCATTTTAGGGTTTAAATGATACCCAGACCTTCTCGAGGTCTGGCGGCTTGGGATAATAGAAACTTCCTTGCGGAAAAATTTCTTCAAACCCCAAATTATTAATTAACGGCAAAGCCTTCAAAGAAAAATACTTTTTGCTAGGACGTCCTGTATGCCCCAGCAAAGTTTTTCCTTCTTGCTTTGCCCATGCTTGGACGCTACGCAACAGGAGAGTTGCGACGCCCAGCTCGGTGTAGTCCTCCACCACACCGAGCCCGCCGACAAAAGAAAGATTTTCCATTGTTGAAAAATTCTTTTCCTCCGTGGCGGAAAATAGTTTCTGTTGTTCTTCCTCACTTTGATGAGAAAAAACAAAATTGAAATCGAGAGCAAAAACGCACCCGACTGCAATTTCATTTTCCTCAGCGAGGAAGACTTGAGTGGAAGGATGATTCCACTCTTCCTTGACCCAACTCTCGGCTTCTTCCGCCGTGTTGGGCCAATCTCGTGCGATTGCGTCTGCAAACAATCGAACATGTTCAAAACTCCCTTGACCAGGGAGTATCTTTATTTTCATGATAGCCTCCCTTATCTAGGTTTGGCCTTATTTTTACATTTTTGTTGACAAAATGACAAATTTTTGTTATTATATACAATAATATATATAAATATTGTACAATATGATAATAAATGATAAAGAAGTGAAAATACTACTAAATTTTGAACTAAATGCTGATAAGAAGACAAAAGATATCGCCCAAAAATTAAACTACAAAGAACATAGTGTTATTTATACTCTTCATAAATTAAAACAAGAAAAATTGATAGAGCTACAACCTTTTATTGATATGTTTGCACTTGGCTATCAAGATTATGCTCTTTACTTTTCACATTCTCTGACCAATAATGAAGACATAAAAAAATTAGATGATTACTTAGTCAATCATTATCTAACAAGCTGTGTAGTAAAAATGGGAGGAGATTACAATTATGGTGTTATGATGTATAGCAAAAATATAAAAAATTTTTTGAATTTTTTGGAAGAAGTGTCTCAAAAATTCCCCAATGTTTTTTTTCACAAGTCATTTAGTATTCGAACCTCTTTTACTAGATTCAACAGAAATTATCTTAATAAAGAAACAAAAAAAGAATATATAAAGATGAATTATGAACAACAAGAAAAAATAGATGAACTAGACAAACAAATCTTAAACCAACTAGGGAAAACACCCACCCAGTCAGACAGGACACTGGCTCAAATTATGAACTTGCCAACTTCAAGCATAAACAATCGCCTAAGAAAATTACGCCAGAAAAAAATTTTGAGAAACAATAATTATCTGGTGAACACCAACAAACTAAACATCCACACTTACGAATTATTTTTGTATACCAAAGGTTTGGAAAGCCAACAAAAAAAAGAACTCTTTGATTTTTGTCAAAGAGAACCACATGTAATTCACTTTTTAGAATGTATTGGTGAATGGGATTTTGAAATTGGGATAGAAGCCAAAAGTCCTGAACAAGCACAAATGGTAATCAACTCTTTATATGAGAAATTTGGAAATTTTTTGCATACAGTAAAATCTATTCCTATTTTTTCTTATCACAAATATACAATTTCACCACTTGATTAATTTAAATTTTAAAAAGTAAAATTAATTTCCCCATTTCTAATTTTTTCTTTCACTTCATCAGCCACCTTAGAATTCTTCGCAATTCCATCCAAAACTTTCTGTTTCATATTTTCATCTTCCATCACAGACACTTGCGTCTCACGAGAAATTGAGAGTGGAATTAGATTTATTTTTACATCAATATTTTCTTCTAGTTTTACAAAATTAAATTTTAGAGACAAACCTTGCATAGTTTCAGGGGAAAAATACTGATCAAAGACAAAATTTCCCAAACTATAAAAAATAGGTTTTTCTTTATATATTTCTATTGGTTGAATCACGTGAGGATGAGAACCAATAATGATGTCTGCACCTGAATCAATAAACTGATAGGCTATTTCTTGTTGTTTTTTGTCTGGTCTATTAGTCAAATATTCTGTTCCCCAATGAGGATAAACTATTATAATATCTGCAGATTTATCTGTTTTTATTTTTTTTATTTCGTTTAAAACATTATCCAATCCTCCATTATACAATTGATGAAACCCAACAAAAGCAATCTTTAATTTTTGAGATACTTCATAAATATAAGAAAGTTCTGTCTGATTATAAAAATCCCCAAAATAATTTATACCTGATTTAGTTAAATAATTTTTGGTTTGCACTACACCGTCATTTGCAAAATTAGTGATATGATTGTTGGCGAGACTAAGTAAGTCGAAGTTCTCTGCCAAAGTTGTAGTAGTCTGTGGGGAAAAAGTAAAACGCAAGTTACCACCATTGTCACTAGCGTCTCCAGCTTTGATGATTGATCTGTTATTGGTGATAGGCCCTTCCAAATTGCCAACTCGTAAATCTGCACTAGCCAAAAATGTATTTATTTTAGCAAAAGGAAAATTGAAATCACTGTTATTTTTTTTGATATAGTAATAGACATCTCGATCAAGCATGATATCCCCCACCATAATAATAGTCGTACTAGAAAATTCTGGCGTTACTATTTTTTCTTCTTTTTTTATTTCACTTTTTTTTGTTTCTACAACGATAGGTACTTCTATATTTTCAACAAAATCTTTATTTTCTGAAGGACTTAAATAAAACAAAAAATACCAAACAAAAGCAAAACTTAAAGTACATAAAAATAATGCAAGGCTAACGATTGCCCAAATTTTCCATTTTGTATTTTTTTGGTTGTCTGCTAATTCAAACACAGATTTATTTTCCTAAATAAAATTTCAAAGTAAAAATCATATCTTCATTTTGTTCTTCTTTTGGTTTAGAAGATTCACTATTATACAACCAATCCAAATAACCCTTATCCATTTTACTAACTTCTTCAAAAGTCTTACCATTGTATTTTCCAAAAGTAAAATTTTTGAGAGGTACCGGAGTTGCTGTCAGTTCTTTCATTTTGATTAAAACTTCTTCATCAGTTAACAACATGAATTTTTCTTTGACCACTGGAAACAAATATTCAAACAAAGCTTCCAAAACCAAGATATCACCCCAAGCATCGTGAGCTAAGCCTTCCACATTGAGTTTTAGCAAGTAACGTAAATACTGCAATTTGTGTTCTGGACTGTCTATCAGATGTCTAGCTACTCGCAATGTATCAATGTACTCCTTAGTTTTTATTCCTTCATTTTGCAAAACACCAATATCAAAAAGAGCATTGTGAGCAACAAGAATATAACTTTCTAGTAAAGTTTCTAAATCTTTTTTGAATTGACTACCCTCAAAAGCTGGTTTGTTCGCTACCATTTTATTGGTCACATGATGAATAGACATAGCACCAATTGAAATCTCTTTTGGTGGTTTGAAATATTCATTGACAGTATCTCCTGTCAATCTATTTTTGTAAGCAAGCTGTATCATGCGAGTGCCTGAATCCAAATCTGTAGTTTCTGTGTCCAAAAATAATATTTTCATAAAAATTTTTTATATTAAAAATAAATGTGTTACAAGTATTTTAACACCAATCAAGATAAGTGCAATACCGGCTAGTACTTCAATTTTTTTGCCAAATTTGTGACTCAACTTTTTGCCAAGGGCACAGCCAAGCAAAGAAATTATGAAAGTCACAATCGCTATGATGGACAAAGCCAAGAATAAATTAATTTCTATAAAAGCAAAAGTCAGACCAACTACCAAAGCGTCAATACTAGTCGCAATACCCAAAGTAACTAAAATTTTGAAAGTAATATTTTTTATTTTTTTGTCTTCAGCCGCAAAAGCCTCCATAATAAATTTGATACCAATTAGAAGTAACAAAACAAAAGATAGCCAATGGTCAAAATCTTGTACATAAATTACAAATTGTTTGCCAAGTAAAAAACCTAGCAAAGGCATCAAACTTTGGAAAAAAGCAAAAACACTAGCAATCCACAAAGACATCAACCAAAAATTCTTGTTATGTTTCAAACTTAGACTTCCTGCTGTCACAAATGAATCAATAGACAAACTAAGAGCAATCAAAAATATAGTAAACATTTTATTTGATAAAATTATTTAAAGCCGACAAAACATCTTCCTCTGTCTGACTATTATAATACTTTCCGCCCAATTTTTGAAATGTTTCACAATTCTGCAAAGAATCATCTATCAAAATACAATCTTCTATTCTAATATCATATTTATTTGCAATATCTAAAAACCATTCACCATTTTTGTCAGATTTTAATTTTTTGACATAAAAAGAATTATTAATTCCATGAAAACTACTTTGCAAAATTTTATTAGCTGGCAAAATGAATCTATCAAAAGAATCCATATTGTCCGTCACCATAATACGCAAATACTCATCTGGCAAAGTTTGCAACTTATCTAAAATGTTTTGTGACAATTCAATTTGTTCACAATCTTTTACAAAAACATCGAATAATTCATCAAAATCTACTCCGAACTTTTCTTCCAATAATCTATGAATATCTTCGCTAGTATATTTACCACGCATCCATTCATCGAGCAATGACCTATTTTGTACAAATAAGAAATCTTGAATATCTGCCAAATATCTATGATGTTTATGTTCAGGATTTTGCAAACTAAACCAAAAACGAGTATTGGATAAAATACCATAGAAATCAACAAAAAGAATTTTTTGTGTTTTGTTAGCCATAAAATCAATTTATCCTCAGTCTAGATGAAATCTGAAAGAAATCAAACTTTTAAGTTCGCCTTAGACAGAAGTGAGGGCGAATTAAATGAGAATGTATTATAACAAGTTTATAGAAAAATTGCTAAAAAAATAAAAAGATGTATAATATAAACATTAATTTATTATTTAAAATAATTATGGCAAACATAGAATCTTCGCCTGAATACATTGGTGAACATCCAGAAATAGAATCTGTTGAAGAACTAACAACAAGACTTAAGAAAATAAACGAAAACATACATATAGAAAAAACAAAAACAAAAAACATATTAGAAATAACATTATTAGGTGCAATAAAACTTACCTATGATTCCGAAGCCGAAGCCGGTTCAAGACTTACCATATATAATATAGACTTTACAAATGATGATCTTAAAAAAATAACAATCCCGGAAAAAGAAGTGCTAGATATTATTCAAAAAATTAAATACGAGGTTGAAAAATAAATATAATAAAAAATAGTCCCGAATATGATCTGTACCCCAGAAAGTGGACACGAAAGTGTCTACTTTTTTGTGTTCAAAAGGTAGATGATGTATTATTAAAATAATCATTAACAAATAAAAAGTATGAGTAAAAGAATATTAACAAAAG
>Ga0208863_1001279_pt1 | contig 16677 bp, 12 predicted proteins | sample RifOxyD3_FD_184040 | JGI IMG/M metagenome (GOLD analysis project Ga0208863, IMG submission 184040) | Soil microbial communities from Rifle, Colorado - Rifle Oxygen_injection D3 (SPAdes) | ecosystem: Environmental > Terrestrial > Deep subsurface > Rock core/Sediment | place: Rifle, Colorado...
AACAGATGATGCCTCAACAGGAGGTACATGGCTTACACCTGCTACGAGTAACCAATCACATGGTCCGCATACTTTAAGTGCGACTGATAATTATGACTGGTATCGTATTAGTATGACAGCAGGCAATACTTATTACTTTAATACTACCGGTGGTTCGGGAGATAATTATGGTGAACTTTATAATGCTTCGGGAGGTTTAGTCGCGTCGGATGATGATTCTGGTGGAGGTACGCAATTCAGTTTATCTTATATAGCCGCGAGTACGCAGACTTATTATTTACGGGTTCATGCATATACTATCGGGAACGCATGGTCTGGTTCTCTGAATTATTACTATAGTGGGGGTGGCGGTGGTGATACTACACCGCCTACTGTGTTATCAGTCAGTCCTGCAAACGGTGCGACTGGTGTTCCGGTGTCCGGTAATATTACAGTAACATTCAGCGAGGCGATGAACCAAACTACAGCGCAAGAGGCCTTTGCTATCTCACTTGCTCCCGCTGGCTGGAATTGGTCCTGGAGTGGGAATACAATGACTTTTACTCCGACCAGTGACCGAACTTATGGCACTACTTACACCTGTCAAATTCGTATCACAGCAAAAGATTTAGCTGGCAACAACATAGCAAGTCAGTATGAGTGGATTTTTACCACCGTATCCCTCCTTGCCGTAGATAACTATATCTGGGTGGCAAATTATAGTTCTGGCAATGTTACCCGTATCAAAAAAACTGATTCCGCTACGACCACGATTGCGGTGGGTACTCAGCCCTTTGGAATCGCTGTAGATGACACCTATTGCTGGGTGGCAAATTATTCTTCTAATAATGTTACCCGCATTAAGAAATCTGATTCCAGCACGAGCACGATTGCCGTGGGAACTGGACCCCAAGGAATAGCGGTAGATGCTACTTATGTCTGGGTAGCAAATGCTGCTTCTAATAATGTTACCCGTATCCTGAAATCAAACCTAACTACGACCACGATTTCAGTTGGTACTAATCCCAAAGGAATAGCCGTAGATGGAACTTATGTCTGGGTGGCAAATTATAATTCTGGTACTGTCACCGTCATCACAAAATCAGATTTAAGTACGGGCACGTTTACATTGGGAGGTAATCCTTTTGGAGTCGCTGTAGATACTACCTATGTCTGGGTAACAAATTGGACATCTAATAATGTCACACGTATTACGAAGTCTAATTTTAACACAACAACTATTGCAGTGGAAAATACTCCCAAGGGGGTCGCCGTAGATGGGACCTATGTCTGGGTAGTAAATGGTGGTTCTAATAATGTTACTCGCATCAAGAAATCTGATTCCACCACGACCACAATTGCCGTGGGAATTGGGCCCTATGGAGTTGCGGTAGATTCGACTTATTGCTGGGTGGCAAATAATTCTGATTTTAATGTCACCCGTATTCTTAAATCAGATTTAACTAAAACTACAATTTCTGTTGGGAGTTACCCAAATTCAGTTGGCGATATGACCGGCTATGCCTATGATAATTACAATAACCAATAGGGAGTTATTAATAGGTTTAGGGGATAAAGATGGATGGTATCTTACTAAACCTATTTTCTTTTTTTAACCAATACAATCAGAATTATTAGTATTAATAGCCCGGCAACGCTGCCTGTTCCAACCAAAGTTAAATCGGTTTTACCTCCTGATTTAGATGGTGTGGGCGTTGAAGTCGTCAGAGTAGTTGAAGCCGGGGTGGGTGGTGTGGTTAGAGCGCCTGGAACTGGGACTTCTGCCATCTTATTTGATTCTTGATTGAGTCTGTGCAAAACATCGGCAATGACATTAGCTGCCAAGTTAATTGATTCGCCAGTCCGGCCTTGCGCATTTTGCCACTCAGTTTCCATTATAACGCAATCATAGGCAGTTCCGCCACCACTATCAGTGTTTAAACCAAGATTGTAAGCCGCTTGATAGGCCGTTATGTTGTCATATTTACCATCAAAGATAATGTAATGTTAATAGACTCTTGAAGTATGATTGGCATCGTTATAATATTTTGCCTTGATGGTATTATTAATCTTGGTTTCGTAATCACTATGCGCCTCACTTTTTTCTGAACCGTGCGGAGAGTCCTTTCCTCTGACATGCGCCCAAACAGACAAGTCGGCAATATAATGGGTCATCGTCCCAGCATAAAAGGCAGCCATTCTATAGTTGCCCGAATTTAGTGCCTGAAGCGACTTGTCATATTCCTCTTGTGCTTTTTTACTTGCTGAATCATCCAGTGCTTGCGTATGGTTGACGTTGTAGTAATTATGGTGGTGAGATTTATCGCCATAACCATGTTTATTAGTGTAGTATTCGGCTACCGTCGAGTTATCTGGGGCTTCAGTACCAATCAAGAAAGCGACCATATTATCAGTTATCCACTTACGTTCATTGGTAGGCAAAAAACTAACCGCGGTTTTAGCAATCCAATCGTGTGTTCCGTATTTAGGGTTATTTGGGTCATTGGTATTGCCGCCGTTGCTCCAACTGACCACAAATCTAGTGGACAGAACCAATAAGAATATGGCAAAAAATAGTATTTTTAGCTTCATCCATATTTCTTTGATAGAACTCAATTTAATAAAAATCTAATTTTATTCGTTAACTCAACAGGTTGCTGTAATGGCTTGGCTTCTTTAACAATGCCAACATTAACCTGTGATATTTCCGAGTAATGTTTTCTTGTTGGTTGAACTATTTCAATAATTATAATACCAATTTCCTGATACAATTTATCTCTATACGGGAAATCGTATAACTTCCCCAAAGTTATCTCATTTGAATGCCTAGAAAACTCATTATATTTCGTCCTGTTTCTCCCATCAGTTTCTACTAATAAAGTGAGATAGGTGTTATAAAACCCGTAATCTCTTAACCCTCTGGCCTGTTTAACTCCCTCTACAATATTTTTCCCGTCAAGCTTTCTAATGATTTCATCTTGTTCGTCTATAGTTTCCACTTTAATACGTTTGCCTTCAAACGCAATAGCCTGGGAGGGATTATTTCTATCACATATCAACAAGTCCACATCTCCAGGTTTTTTATAGGGATTGTCTATGATAGGCTTAGTTACACGAATTTTGTAAAAAGCAGTAGGTGACATCCCTAACGTGCGAAAAATAAATGAGCGAAAACCATCATTTGCCATTAATAGATGTATTAGCTCTGTTTCTGGTAAGTCTGTAATATTCGAAAGGCAATAAGCATTCGTATCATCAAATAAATTAATTTTCCCCTGTGTCTGAGGCGTAATCAAAGAAGCAGCCATAACAATACTATTAAAAATAACAAACTCTTTCATTACTTAAATATTAGAATCATCTTGCCTGCGAGACAGATTGTAAATTAGCATGCAAATATCCTGATGTCAATATAAACGAAATCGGTAACGACCCAACTTGACATGACATTTTATTCGTGCGGTAAAATAATGCTAAGTATTTCAAATAAGTTTGAATTGATATTGTTCTGATTTTTCTTCTTCATGATAAATTTCTTGATAGAATTAAAGAATAGTATAGCGAAAGTTTTAATATAAGCTACTAATTTAGTTATTATGCATAAGCAATGGTACTTTAGACATCTTAATCAAATCAGAATTAGAGCTGGCGCAAGATATACGCCGGAACTAAATGTCACCCTTCCGATTTCTGAAATATTTGATGGAATAGGCAGAACCGAAAAATTCTATGCTACTATCCGGGAGAAATATGGGGAGCTTTTACGTGAGTTTAGGAATATTAGTTCAGAATTTGAAGATGACACCTTGCAAAAAGATTATGGTCAAATTAAACAAAACGCTCAATCACTCTATAAACTTATTGAAACCATAAAAAACTATAATACTGATTGTATTCCATGGGATGAGATTAAAAATCAAACGAAAATATTGAGCGACATCCTTTGGGAATTCGCTAATACTTTAGGAAAAGCAAAAGAACAAGCCAAGGGTATAAAAATATCTCCAAAAGAAAATGGCAGTTATCACGCATCTCCTTCTGAAAAAATCAATTCTGATATCCATCACATTTATAAAACCCAGGAGATTCTTCGTTATTTTGAAAGATTATCATCAAGCGCAAAGGCACATCTTGCAAATCATCCTTTCTTGTTGCTAACCGGTTCAGCAGGAACTGGGAAAACTCATTTATTATGTGATGTGGTAGAGCAGAGAGTTAAGAATGGGGCAAGAATATTGCCGGCCATACTTATTTTTGGCGAATGCTTTTCTAGGGGGAAAGATGTTTGGTCGCAAATTCTAAAACAAATAGACGCTACACACTCATTTTCAACTAAGGGTAAGTTTCTTCAGAAATTAGACGCTATGGGGAAAAGGATGAAGTGTCGTTCACTTTTGGTTGTTGATGCACTAAATGAAACGCACGTATCTGGATTTTGGAAAAGCAACCTGAGTGGCTTTGTTAAAGAAATAAAAAAATATTCGAATATAGCCCTTATAATAAGTGTCCGCAATGGATTCGAAAGGGAGGTGATGAGCGAAAAGCAAAAGAATTTCTTTATCCGTGAAGAACATTATGGGTTTCGTTTTAGAGAATGGGAGGCAGTGAGCAAGTTTTTTGAAGCATTCAAACTACCATTACCAGAAATTCCGCTTCTAATGCCTGAGTTCCAGAACCCTCTTTTTTTGTTATTATTCTGCAAGGCTTTTCAAAAAAGGAAAAATAAAAGCAACAAGCAAATTTTTAGGGGGCATGAAGGCGCGACATATATTTTTGAGACATACATTGATAAAGTTTCTAAATCCATTGAAAAAAAGTTTAAAATTGAGAGTGGGGCGGGAAAAAATATTTGGGATACGATTATTGAAAAGATTGCAGAAGAAATGGTTTTGCAAAATAATGACAGAATAACTGAATATAAACTTAATGAGATTATTAAAAATGCACACTCGCGAGTTAATAGTGGTAATTTCATACAATCGTTAGAACGTAATATGCTGGTTGTAAGGGTTCCAAGATATGAAAAAGGAGAAAGGGCAAGCGGTTTTGATATAAGGTTTCCGTTTCAGAAATTTAGCGATCATTTGATAGGCAGATTTATTTTTAAGAATTACGAGAATGAATTTGGCAAATCAAACAAAAATCTTGAGACTGCAAAGAAGTTTTTCTCAAAAAGAAGAAAATTAGGGAGACTGTTGTCTAAAACTTGGAGTAGAGGCATTATCGAAGCTTTGTCGATACAGTGTCCTGAACAGTTAAGAGGCATAGAATTTATTGAGGCTGCGCCATATTTACGGAGTGAGCAATACCTTTTTCAAATTGCAGTGGAGTCATTTGTTGAAAGTCTTATCTGGAGAAATCCAAAAGCATTTTCAACTGATTGTGAAAACACCCTGGCAATTATCAATAAGGATGTGATTATTTCAAAGCAAGGACACGAACAATTACTGAATGCATTTTTATCAGTGGCGCCAATCCCAAATCATCCATTTAATGCGGAATGCTTGCATAGGCATCTTTTTAAAATTTCTATGCCGGAAAGAGATTCTTGGTGGTCAACATTTCTTCATTACCAATATGGCAACCATGGAGGAGTCGACAGACTTTTGCAGTGGGCATGGTCGGATCAGAACAAGTTACACTTAAATGACGAATCCGTATTTCTCACTTCTATTGCGTTGTCGTGGTTTCTGACAACGCCAAACAGATTTGTAAGGGACAAAGCAACAAAAGGTCTTGTTTGTTTGTTACAAGACAGGATTCAGTTGCTTCCTTTGCTTTTAGAAAAATTTAAGGGTATAAATGATCCTTACATAGCGGAAAGGCTTTTTGCAGTTGCGTATGGGTGCGTCTTACGAAATCAAAGTGATACAAAGAATCTGAAGATCCTTGCCGAATGGATTTATAAAAATGTATTCAAAAATAATAAGCCGCCTACTCATATTTTATTGCGTGATTATGCGCGCGGAGTTATTGAAGAATCCTTAAAAATAAGAATCCAGTCAGACATTAATGAAAATAATATCAATCCTCCGTACAAGACTAATTGGCCAAAAAATATTCCTACTGAAGAAGAGCTGAAGCGTAAATATTACCCTGAAGATTTTTTTAAGGAAAAAACAAAGGAGAGGGGGTTTTTAGATATTTGGTATTCTGTTTTAGGGGGAGGTGATTTTGATAGGTATATAATCGGAACAAACTTTTGGTCCTGTGGATGGAGTGGAAGGAGCTTGAAATCGCCTGAGCCAAATAGGGATAAACTTTTAAAGATATTCGAGACGAATCTGACGGCGAAGCAGAAAAAGTTGTTACGGAAAGTCACGAGTCCCTTTTCTAAAATGGATTGGGCAAAAGTAATCAGATATAAGAAATTTGTAGGTTCTGGTACTGAAACGGAATTAAGTGATGATGAGATAAAGAAGCAGGAATTAGAAAACGAAAAAAAACGGCAGGGTGCATGTACTGAATTTGAGCTCGCTTTACCCAAAGTCAAAAAATTATATTTTAGAAAAGAAATAAAACCTTTTCTCGATAGTAGAGGACATCTAAATGATCCTTTAGATAACTTTGATCTAAAAATAGCCCAGCGGTGGATTTTTAATCGCGTTGTGGATATTGGATATAATCCAAAACTGCATGGGGAATTTGATAGTGTGGTTAACCGTTATGGCGATAATGGAAGGTCAGAACATAAAGCAGAAAGAATCGGTAAAAAGTACCAATGGATTGCTTATCACGAGTTTATGGCTTTAGTTTCCGATCATTTTGAATTTAAAGGTGCCACTTGGAATTCAGTAAAACAATATAAAGGGCCGTGGCATCCACGCATTAGAGACATTGATCCTTCTTTTATTATGCAAAACGATAACTGTTTAAAACAATCTACCGTTTTTTCGCGCTGGGAATCAAATCGAGGGCATTATGATGCATGGGACAAGAAGAAATCTGATGTGGATTGGATAAAAACAAAAAATGACTTGCCGAAGCCATCAGATATAATTCTAATCAAAGATGATAACAAAAAAGAATGGTTAATGCTTGAGGGATTCATAAGATGGGAAGAGAAAAAACCACCAGAATTTAGAAAATATGAAGTTCCGGCCCGAGAAGTATGGTATATGGTTAAAAGTTATATTGTAAAACAGAAGGATGCTAAGAAATTCTCCAATTGGGCCATGAAACAAAATTTTTGGGGAAGGTGGATGCCCGAATCAAATAGTTTCTATGAAATATTTTTAGGTGAATATCCAAACTCCATAGCATTCGATTACATAAAGGGTGATTATAACATTTGGACAAAATCAAAGAGGGGGAGTGGTGATCTGGCGGTGCCAGTTGTCGTTACAGATGATGCCTATTTAAACGAGTTTACATTAGATTGTTCGCATAGTGAAAGTGTAACTGTCAAACTTCCTTGTAAATGGCTTGTAAATAAGATGGGATTGCATAATAAGTATTTTGACGGAAGATTCTATGATGAAAAAGGTTGTTTCATAACGCTCGCAACAAGCATTTTTGAAGAATGTTTCCCTTCGGCATTATTAATTGATAGGCAGCATTTGATAGATTTCTTAGATAAGAATAAATATTCTCTTTTTTGGACTCTATTAGGAGAAAAGCAAGTAATTACAGAAAGCTTTTCAGAGAAGAAACATGCCGGAAGATTAGAAATAAGTGGTATTTATACATTGAATAACAGAAACCAAATTATTGGTAAGAGTAAAAATAATCCCAGGGAGTAAATCTTTTACAGCAAGTTTCTTAATTACTTTATCCTTGTTTGGAAACCTATAAATGCATCACTTAGTTCATATCTTCTTATGACAGAATATACCAAATCTCAAGCCATTAAACAAGGAAAACTCTTGATTGATTTTTTCTTATAGTCTTGGTGGTGCCGTTCACCGTAATATCATTCCAAAAGCGAAAAGTTTATTAATTTTAAGGACGATTCATAGTTTCAAAATAACCTTTTTATAAAATTAGGGCAAGGTTTTAGTAATTTCGCTATGGACTGCCATTCGGGGCTGCCCAGGTATTTTTAATCGTTACAGGCTTGCGCTTCTTTCATAAGAAAATCGTCCCTCCCTCTTAGTAACACAATAACATTTATCTAAAGCAACCCTCTATATTCATCACCAACTCGTGACTAAATAAATGCAATCTCATTGCAATCAGAGTGCAATCAGGTTGTAAAAAAGTACTTGTAAAAGGGAGTGGTAGGAATGATTGATTCGCAAATGAAAAGAACTTCTGAAGAACGCGCTGCGACTGTGAGCTGGAATATAGTTAGCCGTATCTGTGGTGCAAAACACCTGAAAAATATTGTCCTTGCTTTTGGCGATAACGTACGCTCACAAAAGGCACTTGAACGTCTAACAAAAATAAATGTCTCGCACATTAACAGAAGTCTCAAAAAACTTAATAAATTTGGCATAGTTCATTGCCTCACTCCTCCGGAAGTTTTACGAGTCAAATTCTATGCCCTTACCACCTTTGGTCATAGTATCGCCGAATGGATAACAGAATTAGAAAAAGAAAATCCGGCACGCTCTAAATTCGGGGATTTCAGCATAGAGGAAAATCTTCTCAATAATAAAAGATGAACGCTAAAACCCTGCAGGCCGCATTGGTAGATTTGTTAAAAATACTTGCTTCAGGAATAAAAGAAGTTGAGTTTTGTATTGGTTTCCGACAGTTAAAGCATGCGGAAAATCCGGGCAATTCATATGTAAGCTGGTTTTTTCAGTCGGAATCAGAAGCAGACCTGAAGGATGCCATTACAAGGCTTTCTATCGTATATCTTAAGCTTTTTATACTATTAAACGAACTCAAGGATAAAAAGCAAAAACCAGGGATGTCCGAAATTTTCAGAAAATACTCGCCCTTAATTAACGAACTGGGAACAAAAGCAAACAGGTTGCTAAGAGAGGTTGGTTAAATGACCAATCTTCTTATCGTTCTAACGAGAATAAAGAAAGCCGCTGGCATGAGAATAGCTGATACTTTTCCCCAGGCATTAAGTAAAGAAGTAGAGCAACTGATTAAAAAAGCGGCATCAAGGGCAAAAGCCAACAAGAGGAAAACAATCCAGCCAAAGGATTTATAACCTAACAAACCTGCTTTTCGTGGGGCAGTTTAGTCGGCAATCCATCAATCAGAATTTATCAGATGGTACAACCTTTACCCGGTCATTTGGTCCCAGTCCAGTTTCCTTAACCTTATTCTGCAATTCCCTGAAGAATTCCTTATTGGTCGCCACGGATATGATTTGCTCAAATCCGGCTTTGGCTTTTAGGTTTTTCTGGATGTTGTCTATGGCATCGTTAACGCCATTCTTGCCTGTTTCTATTTCAAGTGCAATGCGTAAATCGCCTTTTTCTGCGACTATATCCGAGTCACCATTGATATGGACTTCAAACTTCACATTATAACCCATATTACGGCAATATTGTGCCACTCTGTTCCTCCAATATTCGTGTTCTAATGATGCCTGTCCGTCTATTTTGATAATAGGATACCCTAATTCATTGGCTATTTCTTCCCCGACTTTAGTTAGCCTTAATAACAGAATCTGCGATTTACCTGTATTTACTTTCTCTGCATCTACTACGTCTTTTTTAAATAAGTCCTCTTTTGTTTTATTACCCTGCTCAGCCGTCATACCTAATTTCTTATATCTCTGAGCAATGCCTATAAACGGATGCTCTATTATGTCCTTAAATAATAATGTTTCCTTTTCTGTTAATTTGTCTTTATACTTAGCCCCGTTACGAATAACATCATTTCTGCCATTATCTACTGTTTCACCAGCCGAATCGTTAGAATAACCTAACCGCAATAACTTCATATGCTCGCTGACAACTTCATCGGTTACTATTTTCTCTTTGATTTTAACACGGTCGACCCTAATCACAAAAGGCAAAAGGTATCTGCTTGACAGCCTTATTATTGCTTCCCCCACCTTGAGCTGGGATAGCCACCTTTTTTGATTATCGTCAAGCAAAAGATTGCTTGAGGCCGTGTTGATGTCTGGGGCATTTTTCTGGTTAAGATTAATATGAACATGAGCATTTGCCAAAACAACCGGTGAAAGCTGGCTCGGGGTCTGGTCTATCAGTATCAAACCGAGACCAAGAAATCGTGCCTGCCTTATCAGCATTTCAACCACCGACTCTCTGGGGCTGGTAAGATGTTTCGTGGCGATGTTATGCGCTTCTTCAATAACCACTATCCTATTGAGGTTTTGGTCATAATTCTGATCACTGCTTCTTTTAGACAAGGCATGATTATAAAGCCACAAAAGCAAACTGCTTATAAAGAATACTCTTTTCGCCATCGGCAGGACATCCATCTCTAATATCACGTGCTGGTCGAGCAATTCTTCCAGTGGATATTGCTGAGGAATATTGACGATTTTACCGAACTCGCCGAAGCCCAGCGCCCGGGTAATCCTTAATGCAGAACTCCTCCACTCATTCTCTCTCCCTTTAAGCTGATAGCTTTGTATTTTATTATGAACATCCAAAAAAGTGGGGTACCTTTTGGCTTTGCCTTCATAAACCTTAAATTCCCTGTAACACTCATCAATTGCCCTGGTTAAAATGTCGTAAACTCCCTCGCCGGCATAAAAGCAATGACATATTATATCGAGCAAATTCTCAAGATGGTTGGTGATGATCGCTCCTGGCGGAGGGATAAGCGGGTTGAAACGAATCCCGGAAACATTATCCCGGCCGACTGTGTATACTCTTGTATTTCCGGCCAAAGATGGCTCATTTAGCAAGGAACGCAATTCGCGCTTCCAATCAAATGCCAGTATTTTAACGTCTGGGTTTTTCTTCATCAGCTCCAGCAATATATGGAAAAGCACCGTTGTTTTTGCTGCGCCGGTCCTGCCGCAAATGCAGATATGCTCGCAAATTTCCTTGTCTTCAAGGCCGAAAGGATAAAGTGTTTTGTTGCCATAAACTATATTTCCTATCTGATACTTTCCGGAGGCGCCATCTTTATTCGGAGGAAGAAATAAAGCCGTCTGGTTGGTTATGCCTTGGTCAAGGTCTTTTACTAACATAAGTTTTAATCTTTGGCTTATTTCAGCCCTTTCTTTTTCGTCAGATATGCAATACGTCAGCCATAGTTGTTCAACGCCTTTTTCGCCTAATACAGGCAGCAGTTTCAATAGCATTCCCTTGATATCTGTATCAGATGTTCCGGAGGGCATTTTAAGGTATCCTCGCCGGCAAGACATATATCTTGGTTTCTTTGTGATATTTCGGTTCCTTTAAATATGGATTAAAAATTTCATCCGGGCTTTCTTCTCCGGCCAGCATCTCTAATTTTTTCTTTGTCCGGACATATTCTGAAATAACCGGCCACAAGTCCTTTTTTAACTGCGCGATATCTTGCCAGCAGCGAATATATTCAGCAGATTTCTTTGTTTCAATGTCAGTAATTGTTTTTTCCAGGGTAACCTTGTTCTTCCAGCTATCAAGTGAAGGAGGCTCATACATTAGAGGCGATTGAATAAAAAATTCAAGGTTATGAGTTCTGGTGATTGCGTTTTCCAACTCCTTAAGGTTTCTCTTGAAAAGCATCTGCCTTTCATCTATCAGATACAGAGACTGACGCATTAATTCCTTTTGTTCCGCCAGTTTATCCTTGAATAAGTCACTGACTAAATCGGCATTCATGCCGGATCCGTGAATCCCCAAAGACCCTGTATTGTCTATTACATAACTTTCAGCATCCTTCTCAGTAGTTTCTGCAATGCTTTCTGGCTTTTTGGAATTGTTCGTGTACATTTTGTTATGAGGTAACTGTGTAAATATTTTCGTTCCTTTAGTTGTCCTCGTTTGCAGAAGCAAAATCTTTATAATCCCTGCCGTACCTCACGGAATCATTGATAATATCTATTGCTGCATACATGTCGCTTAACTGATCTATGATCTGGCTCATTTTCTCATTTATATCGCTGATAATATCCGCCAACTGATTGATGTCTTTATTGCATTTCTCATTAGCTTTGTGTTTCTTATTGGTGGTGGTCATTTTGCTGGTATTTCTCGAAATATTTTTTGATGTTTGAGACCCATTCAGGAAGTAGATAGTCAATACTATCCTTTAGGGGATTTATTTCATAGCGGTCGGGCTTTTTCTCGTAAAGGCGCTTGGTTTCATCTGTCATTAGCCTTTGAAGTCATAGAGGTATAAATAGTTTGTAAAGCAGTTGTAATACGGTTTAAGCGCGAGAAGGAGAATACCCTGGTTTTTCGTTGCCGAGAAGTTTTTCATAAAGGCGTGCGATTATGTCGCGAGTCTGATAAATAGCTCTCATCTGGTTATTCGGGGTATAAAGAAGCTTGTCTATGGTGAATTGCGAGAGGTTTGTCTGCCGTTCATACTTCATTCTATCAATAATCTTTTCTTTTTGTTCTTTCGTAAGCCTCACGTTAAGGCTGGTATTTTTGGGCATTTTGGTGTTACTTTAGAGGAGTATCAATTATATATAAAGTTTTCGGTTATGGTTATAAGATAAGTATTGTCTCGTCTGGAAGAGTCATTTGTCAGTTTACAATTCTTTCACTTTCCCGACTAATCCTAACTTCGCGATTGCCTGTGCAATTATTCTTAGGGTTTCGGGATCGCTGGTCAGTTTATTAATCAGTTCGTCAGAAGATTTCCTTTTCTTTTCGAGCTCTTTCATTCTTTCTTTTAGTAATTCGACTTCTCGTTCCAATTGGTGTTTTTTCTCTTTTGGAATGTCTTCAAAATTGTAAACACTAGTCAATATTTGTTTTATTTCTTCTTTATTCAAATGCGTATAAACCTTAGACATGTCTTCAGAATGCCCCATAAAGTCAATGGCAACGTCCTTGGCGATCTTATTTTGCTTTGCTAGCCGGTAGAGTTCTGTTGCCCTAGAATGTCTAACAACATAAGGATGGATTTTTCTACCCAAAGCTTTTAAACTTAAAGCATTAAGCCAAAGAGCCAAGGCGCTTTTGGTTAACGACTTGTTTTTATCTACGGGAGAATGAAATATAATCTCTGATTTATTATCGGTTTTTTCTTGTTCATCTCTTAACTTTTGCAAGAATTTGGTGGCCTCTTTAACATAAACTGCCCTTGATTTTTTTGTCTTAGTCGCATAAATGCTTATCTCGCTTATATCTCCCTTGACATTGAACTTAATGTTATCCCACCTCAAGTTTCTTAATTCGGCAGGCCTAAATCCAGTTTCATAAAGAGTTATAAAAAAGGTTTTCCAGAAGATCTTGTTTTCTGTTTTCATAATTTGCTCAATATCTTCTCGTTTCAGAATCGTATCTGAATTAATTTTTCTTTCATTCAATCCTTTCCTGGTTTTAATATCCCTTAAATCATCAAACCGTAAACTCCAATCCTTAAACCTCCATCGTAAAAAGTTCTTTAGATCGGTTTTTATATCGTTTTTTACGCTTAACTCTCTTTCGCTATTATTAAGCAAGGCAAGAAAATCTCTTAGGTCTTTTATGGTTATGTTATCATAATCTTTCTCGAAGATATGGTGCCACGAAACAATGTGTCTTTTTATGTCTTCAATCTTTCTATGTGCACAACTCCCTGCACGGTATTGAAGATAATCTTTCACTATCTCTTCTTGCTCTTTTTTTAGTTTTTCATGGATTCTTGCAATTTCCCCTTTCACATAGGTGGGATATTCTTTTAACATAGGGCTAATAAGACGATGAGAATTATAAACCTTACGCTATAAAGTTTTGCTTTACCACTAGACTACAGGGGCGAAGTAAAACTTTAATCTGTAAGTGTTATCCCCTTCTTATAGATTAAAGGGTAGAGGGATATGTTCACCCGTCTTTTAAAATCTTCCCTTAGAGTAATTCCTAGGTTTAGAGGCTTCCCGTTAAACTACAACCGCCATATAAACGATACCTCACTAACCTTGTCGGCTTTAAAGATATTGTTTCAAAGGTATTAATTCAATCCCCTTTTAAAATCTTGCTCAAGGTCTATTTACGCCCGGACCAGGCTATGCATAAAAAGTCCGCTTCACGACGGAAATTGTATTACGATGTAATACAAACAATTTAATCTTCCGAATGTTCTATCTTGAAGTTAGATGCAATGCAGAGGTTATCAAAGATTGAAAATTTAAGTGCTATTCCTCCCGCGACAAGAAATAGTGCTAACTAAAACATCTTGATTGAAATTATTGATTTGATAGCATAATGTAATTATGATGATAAAATCATGTTAAGCAAAAAATATATGAGTGGACATTTGGCAAGATGGCAATAGGTGGTTAGAATTTATGGAAACAACACCCGGTAAAGCCAGATTTGAAGGAACAATAACTGCGGTAAAGCCAAGGATAAAATTGCTCCGGTCTTTTGACCAGATAAGCCACGCTTATCTGGGTTATACGCTGGTTATGGATGCGGTGGTTAACGGCTGGGAGTGGAAAGACCTGCGTGTTGCCATCGGGCAGAAAACGCACGAAAAGAATAGTTTTCGTATTGGCGATACTATTGTAGGTGAGGCTTTACCTGTAGTAAATCCCCAGCAGGAGTGGGCAGACCTTTACAAAATAAGCGGGTTGAGTATTATCAAAAGAGGTGACCCGGCGGAAGAACGTCCACCAGATACAAAAGGTGGTATTGCTCCGCCTTTACCCATTTACCGGGAACACGGACATGTCAGACTTGACCCTTTCACATACGAGCAGAAATGTAAACAGTGCCCATGGGGCATCATAATGGCCACTGAAATCACGATTGACCAATGGAATCCTCATAATAAAAAGTGGCGATACGAGACACATTGTTATGGGCCGAAAGATTGTCCGAATTATCAGGCTGGTAAGCCGTGGAGTGTTCAAGGTCGTAAACCAGGTATGATGTGGGTGGATGACGATATTGAACGAGAGGGTAAAAATCGTTGCTGACTGGGAAGAACTTTCAAAGCGGATGTCACAAAGACAGAAGGAGAAATGAAGAAACTGATCGAGGAAGTTATTTACGGGCAAAATCATCCTGTGGCACGGTAATAGAACAAAGAACCTTTTCTGGAAGCGGGAATTCGTGGAATATAGAGTGATGGATGCGATGATTATCAAACAAATATTCATTCCCCATGTCGGTTTAATTAAATCATAAAAAATACACAATTTCGCTAAAAATCCTTGCTAACATTTAAAAATAAAATAGAGTTTAGTTATAAATTATCTTGCCAAAGAGTTGACGACATCTAGAAAATAATCTGAGGGGGATTATGGACAAGAATTTGTCTATTCTAAATGTTGCGGCGTTCAAGCAACATTTTTCTGTTAAGTATATTCAACATATAATAATTCATAATTATAATCGAAGGGGGAATACCTATGTCTAAAACTGTCTACAAACTAGATAAGATATTTTTATGGTTGGTTATTTCTGTTATTTTTTTGCTATTTAGCATCGATACTTACGCTTCTTCATCAGAAAAGCAGGATGGTCATTCCTCTAAAGATAAAGAAGATATTGAGGCGAGCCCAGGCAAATTGGAGAACCAAAAAATTATCCTGGAAGAAGTCAGCGATACCCCTGACCCGTTCACTCTGACCGGGCATGCGGAAGTAACAATGACCGGCAGGTTCAAAATAGAATACTCGGATGTTTTGGCCAGCCAGGGTGAAGCCGGGGAGAAATTTATCTTCTTGATTCGCCATAATTGGAATATCACGAACCAGGCCACCGGCGCAAAAGTAAAGGAAATAACCGGTGAAACAGAAATAACTCCCCCGGCCAAGTCGGAAAAAAATAAGAAAGATAATTATTTCTATGCCAATATCCGGCAGGCATGGGATGGCATGAATTCCGCCAGCCAACCGGTAACCAGCGGAATATATGGCTATGCCCTTCAAGGCGAACTTATTAGGAAAAAGATTCCGCCGCAAAAACCCGAACATCATAAAGACGGCAAGGAAAAAGACAAGCGCAATGATGATGGCGATGATAAAGAAGATGTTACCAAAATCATCGGCATTAGCAATGTCCTCTCTGGCGCGATTACGGTCATTACACCGCCGGTTCTGGTTTCCCCCGGTGATAAGGTTGTGGATGAGAATGTATTATTGACTTTTGTAGTAACCGCCAGTAGTCCATCCGGCGCCCCGTTGGCTTATTCGGCGGGCAACCTGCCGACCGGCGCAACGTTCACGCCGGCCAGCCGGACGTTCGACTGGATACCAACCTATGACCAGGCAAACATATATCCCAATGTGACGTTCACCGTAACCGATTCCGCCGGATTTACCGACAGCAAAACAATCACTATCACGGTAAATAATATAAATAGGCCGCCTGTTCTGGCTTCTCCCGGAGATAAAACCGTTAATGAAAACCAGTTATTGAGTTTTACGTTTTCTGCCACGGACCCGGATAATGACCCTATTATATATAGTATGGAACCGATTCTGAACGGCGCAACATTAGGCCCGGATAGCGGCCTGTTTACCTGGACTCCGGGCTATACCCAATCCGGCAGTTATTCGGTAATATTTACCGCCGCAAGCAACCTGTTAACAGACTCCAAGACTATAATCATAACCGTAAACAATATAGACCGGATGCCGGTATTGTCCACACCGGGTGACCAAACCGTAAACGAGAACCAATTGCTGACATTTACATTATCAGCCATAGACCCAGATAACGA
>Ga0208863_1001281_pt1 | contig 16642 bp, 12 predicted proteins | sample RifOxyD3_FD_184040 | JGI IMG/M metagenome (GOLD analysis project Ga0208863, IMG submission 184040) | Soil microbial communities from Rifle, Colorado - Rifle Oxygen_injection D3 (SPAdes) | ecosystem: Environmental > Terrestrial > Deep subsurface > Rock core/Sediment | place: Rifle, Colorado...
GCAATTGTAATACTTAAATTCATACTCAATCGTTTTATTAGTATCGAATACCCCGACGCAGAGCATCGGGGTAAACCCAAATTCTTTGGGGCCGGGGCTTGCCCCGGAGTTGATACTAACAGGGGCCCCTTTAGGGGATTTATTAAAATATCATCAGATACCGATAAAATCCTTTTAATTCCATATTTTACCCGATTCGGAGGAACAAGAACATGCTTTAAACAATTACTGGATTTTTATACAAAGCATAAGTTTGAAATTGTTATTGCACTTACTAAAAGGCAACTGGATGAAGAAATAAAATGTTTGATTCATAAAACCGGTTTTAAATATTATGTTATTAAGGAGATACCTTATTATTTGAATTTATTCTTTAAAAGTTTTTCATTCAATATATTTACAGATTTATTTATTATTTTACCTGTCTTTTTAAAAGAGAAATCAAATTTAATAGTAATGTCAGAAGGCGGACTGGGGTATTTTTTAAATTTTATTTTACTCCCGCTAAATGTTTTAGCTATTATTCATGGATATTACCCTTTAGAAAGACAAAATTTTATTGTGAAGTGGATATTAAATAAATATTTAGATGAAAATAAAATTTTTCTTAATGTCTCAGAATTCTCAAAAAATAATGTTTTTAAATTTATGGTATCTCCTAAAAATAAAAACTCCGTACAGGTAATTTATAATTATGTTGGCTCGTTAAATGACAAATTAATCAGACAAAATAGTAAAAAAATACAAATTCTTACTTTAGGAACTCTAACATGGTATAAAAACCCGCAATTATGGGTTAAAGTAGCAAAACAGGTTATTGACAAATTTAAAGAGCAAGATATTGAATTTATCTGGGCAGGTGAGGGCGAGTTATTAGAAAAATGTCTTGATTTAATTTCCGGTCCGCAATATTTTAATATTAAATTTATTGGTCATCAAAACGATGTAGATAAATTATATTCATTATGTACAATCTATTTTCAGCCCAGTGCATTGGAAAATTTTGGACTGGCAATAGCAGATGCCATGCGTTGGGGAGTTCCTTGTGTTGTCTCTGCTAGTGGAGGTCCTTCCGAATTAGTTGTTGACGGGGAAACAGGTTTTGTTATTAATTCAAATGATGTAAATTCTATGGTTGAAAAAATTATATTACTGCTTGCTGATGAACATTTGCGGGAACAAATGGGAAAAGCAGGACGGTTGCGGTATGAAATGAATTTTACTATAGAAATATGGGAAGAAAAAATGCTTAAATTGCATAAGTCCTTCACTCATGATAGTAAATCAGAGGAGATGTAATGCCTATAAATTTATCCGGCGAAAAATTTTTATTTATTGCCTATATTACAGGTGAATGGCAAACATATCACCGGAGAGTAATGTTTGAAAAAATGGCAAAATTTACAGGAGAAAAAATTACTTTTTTGATTATTAATCGTCCTGTAGATTTTATTATCAGTCCTTTACGACATTATGACAAATGGATTGACCGGCTGGAATGTAATGGGTTGGATAAAATTTTTTCTAATTTGTATTTATATACTCCCAAAATATACTTACATGACCAGATAGCATTAAGATTGAGACCGGCTGTTGTTTTAAACGGAAAAACATTAAAAAAGCAGTTATCCTATATAATAAAACAAATAAATTGTGAAAACAGAAAACGGATTGTCTGGAATATGCATCCTGATATGATAGATTATCTGGATATTATTTCCTCTGATATAAAAGTATATGATTGTTATGATGAATATTGTTATAGTGTTGAAGGGAAAGCCAGGGAAGCTGTTTTTGAAAGAGAAAAAAAACTTTTAAAATCCGTTGATATTACTTTTACCACTTCTGAACAATTACGTAAAAATAAATCCCTGTTCCAGCCCAATACACATTATATCCAAAATGCCACTGATTATGAACTTTTAAACAGGGCAATGATTCCGGGAATAGAAACTTTACCTCAGTTAAAAAAGATAAAAAGACCGATAATCGGATATCTTGGCGCTATAAAAAATGTAATTGATTGTGGTTTATTATCCTACATTGCATCAAAAAATCCGTATTGGTCAATAGTTCTTATTGGTCCTATTCAGGATAAAAGTATTCGAAAAAAATTAAAACAATTTTCTAATGTTTATTTTGAAGGACAGCAGGAATATAAAAATTTTCCAAATATTCTTAAAGGGTTTGATGTAGCAATGATTCCTTTTATTATTAATGATTATACAAAAAATATCAATCCCAATAAGATGCATGAATATATGTCTGCCGGCTGTCAGATTGTGTCTACTTCATTACCGGAAGTATATAATTACAAGGAATTTATAAAAATTGCAAGCACTAAAGAAGAATTTGAATTATTTATTAATGAGTATTTAAAAAATCCTATATCTTATGAACAACGAAAACTACAAATGCAAGCAGCCGGAAAAAATTCATGGAATAGCCGTTTTGAAAATATGTTTTCTTTAATGTTAGGACAATAATCTTTTACCCTTCAGTCAGAGGTTCAGTCACAGTATTGGATTCTTCTGTTTGAATAGCTTTATTTTCTTCGCTTTCAACAATTTTACCTTCTGCATCCAATAATGTGATTTTATTATTTTCCATTACCCAACCAATAATTTTTAGACTTAAAAGTTCATCCATTAATGTAAGTAAACGGTTTTCCTGATTAAGATATTCCTGTAATTCCTGAGGAGACATTTTACGTTCCTGTGCAAAAGTATTAACTTCATTTTCCAATTCATTTTGTGTTAATTCGACTCCTTCAGATCTTGCAATAGCGCCAAGAACAAGAGTTGTTTTTATTCTACGTGTTGCCTCCAATTTAATATCTTCTCTTTTTTGCCAGTTGTCCAGAGATATTTTTAAAAAATCATTGTCAAAATTTTGTTCTTTTAAAAGTTTACCATCAGCTTGCCACCACATTGCCATTAATTCCCGGTTAAGCATGCTGGCAGGAATTTCTACAGTGGCATTTTCAACAATTTTATCAAGGAGTATTTTGTGAATTTTTACCTGTTGAGCTTCTTCCCATGTTCTATCCAGATCAAGTTTAACAATAGTCTTTAATTCATCTAATGATTTAAAATCACCGACTGTTTTGGCAAATTCATCGTCTAAATTGGGTAGTTGAAATTCTTTTACTTCTAAAATTTTTGTTTTAAACGTTGCTTCTTTGCCCCTTAAATCAACCCAGTTATAATTATCTGGCAAGAAAATTGTAATTTCTTTTTCTTCATCTAAAGATGCACCAATAAGCTGCTCGGAGAATCCGGGCAATAAATTATTTTCTTTTACCTCAACCTGTAAATTGTTGACTTTGCCAAGTGGGATTGGCTGACTGTCAACAAAACCTTCCGTATTCATTGTTACGACATCTCCGGTTTTAATCGGTCTGTCCTCTACTGGATTCAATGTTGCATATTTATACAGTAATGACTCCAAAGCTTGTTTTACCTTTTCATCATCTATTTGGTTATCAAGCTGGACACTTATTTCCATATTTTTATATTCGCCCAATGTTATATCTGGTCGTATTTCTACAGAAGCTTTATATTGAAGCGGTTCGCCAGGATTATATTTAATCAGTTCAATATTTGGATTGGTGATGGTTTCTAGCTTTTTTTCTTCAATTATTTTAGTATAAGATTCAGATACCAACTGGTCAATTACATCTTTTTGCAGTTTATCCACATTAACAATTTTTTCAAGTAATTCGCGAGGGATTTTGCCTTTGCGAAAGCCGGGCACACTTAAATTTTTAGTGGCTTCTCTAAATGCTTTTTCATAATCGGTTTTTACTTTTTTAGAATCAAGTTCAATTTCTAATGTTAATATATTGCCTTCTTGTTTTTCACCAGTGACCTTCATTATCAGTTCCTTTTCTAAATCAATCTATATAAATATTTTATAATTATATCAAACATATAGGATATTTCACAAATATTTTTTCAACTACCCGTATATAATTGTTTACGTAAAATATTGACTTGTCTTGTTTCTTAAAGTAAAATTTTGAAGATAAAACAGCTCTTTGTGGTTTAATTTATCAGGTGAAAGGTGTATTTTAACTATGCAAAGAAAACGTTTACTCTCACTTGATGTGTTCCGCGGGCTTACTATTGCAGGTATGTTACTGGTCAATAATCCGGGAACATGGGCGGCTATTTATCCTCCGTTTGAACATGCGGAATGGAACGGATGCACCCTGACGGATTTGATTTTTCCGTTTTTTTTGTTTATTGTCGGTGTAGCAATACCGTTTTCATTTGGTAACAGGCTGGAAGATGGGCAGGATAAAAGAAAACTGTATTTACAAATAATCAGAAGAACTCTTATTTTATTTTTATTAGGTTTATTTTTAAATTCACTCTCCATTATGATGGGTGCACATCCGACTATAAATCCCATTAAAGTATTATCTGACCTTCGTGTACCCGGTGTATTGCAACGTATTGCTTTATGTTATTTTTTTGCATCTTTGATATTTTTGAATTTTAAAATTCAAGCCCAAATATTTATTAGTGCTTTACTGGTAGTCGGTTACTGGATTTTGATGACCGTAATTCCCATACCGGTTGACCATAACGGGGTAATGGCATACCAATCCGGCCTACTGGAAAAAGGAGTCAATTTGGCAGCATTTATTGATAATATATTTTTAAAAGGGCACATGTGGTCAGTAACAAAAACATGGGACCCTGAAGGATTATTAAGTACAATCCCGGCAATTGCAACAACATTATTTGGCGTATTTAGCGGGTACTGGCTCCGTCGCAATATTTCAGCGCCAGATAAACTTATCGGTATGTTTATTATGGGTAATCTTGGTGTAGCAACAGGATATATCATGAGTTTCTGGTTCCCCTTGAACAAAAGCCTCTGGTCAAGTTCTTATACTCTCTTTACAGCAGGAATTGCTTTGAATTTTCTTGCCTTATGTTACTGGTTAATTGATGTTAAGGAATGGAAAAAAGGACTGCAATTCTTTTTGGTTTATGGAAGCAATGCAATTACAGTATTTGTTTTATCAGGAATTTTTGCAAGGCTGTTGCTTTTTATTAAAATACCTCAAAGTATAGGTAATCCGATTAGTCTAAAGGCAATTATTTTCAATAATTTATTCGCAAGCTGGTTACTGCCGGAAGATGCGTCATTATTATACGCAATATTATTTGTAATACTCTGGTACGGCATAATGTATATCTTTTATGCCAAAAAAATATTTATTAAAATTTAGGTTATGAACATGAAACATAAAGAAATACCTTTACCGGAATCTTTTTGTGCGGAGAATACTGATAAAGTCAAAGAAAATGTCCTGAATCTGGCAAAGAATAATTTTTTCGATATAACTTTGAATTTTGCTCAGATAAAATCTATTGATACGGCTGGTATCGGTTTATTGCTTATTATAAGAAAGCATGTGGAACAAAATAACGGTAGCCTTTCTTTTGAAAATATTCCTTCAGATATAAAAGAATTTATGGAAGAACTGAATATAATCTAAACTCTCGCCCTCTACCAATTCCCCTCTCCTGCCCGAGGAGAGGGCTAGGGTGAGGAGGGAGAGTGGTAAGGGTATCTAAAATACATCCAATATCATCAAGATTCCGATTACCATAAAAAATATCCCGCTAATTATACTTATTATTGGTAAATGTTTTTTTATTTTAGTAAAAAATTTTGAAAAAGCCTCTAAACTTAAACCAACTAAAAAGAAGGGTATCGCAAGACCTAAAGAATAAACGGAAAGTAAAAGAACGCCTTTCCAGATAGTTTTTTCAGTGCTTGCAATAGCTAAAATAGAGCCTAAGATGGGACCAACACATGGAGTCCAGCCAAAGGCAAACGCTATTCCAAGCAGAAAAGACCCTGCATAACCGGTTGGTCTGCTTTTAAAATGCCATCTTTTTTCTGCTAGAAGAGTTTTGATTTGAAAAATCCCGGTCAAATGAATACCGAATATAATAATAAGGAGACCGGCGCCTTTTTTTATAATATTTATATTTTCCCGTAAAAATTGTCCCAAAACACTTGCGGTTACGCCTAAAAGTATAAAGACCAAAGAAAATCCGGCGATAAATAAAAGAGAATGAATAATGATTCTTGTTTTTTTTACTGAATCCGCATTAGCGGCTGTTGCGCCTGAAAGGAAAAATATATAGGAAGGAATTAAAGGTAAAATGCACGGGGAAAGAAATGATAACAGACCTGCAATAAATGCTGTCCAGATAGAAACATCAGTAGCAAAAATTAAAGCATTGTTCACTCTGCCTCACTAACTCCCCTTAATCCCCTCTTTACAAAAGAGGGGAAATATTTTGTTACCAATTTTCACATAAAACTTCGAAATAGGCTTTTGGATGTAAACATGCGGGACACAGTTCAGGAGATTTATCTCCATCATGAACATATCCGCAATTACCACATCTCCATTTAATTGTATTTTCTTTTTGAAAAACCGTATTTTTTTCAAGGTTTGCAAGTAAACCCAGATATCTTTTTTCATGTTGTTTCTCTGCAACTGAAATTGCCCTGAATGTAGCGGCTACTTCTTTAAATCCTTCTTCTTCCGCTATATTGGCGAATCCGGGATAAAGTGTCGTATGTTCAAAATTTTCTCCTCCTGCTGATTCTTTAAGGTTTGTTTTTGTATCTCCGATTATACCGGCAGGAAAAGATGCAGTGATTTCTACTTCTCCGCCTTCTAAAAATTTAAAAAATCTTTTTGCATGTTCTTTTTCATTATCCGCAGTTTCTGAAAATATTGTTCTTATTTGTTCATATCCTTCTTTTTTTGCCTGACCGGCAAAATAGGTATAACGATTTCTTGCCTGTGATTCTCCGGCAAAGGCTTTTAATAGATTTTTTTCTGTTTCAGTTCCCTTTAAACTTTTCATATTTTTATTATCTCCTATATTAAATTATTAAAATGAATTTTATCACTAAAATCATAGTTAATCAAGGAAATTGTATTAAGTAAAATTTTGTTTGTCATTAGTTTAATTTTTGATATAACCTAGCAAGTCAGTATGACAAAAATAATATATTTATATTGTAAGGTAAGATTAAAAATATTTGTTAATAACGGGAGGAAAAATGCAAGTTAATAATGCCGTAAATTCATATTACCCGCCACAAGCGGCTTATGGCCCTTCATATCCGCAGCCTGTTACGTATGCACCGAATACTCCATATAGACCTGATATGTATAATGCTAACCCTATGAACCCGCAACAGCAACAACCTCAAAAACAGTATGTTACCAAACAATCTGTTGCAATGGGTTTGGCAGGTGCCGGAATCGGATTTTTGATTGCCGGGCCTATGGGAGCATTAATTGGAGGTGTTGGTGCATTGCTACTTGGGATATTAATGAATCTGTTCAGTAAGCCTTCAACACCTCAACAGCAGCAGCAGCCAATGCAACCAGTTCCGGGTCAGCAGTACTATCCGTATCCTCCACAGCAGCAGTATCAGCAAGCTCCTGCACCAAATCAATACGGTCAGGCTTATAATCCTTACCAGGCAATGACAAATCCTTACGGTCAAGCATATAAATAAAAAATAAGTAATCAATAAGACCTCTACTTTATGTGGAGGTCTTTAAATTTATAACAATTATTCATATAATTATAGATACTTCTCAATAGTCATTCCGGTGAACTTTATACTGAACTTGTTTTGGGATTGTTTCGGAATTTTAAAATAAATGCTAAAATAGATGTTCTTGAGAAGATTAATAGAATAAGGGGATTAAAAACATGCATAAAACAAAAGTCTGGTATAATGAACAGTTATTAAAACAGGTATCCACTTCCCTGACATCTAAATACTATGATGTTAAGGTTGCCAAGACCAAACAGGAAGCATTAAATCATATTTTCAAATTAATTCCCAATGAGGCAATTGTAGGTGTAGGCGGCTCAATAACCATTAATGAGCTTGGAATAAAAGACCAGTTGCGAAGGCGGGGGAATAAATTAATAGATCCGTTTGAACCCGGCATTGATAAGGAAACAAGTATAAAATTACGCCTTGATGCCAATCGTGCAGATTATTTTTTAAGCAGTGCCAATGCCATAACAAAAGAAGGACTTATTGTTAATATAGATGGTAGCGGGAATCGGGTGGCAAGTACAATATTTGGTCCTGGACACGTTATTTTTGTTATAGGCGCCAATAAAATCACTCCTGATTTGGATTCTGCTTTATATCGTGCCCATAATTACGTTGCTGTTACAAATGCCAAAAGACTCAATATGGCAACTCCATGTGTTAAAAGTGGAGAATGTAGTGATTGTCGGGTTGCTGATAGAATTTGTTGTATAACGGTTATTCTGGAAAGAGCACCAAGACGTACCCCGACAACCGTTGTTCTTGTAAATGAGGAACTGGGGCTTTAAAACCTTGTAGGGAACGGTCGCGACCGTTCCCTACAGAAAATATGTTGTCTTAATTCATTATTACTCCCACGGTTTAATCATTGTTTCACCGACAGGAAGAGTTTTATTATTTTTTATTGTATCGTTTAATGTTTTTTCTTTGTCCGGGTCTAGCCACCAGTAAGTCTTGATACCGGTTTCATCTCCTGTTTTAGAAAAGTAAGTGTCAGGATATCCGAATTTATTTTGATAAAGAATACGGGTATAATTAGCATACCATCCAAGTGCATAAGGATGTTCATTAAATATTATACTATCAATTTCCCTGATCAGTTTGACTCTTTCGTTTTGATCAAATGTTACATTATAGGTTTTACAAAGTTCATCAACCCGTTTATTTTTAAATCCCGGAATATTATTATTACTGTTTTTATCAGCAAGTTCTGACATCCATGAAGATTCGGGATTTGGGAATATTATTGCTCCCCAGTTTTGATAATGTAATATAAAGTTTCTTTCTTCTATCTTCTTTAAAAGAGTTCTCGGGTCAATAAGTTTTAAATTTAATTTTATACCCGCCTTTTTAAAATCCTCGGCTATAACGGTAAATACTCTTTGCATAGTCTGTGCACCATATTCAAATGATACTTCAAAGGGTTTATTGTTTTTATCAACCAACCAGCCTTCTGCGTTTCTTTTTGCCCATCCTGCCTGTGCAAGTAATTCAGAAGCTTTTTGTGGGCTGTACCGAATTTTGGGGTTATCAGGATTTCCCCATACGCTTGAAGGATAATAAGAATCAAGAAAATCATATTGCTTGAAAAATAACTGGTCCATAAGCCTTTCACGGTTAAATAAATATGCAAAAGCCAATCTGACTTTTTTATCGTTAAAGGGAGGTTTTCTCATATTGAATACAAAACCTGAAAAACCTTGAGGTTTTTTTGTATATACCTTTCTCTTTTGAATCAATCCTTTTTTCACTTTATCAAAGTCAGTCTCCTGAATCCATTCCTGCGCTCTGCTGACAATATAGTAATCGATTTCGCCTTTTTTGAATTTTTCGAATTGAATCCCTTCATCTCTTACGACAACCCATTTTAATTTGTCAAAATTATTTAGTCCTGCATTCATCGGGTCATCATCTCCCCAGTAATCTTTACGTCTTGTTAAGGTAATAGATTTATCCTTGATTACATTTGAATCTTTTAAGTCATAAGGCCCGGAGCCCATAAGCATTTTCCACTGATACTTTTTTAAATATTCTGCACCAGGTATTCTTATATATTTTGCAGGATAAACTTTCATGGACCCGCCAAAATATAAAAAGAGTCTCCAGTTAAGTTCCTTAGTAGTAACTTTAATAGTATATTTATCTTCTATAACAGGTTTTTCATAACTTCCTTCATAAAGAATGTTCTGATAAGGGTCTTTTATTCCTTTATCAACACAATGTTCATAAGATGCTAAAACGTCATCTGCAGTTACTTCTGACCCGTCTGCCCATTTAGCTTTGGGATTGATTCTAAATCGGAAAGTCCTTTTATCAGGAGAAATCTGCCAGTAATCAGCTAAACCTGGAACAAATTCAAGCGTTTCGGGATGAAGTCCTACAAGTGTCTCATATACCATTGACTGCAATTCATTTATTGTTACTAAATTTGAATTAGGACCTTCCCCTCTTAATGTCGGAGGAAATTCAGTCCATGTCATGACAAGTTCTCCGCCCCTTTTTGCCCGTTTATCTCCGGTAGGTTTATAATTTTTATTTGTTAGCCATTCATTGGGATTAAATTGCAATAATGAAGGGAATGTCGGATTATAATTTAGATTATCCCCGCCGGAGTTCGTTTTTTCAGTGGCACATGAAATCATAAACAATAGAGCAAAGAATGTAATAAACAATAGTTTTACAAAACGATTTTTATGCATATTTTCCCTCCAATTAATCATAATATTAAATTTAATAAATATTATAGCAAGACTTATATATAAGATGGAATAGCCCTGTAAGATTGTCAAGATAATTGCCCCCTTTCTTAAAAAAACGAGATTCCGGCTATCCGGCTATGCACAAGTCGAAGCCTGTATGCTAGTTTTAACTTCGCTTTAGGCTATTTTTATTTCTATATTATACGCTTCTAATTGATTTGGATTTTCGTTTCGCGGTTTCAGCCAACAATTACAAGGGATAATAATATTTTCCTCATAACGCAACATATCGCATAAAGACTTCCAATTTAGACATTTGCCATAATTTTTAATGCCGCTATTATGAAAAAATATTTTGTTTGTAGTTGAAGTAAAGCCTTCACAAAATATAAAGCCAAAACCTCTATTTTTATCTTTTATTTCAATAATTTGTCCGGAAGTTTTGTAAGTAATAATATTTATATCACAAGGGTCTAATCTAACAGCATATTTAATCCAATTACTATTCATTAAACTTCTTGATGGAGCTATCTCTTTTTCCTCAAGATACCCTGTAGGTTCCTTTTTAGCAGCTCTATAATGCGTAGGAATATTATTAGCTATACAATAACCATAATCTAATTCGTAAAAATTGTAGTTATTATTTAAATCAGAAATACCGCCGCCTATATCAATAAATTTTACTTCGGGTTCATAAATACCTAATTTTTGAACTATCCCTGGTTCCTCCCATCTTTCAATGGCTTGATGTGTTATAAATTTTAATTTGTCTTCTCTAAAATCTTTAGATAAATAAAAACGAAATGTTTTATGTATTAAACATTGTTCCATTACCGCCTTAATAAATTCCTGGACATTATTAAGGTGATTAAGATAGAATGCCATAGCTCTGTCAGTTAGAACTTGTTTTACAATATCTTTATCCACAAATGCAGATGTATCTTGTTTATATTTTATAGCTTTTAAAAGACTCTTATAAAATAAAAAAATAGCAGTACGAATTTTTCCATTTGAAGCAAAAATTATTTGTTCAAGAGCATCTCCTGCTGTATCTAAATTTTCTGCTCTGATATTAATATAAGGGTCTCCTATGTATATTTCAAAAAATTCTGTAATATCTATATCTTTTTCACATTCTTCCCTGCCTATAGCCATATATTTTTTTAATAGTTTTATGAGTAATGAACGCATTTCTAAAAAACCATTTTCTGTTTTTACATTATAATCTAAATCAATCTCCCATCCAAACCGCTCAGATTGTAAGCGGTCTGATGGTAATTTGGGATATATAGCAATTTTATAAATTAACCAATTAGCACTTCTTAAATATTCCATCAACTCCATATAATAAGATGTAAAGGCTAAAGACTGTCTGTTCGAGAAAAAGGGTTCAGGTAAGCTATCAGTATCATCAATAAGTAATAAAATTTTTTTACAATATAATGATAAATATTCTTTAAAGATGTCGGATAAAAAGTCAAGATTAAAAACATTGGATTCTATTAATTTGAGTATATTCCCTTTAATATCACTTTGCTTTTCTTTCAAGGAACGTAAAGAAGTCAAAAATCGACTTTCTTTAATAAGATTATCGTCTATTGTAAATAATTCTTCTTCAGTATTACAAAAATTATTTTCGCCGGTTATTTTTTTGGAAAAATTAATAAGTTTTTTTAATAAATTATTATCAGTTAAATATTCATTAATTTTAGTGTATATATTAACCATCTCCTTATATATTTTAAAAATAATATCAAAATAAACCTCTTCTGCATTACAGGCTGCCAAAGTTTTTGTAAATAATGTCATTGAAGATAATTTTATATAGATTGGTATACAATCAACTTTTTGTTGTTTTTTTTCAAGAATATTTTGAATTATTTGGTGTAAATAATAATTATATATAGCTTTCAAAACCATTGTTTTTCCAGTTCCTCTCCTTCCCTTTATGATACCTTTAGCAAAATTGAAAGCAGTACTTAATTTAATAGAATCAAATACAAATAAATCGGTAAATGTTTCATCATCAAACTCTTCTGTATTTAAATATTTAAACGGATTTTTTTTAATTCCATACTCTTGTCGTAACAACCTGTCTTCAGGTGTAATAGGGTTCTCATCTGGTTTTGGCTTAGTAGGTACTGGATTAGTGGGATATGACGGAACCTTTTGGGATTTTAAGCTAAAAGTTTTAGTATAATTAGGGGATTTATCCGGGAATAAAGAAGTATCCAATGTCCAACAGTATAAAGGGGCTTGTTCTAATCTAATAGGGGAAATTATAACATTGCGATTCTTCAAATCTGCAATACCATATAAAGCACGGTGGACATGATTACTTTTTTCATAAAATGCCCCTGCCTGAAATTTTAAAATCTCACCATACTGGTTTACTGTTTGTTCTGTTTCATCACAGTGGATATGTCCATATAGACATATATCAGCTTTTTGGCGTAATATTCCATCAATAAAAATTTTATCATTAGGATTAAGCCATGAAAGTGGATGATGATATATCACAATAGTAAGGTCAGGCTTTTTGGTATCAAAAGTTTGAAATGCTTTATCACAATTTTTTTCCCCTATCCAGAGCTGGTGTTCATCATAATCATCTTGAGAAAACCAGCACGAATTCAATCCTATAATACCGATTGAACTACTATTTGTATTGAGTAGTTCGGTATAATATGGTTTTTCTATCGTAAATGTCCGGATATCTTTAAAATATTCGTTAAAAAATTCTTGATACGCATGAAAAGCCATAAAATAAGGACGTTGATGTTCTATAGATTGTTCACGAAAAAACTTATTTGCTTTGTCTCTATTATCAATAGGACGATTAGTGAATAGAAATTTATCTCTGTCTACATCATGATTGCCCGGTACAATAAAAAGACGTTGCTTTGCGTTTATTTTACCAAATCTTTTGATTAATCCTGATACATTTAATAAATTATCAAAAAAATTTTCTGCTTTAGAATAATCTTTACCTTTTTCTGCAATATCACCCGTAATAAAAATAACATCTATTGACTCATTGAAAGGTTTGACTAACGAATTTAATAGTTTATCCAGTTGGTATGTATCAGTCGAAGCAGATGGTAAATGAATATCCGATAAATGAAGCCATACCAATTTTGACATATATCCTCCTACATTACTACGTTATATAAAAAAATTAAGATGCACAATGACTTGTATTATCTGCATAACCATTAAATGGTGTTTTGCCTGTACATTCTGATGGTTCATAAACACCATTTTTATTTGTATCACAACATTTGCCTGATTCTTCTCTTGTTCCGTTAACTGTGCAAAAATAAGTTGAACAACCGCCACCCACAACAGGAGCAGGTGTTGGAGTCGGAATTCCCTGACAATCCTTTGGATAAATATATCCGCCTGCCGGTGTCTTACCGGTACATTCTTTCATTTCAAAAATCCCATCTTTATTTTCATCACAACACTTCCCCATCCATAACTTTCCAAAATATTCATCACAAAACCATTCCTGACAATCACTTGTAGCAGGTATTGTTGTTGGGGTTAAGTTTATAACAGGCGGCATTGGACCTGTTAATACAGAAACAGAAGAACTACTGCCGGAATCTCCTGAATAATAACTTTCATTTTTATTTGTAGAACTTGAAGTTTGTTGTGTATTTGGGAAATTTTGACTATTAGATGTAACTGCTTTTTTAGATGGTTGTAATGTTGGAATTGGGAATAAAAATGGTAATGGTGAATTAGAAGGAGATAAAGACAACATTGGTAATGGAGTAAAAGAAGGTGAAATCTTATAACTCTGTAGGGGACTTGGTATAGACTCTTTTACTATATTTGTGTTATCTGCTGATTGGCTATTACAACCACATAACGCTATTATTAAAATTACCATTAAAAAGTATTTCATAATTTTAACCTCTGAATAGCACTAATTGAAATTGATTGAGGGCTATCTTGAACATAAAATGTACTGACGACTCCATCAGGTGTTATTTTTCTAATAGCTTTATTCTCGCTATCAACAACATAAATATTATCCTGCCCGTCTATATCAATTACAGTAGGCGTATTAAATTGTGAATCCTGTCCTTTACCATCCTTGAAACCCGCAGAACCATTCCCTGCAAACATGGTTAGCTCTTTATACGGAATTATCTTCCAGATACAGTGCTTTGTTTTATCTGTATAATATATCTCGCCTTTTGAATTTACTCTACTTTTTGTTATTGTACCTATTTCACGGGAATTAATAATTCCTTTACCTTCAATATCAGAAAATCCTATATATATTTTTTCTTGATAAATACTAATAAATGTTTTTGAAAAATGTCCATTAAAGTCTTCATAAACATTTTGAACCTGCCCATTTGGAGTTATTTTTTTTATAATTGATTCTGCATTTACACTAGGGCTTTCCATTACAAAATATATAGTTTCTCCTTCAATATATAAATTATAAGGACCTTCTAAGTATGGAATTAAATCTTCCCAACTTTGATTACCTGTAGGAAACGCCATATCATAAGTATATTTTGATTTTTCTTTTAACTCTATTAATTGAGTTATATTAGTTTCCCCATCTATTTTATAGATACGTTGTTTGGGGTTATCAACAATATAAATATTATTTTTATTATCTATTTCTATATCTTCTCCTAGCTGACAACTTAGTGGTGGAGTATTATTTACTTTTAATACATCAATTTCTTTTTTGTTATTTATTGTATAAATATAACCTCTTTTCATTATGGGTTTTTTACGATAACTTAAACAAATTTCACCAACACTATGGCTAGACTCTTCAGGAAATATTCTTTTACTTACCATATATACTTTAGTTCCATCTTTAGTCACTGCTATGTCTGTTACCTTGCTTAAATCTAATTTTATATCTTTTAAATTTAATTCTTCACAAAATATAGGACATTCTATTATTTTAAATTTTGCCGCACCAAATTTTAATAGATCTTCAAATTCCGGCTCTCCTCCTGTAATATAGACTTCTAAATTCCTGTATTCTTTATATGGGTCTGGTGTTGGTGTTGGAAGAGGAGTGGGACAATTCAGACAACAGGGACTTGATGTCAAAGAGTATGTAGGTATTGGTACTGAACAACAAGGAGAAAATAATTGACTTCCACAGTTCAATATAAGAAACAATAATAATAAGTTTATAATTAAAAAGTATATTCTCATAATAATATAACGTTTTTAATGATATAATGCTGAAGCTCGAATATACTCTTTGGGAATACCCGGACCTTCCCACATTAATCCTAACTCTGACTCTCCACCATATTCATTATAAGTTAGTATTATTGGATAATATGCATCTTGTTCTAAATACATCCAGGGGGTGCTATCTTCCGTATAGTCAGAAGGTCCCGGATTCCAGATATAAGGGTCTCCACCTATATACAATACTGCTCCATCATCATGCCCTACAATAAATTTATAATTTTCTGAAACTGGTGGTTTAACAAATCCAGAGAAGAAGCCTGAAAAGTTATCTTCTTTACCTATTCCAAATGTATCATGCAATCTTTGGACACCAATTATTGCCTCGGTGTAATTAATTTCATTAAAAAATTTACTCTTAAATGGATATAATGGAGGCAATGGTGGATTTGTGGTATCTTCAAAAAATCTTCCTATTAAACGAGGTGTATGGGTATACGCTGTTGTTTCTTCTCTATAGCAAAAAGATGGTACTATTTCATAATTCCCAGTTCCGGGGCGTTGCCACCATAACGATAATGCAGATTCTCCTGCTATCTCAAAATACATTAATCTTATTGCATGATACCCTTTGGTCAAATATCTACCACCATAATTATATTTATAAGCAGTTGGATAATTTTCATTAATTATACTATAACCATCTATCTGTAATATTGCCCCATCATCATGTCCTAATGCAAAATTATACCACCCTGCTTGATTTATTCCTATTAGACCACTAAAATCAGCTACAAAAAAGTCTTTTAATCCTATACCAAATGTATCTGCCCCTGTAGGATAATTAGGTAGCATCATATCAATATTTGAAAAACTTTTAATTTTATAAGGTAGCTGTGTGGTATTTTCCTCAATGTATAATTCCGGTGGCATATATACTGTATTTGCATAAAATTTTGCCTGTATACCGACATGATAATCCTTTGGTGGATATGGAGAAACTTCTTTTACAGCTTCATAAGCATTTATCATACCTGCAATTGATTTAGACGGCATTCCTGGTGGGAAAGCAATTTGATTTTTGGATTTTCTTAATATATTTCTAATTTCTAATGGAGTTAAATCCGGCTTAA
>Ga0208863_1001282_pt1 | contig 16636 bp, 20 predicted proteins | sample RifOxyD3_FD_184040 | JGI IMG/M metagenome (GOLD analysis project Ga0208863, IMG submission 184040) | Soil microbial communities from Rifle, Colorado - Rifle Oxygen_injection D3 (SPAdes) | ecosystem: Environmental > Terrestrial > Deep subsurface > Rock core/Sediment | place: Rifle, Colorado...
CTCTACCTCCAAAGGAGGAGTGATACCAAGGGCCACGGCGAACAATGATTCAGAATTCAAACGATTAAACCTCCAGAGTGGGATGAACCATTGTCATACCATTACCCACTTGAAACAGCGAGGAGCCGTTTAATCTCGGCAAAGTACAAGTCCTTTGTTCAATTGATGCAGAAGGGCAGCTATCCGGAAGGTGGCTTTCAGATATTGGCACAGAAGGCATTTTCCGTGCTAAAAAATTTGAAACTAACAAACTCGGTCCGGATCTTCCGAAGACAAACTCAGTTTTTCTTGTTCATGGTCACGACGAAGGGGCGAAGCATGCGGTTGCTCGATTTCTTGAACAACTTGGAGTTGAGCCGGTAATTCTTCAAGAACAGATAAACAAGGGAATGACCGTTATTGAAAAATTCGAAGATTTTGCGGCACGAGCCGGATTTGCTGTTGTTCTTATGACATCAGATGATTTTGGGTATCCGGTAGGAAAAGAGGAAGAAAAGAAACATCGCCCAAGGCAGAATGTCGTTCTTGAACTCGGCTATTTCGCTGCTCATTTGGGTCGAAGTAAAACCTTTGTACTTACTAAGGGCGACATTGAGATGCCGTCAGATGTGCTAGGTCTTGTTTACGAACAATTGGATCGCAATGAAGGCTGGAAAATCCGATTGGCACGAGAGCTTCAATCTGCAGGTTTTGAAATTGACCTTAATCGTGCAATCGCATAACCAGGGCACCAAGCGGAACGCCGGGAAACGCGGTGGCTTTCATCAAATTCATTGGCGGCGTCCGTTTGCGCCTAGGGGGCACTCCGGGGTCAGGTCAGACTTTCGGACATTCATCTGCTAATCCATCGACGGCGGCGCAAAATGGGGACGGGGGGAATTCCGGGGACAGTATATACAACTATTTCATTGTAGGTTTTGGCCCCGGTTTTGAGGGGGATTGGCAATCTTAAAATGGGCCTTATCCATTTAGCTATTTGATTAAATCCTACGTTGCCTCCATCTCAACCCTAAACTTCTTGCCAAGTGCGGCAGCAGCGCTCGCCAGCGTAGTCAGCGTCAAGCTGGTGTCCGTTTCGTCAAGAAGGCGGTTGAGGGCTGCCCGGCTGGTGTGCATTTTCTTGGCCAGGGAGGTTTTGGTAAGATGCTGGGCTGTCATTTCCTGTTCGATCTGCCACGCGATGACTCGTTTCATGGCCACTGCTGTGGTCTCTTCCAGTATGGCCTCTTCGGTTAGAAAGTCATCAAAAGTGCTTCCGATGTGGGGATTATTTCTCATTTTTTCCTCCTTAACTGCTTGAGCCGGGCCTTTGCGAGGTCAAGGTCTGGCTTCGGGGTCTTTTGGTTTTTCTTGATGAAACCATGTAATAGAACCATTGTTCCCTTTTTGGTGACAAACAGAATTCTGGCGATCCGTCTGTCAAGTTTGATCCGTATTTCCCAGATATCACCATCCAGATGTCCAACAAGCGGCATGCCGAGTGGCCAGCCAAATTGAATGGTCTTGATATCCTCACCGGCAATCTTGCGGTCAAGGGCTGGCAAGTCTCGAAGCCACTCCCGTACCGGTTCCGCACCGGATTCTGATTTGAAAAAATAAACTTCCAAGATTGGATTCATATTAGATGTGTATCATTTTTGGTACGCACATGCAAGTTGTTTCCGACATCATTCATCCGCTAATCCATCGGCCCTGAATTCCGCGGACATCATACTTAATTCCAGCCAAAACATTATGCGGACAAGCCGTAAATGTTTACGTTCGACTTGTTTGGGGTTGATGATGCGATCAAATGATACTATCATAGAAGAATGAACAAGCCGCCGTACGAAATAACGAGTTCCATCCTGAACCTCTATGGCAAGATCAATGAGCGACTTGGCCAGTGCAAGGGTTTGATGCTCATTCGACCGGAAGCCCGCCTGCGTCGAGAAAACCGCATTCAGACAATTCAGTCCTCCCTGGCAATAGAAGGGAACACTCTTGAGATCGACCAAGTAACGGCAATTCTCGACAACAAGCGGGTCATTGCCCCGGCACATGATATTCTGGAAGTTCAGAATGCAATTTTGGCATACGACGAACTCGGAAAGCTTGATCCGGAATCAAGCACGGATTTTCTGAGACTCCATGGCATCCTTCTGCAGGGACTTGTCGAAGAAGCCGGCGCCTATAGATCGAAAGCTGTCGGGATTATGAAGGACGGCGAAGTCAAACACCTTGCGCCTGACGCCCCAATGGTCCCAGGCCTGATGAGTACTCTGTTCTCGTACCTTCGTTTGAATGATGATCCAAGCATCATCAAGAGTTGTGTGTTCCACTACGAAATGGAGTTTATTCACCCGTTTCAGGACGGCAACGGCCGCATGGGGAGAATCTGGCAGACCAGGATTCTGATGGATGAAAACCCTGTATTCGAGTATTTGCCGGTCGAAGTTGCGATTAAGCAGAATCAGGCCGAGTATTACCAGGTGCTGTCTGATGCGGATCTGCAGGGGAAGTCGACGGTATTTATCGAATTCATCCTCAGCCGGATTCTTGAGAGCCTCAACGGCATCCTCGCCCAGGCCGGTACTAAAAGCGCAGACTATAGAATGCGAGTGGAATTTGCCCTTTCGCAACTGGACGACTGGTTTGACAGGAAAAGCTACCTTGAGGTCTGTAAGGGGTTATCGACAGCGACAGCGAGCAGAGACCTTCGTCAAATGATTGAAGAAAAGAGAGTTGAAGTCTCTGGCCGCGGGAGAATGACCCGGTATCGAAAAATCTGACTTGGCGGAGGAGTTCCGGGAGCAGGCTTGACTTTCGGACATTCATCCGCTGATCTATTGAAAAAACCAGGCTATCTGCGATATTTTTTGGTATTTTCTGATCTTGATTTTCCGGACGTAACCTTCTCATGCAAAACCAGCTTTGCAATCCCTTAACTGGACAACGTTGGGTCTGACCTATATTCTTCCTTTTAAGCTATGCCGGAATAGCCTGGATTTTTCACCCCCATTCCGGGTAAGCTGTACAGGAGTCCAACCGGTTTGGGCCGCTATTCTTGCACATGGAGGGGAAATGCAAGCTGAAAAATGGGAGGAGGCTTATCTGGCGCAGAGTCAGGATGCCGCAGTGGGTCGGATGTTCCGGGGGATTATTCATAATCTCGCTGGGGTTATGCAGGTTTTTTCCCTGAATACTGATCTTTCGGCCATGCTGCAGGACAAGGCGATGGCGGCGCTGGCGCAGATGCGTCAGGCAGGTTCATCGCCAGCGGAGCTGGACACCCTGCACGATCTTCTTGCCCGACGGGCGGAGGCTCTTTTTCAGATGCAGGAAAAGGTGCGGCAGAGCCAGCAGATTTTGCACCGGACCACTATTCTGCCAGGGTTCCAGCAGCTTTCCGGCGGCTCTTCTTATACGGTCAATTCCGTTATCGAGACCGAGGTGGAGTTCATGGCTGCCGATTCTACTTTTAAGCATAAGTTGCGCAAGGTTATGACCCTTGCCGAGGCTTTGCCTGCCCTGACCCATTTTCAACTTGAGCTGCACCAGATCATGCACATCCTCCTGAGTAATGCTCTGGAAGCCATGCGGGGGATGGAGGAAGCGGAGATCGTGATCGAATCGAGCAGAGAAGGTGATGGTGTCGGGGTGCGGGTGCAGGACAATGGCCCAGGGTTTTCGAGCGAGACTATTGCGTATCTTTATGAGCCGTTTTATTCCACCAAAGAAGGGGAGGGGCATTTCGGCCTTGGCCTGTATCTGGCGAAAAAGCTCATTACCCGCTGCGGCGGGATAATTTCCTGCGAGAGCAGCCCCGGTTGCACCAGCTTTAGCCTGTTTGTTCCCCCGGAGGTCATGCGCTGAGACAGATCAATGAAAAAAATGGCCCGTCTTCGAGCGGTGGCAACGGCAAGTCAGGCACCTTGTTTGTGGTGGCCACCCCCATTGGCAATCTGGAGGATATAACTCTGCGGGCTCTGCGCATCCTGCGGGAGGTTGACTTGATTGCCGCCGAGGATACCCGGCATACCAGAAAGCTTCTTAGCCATTTCGATATCCACACCCCGCTCATGAGTTATTATAAGGAGAAAGAGGCGAGCCGCGCCCAGGAGATTGTGGCCCGGTTGCTTTCTGGCCAGCAGGTGGCTCTGGTCTCCGACGCTGGCACTCCGGGGATCTCTGATCCGGGCGGGATTCTGGTGCAAAGTGCTCAGGCGCACGATATTTTGGTGGTGCCGGTTCCTGGGGCCTCAGCCTTGGCTACCCTCCTCAGTGTTGCTGGCCTGATCGAGCCGACCCATCTTTTTTTGGGATTTCTTCCGGCCAGGGGGGTGGAGCGGCGCAAGTTATTGCGGGGCCTTAAAAATGAGGCTCATCTCCTGGTGTTTTATGAATCGCCTCGAAGAATCACCGCCAGTCTTGCCGATTGCCTGGCGGAACTGGGGGAGCGGCGGGTGGTAATCGGCAGGGAACTCACCAAGATGCATGAGGAGATTATTTCCGGCGATTTGGGGCAACTTCTGGCCGAGCTTACGGCTCGGGAGGCCATCAAGGGGGAATTTGTGGTGCTCATCGAAGCACTGCGCGCCTCTGCCCCGCAGCGGCCTGATAATCTTGAGGATCTGTTGCGCTGGTATCGGGAACAGTCCGGGGTCAGCCTGAAAGACGCGGTGACGAGTATTGCCAGGGATCTGGATCTGTCACGCTCCGAGGTGTATCAAAAGGCTTTGGCGGTGTGGAAGGAGTAAGCACGGTTCTGGAGAAAAGAGCAGGCTTGCCGGGCTTGGTCAGTATTGCTTTGCTTTGAAGTGAGGTATCTTGGAAAGATATTGCTCCGGTGATTTTCATAGTTAATCACCGGAGCAATCGTAACGACGCGATGAGCGAATGCTCTCCTTGCTGCTTAAAAATCTACTTGAGGGCCTCTGCAAGAGCCACCGCAACCGCAACGGAGGCCCCGACCATGGGGTTGTTTCCCATGCCGAGAAAGCCCATCATTTCCACATGGGCTGGCACGGAGGATGAGCCGGCGAACTGGGCGTCGGAGTGCATTCGCCCCATGGTGTCGGTCATGCCGTAAGAGGCGGGGCCAGAGCCCATGTTGTCTGGATGCAGGGTACGACCAGTGCCACCCCCTGATGCTACAGAGAAGTATTTCTTGCCGCGTTCCAGGCACTCCTTCTTGTAGGTGCCGGCCACCGGGTGTTGGAAACGGGTCGGATTGGTGGAGTTGCCAGTGATGGAGACATCCACCCCTTCATGGTGATTGATCGCCACCCCTTCCCGAACGTCGTCCGCGCCAAAACACCGAACCTTGGCCTTTTCCCCTTTGGAGTAAGCCACTTCCCGCACGATCGCCAAGGTACCTGCGCCATAGTCGAATTGCGTCTGTACGTAAGTGAAGCCATTGATGCGGGAGATGATCTGGGCCGCGTCCTTGCCGAGTCCATTCAGGATGACGCGCAACGGTTCCGTGCGCGCCTTGTTGGCAGAGCGGGCAAGGCCAATGGCACCTTCGGCGGCAGCGAACGACTCATGGCCCGCCAGGAAGGCGAAGCATTTCGTCTCCTCCAAAAGCAGCATGGAGGCCAGATTGCCGTGACCAAGGCCTACCTTGCGATCTTCCGCCACGGAACCGGGGATACAAAAAGCCTGGAGTCCCTCACCCAGGGTGCGGGCAATATCCACCGCCTTGGTTTCTCCTTTTTTCAGGGCGATTGCCGCGCCGAGAATATACGCCCAGCAGGCGTTTTCGAAACAGATTGGCTGGATGCCCTTAACGATGCCGTAAACATCAACCCCTTTTTTTTCGCACAGCGTCCGGGCCTCTTCCATGGAGGCCAAGCCATACTGGGCCAGTACGGGGGTAATTTTTCCAATTCTTCGTTCATAACTTTCAAACAGGGCCATGTTTTGAGTCCTCCCGCTTATTCGTGACGTGGATTGATGGTGCGAGTGGCTTCGCCAAAACGACCATAGCTGGCTGTTGCCTTGACCAGCGCCTCGTTGGCGTCCATGCCCTTGTGGATCATCTCCATCATCTTGCCCAGATGGACAAACTCGTAGCCGATGACCTCATCGTTATCGTCTAGGGCCAGGCGCGTCACGTATCCTTCGGCCATTTCCAGATAGCGCACCCCCTTGGCTAAAGTGCCATACATGGTTCCAATCTGGCTGCGCATACCCTTGCCCAGATCTTCCAGCCCGGCGCCGATGGGGAGCCCTCCCTCCGAAAAGGCGGTTTGGGACCGACCATAGACGATTTGCAAGAAAAGCTCACGCATGGCGGTATTGATGGCATCGCATACCAGATCAGTGTTGAGCGCTTCCAAGATGGTCTTGCCCGGCAGGATTTCTGCAGCCATGGCTGCGGAGTGGGTCATGCCCGAGCAGCCGATGGTCTCAATCAGCGCTTCTTCGATAAGACCATCTTTTACGTTGAGGGTAAGTTTGCAGGCGCCCTGCTGCGGAGCACACCAGCCCACGCCATGGGTCAGTCCGGAGATATCCTTGATCTCTTTGGCCCGTGTCCAGCGTCCCTCCTGCGGAATCGGCGCTGATCCGTGATTCGCGCCTTTGGCCACGCAGGTCATTTTTTCCACTTCCACCGCATAGAGCATTAACGACCTCCCTGTTGGTTATTTATTTGTGACTGTAGCGGACCACCGTGGCCTTCTCCAGGGTGATCATGCCGCCGGTCATCATTTCGTCGATGCGGGGCATTACGGCGTCTATTTTCTCCTGGCTCTCCACGACCTCTATAATAATGGGGAGATCGTGAGAAAGGCGCAGGAGTTTGTCGGTGTGGAAGACACTGTGTGCCCCGAATCCAGCGACCCCCCTTAGCACTGTGGCCCCGGCGAACCCTTCCTTTTTGAAAAATTCCACCAGCACTTCGTGGAAGGGCCGGTGCCCAATCTTATCACTCTCACCGAGGAATATCCGCATCAATACTTTTTCGCCGCTGAATCTTGTCATGAGTTTACCCTCTTTTAGAGATAGCGTGCCGTATGGATGCCAAGCCAGGTGAAGATAAGGCAGACGATGACGCTTGATAGAATGTTAGTGGTGGCTACAAAAAGCTCTCCGTCTTCCAATAACTTAAACGTCTCATAACTGAAGGTGGAAAAGGTGGTGAGCCCGCCGAGAAAACCGATGGTTAGTCCGATGCGCAGGTTGGTCGGCAGCAACGTGCTCCGCATGCCGAATTCCATGATCAGGCCGATGATGAATGCCCCCAGGATGTTGACGGCTAAGGTGCCGTAGGGGAAGCTCCTCCCGAATAGATCATAGGCCCAACCAGATAGGTAGTAGCGGGTTACGCAGCCAAGCGCCCCGAAGCCCGCAATGAGTAAAACCACCTGCATCGGAATTCTCCTTGTCAAAAATTGCCATGGTATGCAGAGAAGTTCTTCATTATTTTCACGATTTTTGCAATGTCAATTGTTCCGAATGCCTGATTGAGATCATCAATGCCATGAAAAGGAGAGCAGACAGGGCCGCTGTTGCCGCACCAAAATAGAAAGGGGCGGCAGGGGAGACGTGGTCCCAGAGCCAGCCGGCTATGAGGCTGGCTGGTAACATGGCGAGTCCAACGGCGGCGGCGTAGACCCCAAAGGCGGTGGCCTTAAAATCCGGTGGAATAATGGTGGCCAGAAACGCCTTTTGAATCCCTTCAGTCAAGCCCATGAAGAGCCCGTACAGAGCAAACAGCACCCAGATGGCCGTAGCGTTCTTGGCCACCGCAAAGCCGTAATAGAGTCCGGCAAAGAGCACGAATCCCAGTAGAATAAGCCTCTTTTTGCCGAATTTATCCGCCGCCATCCCTGCCGGAATAGAGGACAGGGAGTAAACGAGATTGAATAACAGGTAGACTGCCGGGATCATCACCGTCGGGATGCCGATCTGTTCCGCCCGCAGGATCAGGAAGGCATCGCTGGAATTGCCCAAGGCGAACAGGGCCGCGATCACGATAAAGCACTTCACCCTCCAGTTAAAGTGTCTAAAGCTTAGCCTGGGGCGCTCCGTTTGGGGGTTCGGCTGCTTTTTCTTTTCCTGGATAAAGAGGATGATGAGGATGACCGCAATTACCCCTGGTACCATGGAGAGCCAGAAGACTAACCTGTAGCCGTTGCTGAAAATCCCAAGGAGAAAAATGGTAATCGCTGGGCCGATCACCGCGCCCATAGTGTCCATGGACCGGTGAAAGCTGAAGGCCCGGCCCAGGTGGCTTTCCTGGACGGATTCGGCAATGATCGCATCCCGGGGGGCGGTGCGGATTCCCTTGCCCAGGCGGTCGGTGAAGCGAGAGCCCAAAACCTGTTGCCAGATGGTGGCGGTGGCCATGATTGGCCGACTCAGGGTGGAGATGGCATAGCCGACAAGCATCAGGCTCTTGCGCTGCCCGATCCGGTCGGAAAACCAGCCGGAAAAGACCTTGAGCAGGCTGGCCGTTGATTCGGCAAGCCCCTCAATCAGGCCGATCATCGACTTGTTGACTCCCAGCACGTTGGCCAGGAAGAGCGGGACGAGCGGATAGATCATCTCGGAACTGACGTCCATGAAGAAGCTGACCAGACCCGTGAAGAAGACGTTCTTGGTGAAGCCGAAATAGGTTTTCTCTTTTTTCAATGGGGGCATCCTCAATGTGGCAAAATAAAAAAACTCCTACCCTTGTTCAAGAGTAGGAGTCATCAGCCTTGCGGGCAAGGCGTTTAAAGGCGAACTCCATCGCCGTCATGTATGGTAAGCGTAGACTATGATTTCCGTATTGTCAATTGATGAAAATGCCCTCTCTTTTGCGGTCAAAAATTGGTATGCTGTAAAGGAGAGGTTCTGCCGGAACGGAGGGAGGAAATGGCTCGTCAGGTTGATCATGCATTATTGATGGAATTCGTGCAAAAACGGCGCAAGGCCACGGGCGGCTATGGCGCCACGCCGCGGCTGCCCGCCACCATTCAGGATACTTTCCAGGCGGTGGCTCTTCGCCTTGTCTTGGGCGAAGAGATGCCCACCCCGCAAGCAGAGCCTGCCCTGGCCGAATATCTCGCCCGGATGCTGGCCGTGTCCTGGCTGGGGATCGAGACCACCTTCCGCCTGCTGGTTACCTGCCGGATCTGCGGACTGGCTTTGGACGGGGAGCGGGTGCGCGTCCATCTCGTTGCCCGTTTGGCGTGGGACACTTCCCTTGCCGCCACTTATTATGTGAGGCGAATAGCTGGGGAGGTTCTTGGGGAGGAGCCCGATTTCCCTGGCTCCGGGCGGTCTTTGGTGCTACCTGCTCCTTGTGCGGTGGAAGATGTGGCGAGGTATCTGTTCGTGAAAACGATGGATGGCCAGTCGGGCGAGGGTGCCGGGGAACTGGTTGCCTGGCTCCAGCGCTCGCAGAATGGCGATGGCGGCTTTGGCTTTTTTCCGGGCACAACCTCGTTTATCGAGAATTGTCATGCCGCTCTTGCGGCTTTGAGCCTTTTGGGTGCCAGCCCCATTGATCCGGAGAGCGCCAGGGCGTTTGTCGTGAGCTGCCAGACCGGCAGAGGCGGCTTTGCCCGGAGTCCGAAGGCCGCCCCTTTTCTTGACGCCTCCTGGCATGGGATCGCCAGTCTCCGTCTGCTTGAGGGAATGGAAGAGCGGCCTGCGGGTGTCTTGCCGGAGAGTTCAGGCTGGGAGAACCGGTTGCTTCTCTCTGTTTAAGCTTTTGCCCTGCGGCTTTTAAAAGAGGAAGACCCAGATATACTTGCCTGCGGTGAACAGCAGGCAGACAACCAGAATCCATTTGATAAATTTGGCTGGGACGAACTTTTGCAACCGCGCCCCGCAGTACATGCCCGCAAAGCCCCCGATCCCGAAGAGAAAGCCCAGCAGCCAGTCCGGAGAGATGACCATGCCGGGGTAATGGGGGGCAAGCATCTGGTAAAAGACCACCCCGGCCACCGAGGTGACAAAGGTTCCCATCAGGGCCGCTCCGGCTACGGCATAGACTGGCATCCCAAAGAAACTGACCAGAAATGGGGCAATGATTGCCCCGCCGCCGATGCCATACACCCCGCCCACCATGCCAACGATGAGACTCAAGACCATGAGCCCCACGGCATTGACGGTGAAGGTTTCTCCGTAAAAATCGTAGACGATTCGGGTTGGGGTCCATTGCCGGACCGTGACGCAGGACAAACGCTCGCAAGAGACGGCTTCGCTGCCGGTTGCCTGAGCCTGTTTTTTGTCTCGTTGGTGAAACCGCTCCTCGGTCGTGGGGGTGCCCGCCTTTTTGGGGAAGGTCAGGTCTTTTAGTAATCTTGCGCCCATATAGAGAAGGACCAGCCCGGCAAAGAGCTTGAAGTTTTTTGGGTCGGGCAGGTATTTGATCCGGACGATGGCCCCGACCAGCACGCCGGGCAGAGTGCCGATGATCACCACCCAGGTCAGAGGCCAGAGCATCCGGCCTTCCTTGATATAGCGATATACGCCACTGGGAATGGCCACGATATTGAATAACTGGTTGGTCGAGCTGACTGCCGGACTGGTAAAGCCGAGCACACTGACTTGGAAGGGCAGCAGCAAAAAGGCCCCGCTCACCCCGCCCATGGAGGTGAAAAACGAAATGGCAAAGGCAACCAGCGGTGGCACCAGCGGGTTGACCTCGATACCGGCAACAGGGAAATACATCAGTGATTCTCCTTGGTTGTGATATTTTTCAGTGCGGCGTCCACCACCTGGCGGACCTCGGCCAGGCATCAGCGGCCGGAGGGGTTTTTCTCCGCGCATCGGCACCGGCCATCTTTTTTCTCGGAAACAATGTGCTCCATGATCAGCGACCGGCCATGTTGCAGAACATCCCGGCGCAGGTCATCTTCGGTGTGGCCAAAACAGTAACAGATCAGGCGAGCCATGAAAATCCTCCGTTGGGGGATTAGGAGCCGTTACAAAATAACACATGCTTTCTTGACATTTTCCTTACGGCTCCTTATGCCGTTTTGTTTAGCCAGATGCCGATATTATTTTGTTGCAACGGCTTAGAACTTTTTTACGTCGGTTAATCTGTTTACTTTGCGTCTGCGCCTCTTTACGTTACAGTATAGGTAATCAATGATTACGGGAGATGTACAGTTTTTTTTAGATGATATTCAGAACTCGGGAGTGAAGACCATGAAAAAGATAGAAAGGGCCTTGATCAGTCTAACAGATAAATCAGGGATCGAGGGGTTTGCCAGGGAGCTTGAGCAATTGGGGATTGAGATCCTCTCTACCGGCGGCACGGCTCAAAAGTTGCGGGACAACGGGATTAAGGTCAAGGATGTTTCCGAATTCACCGGCTTTCCGGAGATGCTTGATGGCCGGGTCAAGACCTTGCATCCTAAGGTGCATGGCGGTATCCTGGCTCAGAAAAGCAATCCCGACCATGTAAAACAGATGCAGGAGCATGGCCTGCAGGCCATCGATCTGGTGGCGGTCAATCTCTACGCCTTTGAGAAAACCGTGGCCAATTCGGCCTGTACCCTGGGAGAGGCCATTGAAAACATTGACATCGGCGGCCCCACCATGCTGCGCTCCAGCGCCAAGAATTTCCAGGATGTCACGGTGATTGTTGATCCGGCTGACTACCCGCAGGTGCTGGCCGAGATCAAGGCTACCGGCAATACCACGCTCAAGACCCGTTTTCGTCTGGCGGTAAAGGTTTTTGCTCTGACCAGCACCTACGACACCGCAATTGTCAATTGGCTGAACACGGTGGATGTTGAAACCAACGAATATTTCAAGTAGGTGTGGCAATGAAAATGGCGGTTTTGCTCTCCGGCTCTGGCCGGACTCTTGACAACTTTCATGAACGTCTTGCGGCTGGGGCCATGCAGGGGAGCATCGAGGTGGTGATCTCCAATCTGCCCGAGGCTCTTGGCCTGAGCAAGGCCAGAAAATACGGGTATCCGGCCTTTCATGCCAAGGACAATGCTGCCATTAACGCTATCCTGCAAGAGTATGGGGTTGAGCTGGTGCTACTGGCCGGGTATCTGAAACTCTATCAGCCTCCGGCCCATCTGCGGCGGTCTGTGCTCAATATCCATCCCTCTTTGATTCCTTCCTTTTGTGGGGCGGGGATGTATGGCCTGCGGGTGCATCGGGCGGTCAAGGCGCGTGGAGTCAAGGTGAGCGGTTGTACGGTGCATTTTGCCAATGAGGTTTATGATGAAGGGCCGATTGTGGTGCAGCAATGCGTGGCCTTGGACGATGCTGATACGCCAGAGGATATCGCGGCCCGGGTTTTTGCCGCAGAGTGTGAGGCATACCCGGAGGCGATAAACCTTGTGGTGTCGCGGGGCATTGATTCTTTTTGGATTTAAGCCGTTGGGTAAAATGTTGGACATAGAGTCTTGCCCATACGGCATAAGGAGCCGTAAAATTGAGGCAGAATAGTACAAGTTATTTCTACACGGCTCCTAATCTCTATGAATTACTGGAGGAAAAAAGATGGAAAAACGGCTCATGACGGCAGAGGATATAGATCGGTCATTGCATCGGATTGCCTTGCAGATCGTAGAAAAAAATCACGGAGTTGCCAATCTGGCCATAATCGGCATCCATACAGGCGGAGTTTTTCTGGCTGACCGGATCCAGAAACTTATTCAGGACAGAGAGAAGATTGTGCTGCCCACTGGCACCCTGGACATCACGCTCTACCGGGACGATTGGAGTCTGGCCAGTCAGAATCCGGTGGTTAAAAAAACCAGCATTGCCTTTCCCATAGAGGAGATGGTGGTGGTTTTGGTGGACGATGTTATCTTCACTGGCCGTACCATCAGGGCCGCCATGGATGCCTTGATGGATATCGGCAGGCCGCAGTGCATCCAATTGGCTGTTCTGGTTGACCGGGGTGGGCGGGAGTTGCCGATCCAGCCAGATTATGTAGGCATGGACATTCAGGTTAAAGCCGATGAACATGTGCATGTGCGCCTTGCTGAAAAAAACGGGGCCGATGAAATTTTGCTTGTTGGTTAGCATTGATTTGTAGCGGCCCCTTAAGCCGTTGCCGGAAAAGGGTAACCGATCACGGGGCAACCCCACAAAGGTCAAATAACCACGGAATCACCCTTCGGGTATAAGTTTCGTTTTGAGCAGACAAGCTGCTCAACTCAGCTAAAAGCGGCCACAGGGTGCCGCAGGTTGCGGCAAGCGGGACGGCGATGCGTACATTTGGTACGTGAGCTGGACCGATCGCCGCAAGATGAGGTGCCCTGTGATCGCTTGACAAGGAGATCATGGATCAGGAATCCAATTCAGGGGTGGATTTGCAGCAGATCAGGCTGCGGATCAGGGAGAAGCAGCGAAGTTACGCGAGCTATGATCTTAGCCCCGCGCAAAACGACTTGTTGCGTGCTTTTTTTGATTTGGCTCAGGAGTTTGACTCCAATGAAGATTTTTACCGGGTCTGCGTGGTAGCGCTCTCAGAATTTCTTGGCTTGCACAGTCGACTTTATTTTTTTGACAAGGAGCAGGAAAAGCTGATTCTTGTCTGCGAAAGCCGGAGGGGGCTTCTGACGCCGCCGGTTGTTGCCCCGGATCATGTCCGGTTGGCCTTTAAAAGTTACGAAAGTGAACACTCGCTCTTGGTGCCGATTCATTGCAAGCCATCCTCTGATCGACATGATGAGGAGACGCAACCGGTAAAACTGCAGGTAATGGGGGTTATTGAGGTATATCCTCTGGAGAAAATTTCCCGGGCGGATCGGTTTTTTCTGCGTAAATATACGAATCGCATCGGCTATAATCTGCACAATCGCTTGATTGCGCACGAAAATGTCAGGCACCTTCACTTTATCAATAATCTGGTGATGGATATTGAACACAATGTCATCACCCCTAACATGTATTTCAAACATCTGTTTAATCAGCTTAAGGCCAGCATCGAGGATGTTGACGGGCTGGAAAGGTTGGTTCTTGGCTGCAATACAGTCCAGGGAGTGCCCAGTGTAAACTGTGATCTGGTGCTTAGCAAGGTGAGTGCCCTGCACCGTAGCCTGCTTGGCAACCATCGGGAGTTGTTGGAACATCATGCCAATTATAGCCTTTTTCTTGAGAGCCTGCTCAGGCGGGATCATTTTGCCCAGGGCCGTTTTGTGTTGCATCCCCGGAAATGCTCCATTGATCGTGAGATTGTCTCCCCACAGCTTGAGCATTACCTGAGCAGATTCGCAGCTCGGGGGATTGTGGTGGAAAAGCCTGAAGATATGCAGGAGGAGGAGCTCTTTTTGCGGGTGGATGTTGGCTTGCTTTCACAAGTCTATGCCAATCTTTTTTCCAACGCCGTTAAGTACACCGGTAAAATAACGAACCGGAACGGGGAGCCCCGGAAAGCTATGACTTATGGCCGCGAGCTGCTGGCTGATTATTTTGGCCCTGGCAAGGCAGCGGTCAAGTTCAACGTGTTTACCACCGGGGAGCATCTTTCTGAGGTTGAAGCGAAAACCGTTTTTGTCGATGGTGTTCGTGGGGAACGGGGCAAGTCGCGGCCCGGAAAAGGGCATGGTCTGGCATTTATCAAGCAGGTGGTGGAGATTCATGGCGGAGTGGCGGGTTACGAGGCCACGGAAGAGGGGAATAATTTTTATTTCATCCTGCCTCTGTCTGATCCCAGTCTGCTACTGTCATAAACTCGTCTTTTTCTCTTCCACATAATGGGCGGCGGCCAGGGCGGCGGTGCAACCATCCGCTGCGGCAGTAATGATCTGCTTGGCGTATTTTTCCTTGAGATCGCCAATGGCAAAGATGCCCGGGATGTTGGTGGCGCATTTGTCATCAGCAAGCACATAGCCGTCGGCATTCATCCGGGTGCTTGCCGGAACTAAGGAATTGTTCGGTGCAAAACCGATAAAAACAAAGACCCCATCAGTGGCCAGGGTGCTGGTTGTGCCATTCAGGGTGTTCTTGGTAATCACCCCGTTTACCCCTTGGGTATCTGCCTGAATCTCTGATAGAACCGTGTTCCATAGGACGGTGATCCGCTTTTCCTGTCGCACCCTTTTCTGCAAGATCATCCCCGCCCGAAAAGCATCCCGGCGATGGGCGATATATACTTGTCTGGCGAGCTTGGCCAGATACAGAGATTCCTCCAGCGCACTGTCGCCGCCGCCCACCACTACCACGGTTTTGTCGCGGAAAAAGAAGCCATCGCACACGGCGCAGTAGGAAACTCCGCGGCCATAATATTGGTCTTCTCCGGGGATACCCAATTTTTTTGGGCTGCCGCCAGTGGCAAGAATAACCGCATGGGCGGTAAGTATCTTGCTGTTATCCAAGATGACGGTGTGCTGGGTAAGTCCAGGTTCAACGGCAACAACTTCATGATTCCGCACTTCAAGGGCATAGGCGGCCGCATGTTGGGAAAATTTCAGGGCCAGTGCCGCGCCGCTGATTTTCTCGGTGCCTGGCCAGTTCTCCACCTCATCGGTGTTGTTCAGCTGGCCTCCGGGGATGCCTTTTTCGAGGAGTACTGTTTTGAGGGCGGCTCGTTGGGCATAGATGCCTGCGGTATAGCCGCCCGGGCCACCGCCGATGATGATGAGGTCGTAGAGAGTTGTTGTGGGCATGGGAAATTCCTGAGTAAATGGGTTGGAGGATGGGCATGTTGTTGGATAGCTGCAAGCAAAAGCTTGATTTGGAGTACCCCTGTCTCTGGGTGTATAAGATCATAGGCCGGAAGCAGGAGGATCTGCAAGTGGCCATTGTCGAGATTGTTCAGGCGCGGGAATGTCTGATATCCCTGGCCAATGCGAGCAGCGGCGGAAAGTACCTGTGTCTGGACGTGGAGCTTGTGGTGCTCAGCGCCGAAGATCGCGAGGCCCAGTATCTTGCCTTTAAAGAGCATCCCGCGGTGGTTATGGTGTTGTAGGTTAGTCGTAATCGTTCACCAGGGGTACCAAAATTTAAGATAAACTCACCGTAAGCGTTCAGCAGTGCTGCAGATGCGCGGAAGAGGTCTGCGAAGTGTGCTATTGCACATGAGCAGGCCGATGACAAAGCAGATGTGGTGCTGCTGAACGCTTACGGTTAGTCCAGCACCTCGAAGCCGATGGCGGTGATAGCTTGTTTGATGGCGGCTATGGGCACCTCCTGGCTCTGGTTGAAGGTGGCTTCGTTGTTTTCGAGGTCGATTTTTACTTCGCTGATGCCAGCGATGGCGTTGAGCGCCGAAGTGACCGAGGCTGCACAGTGGCCGCAGCGCATACCCTTGATTTTAATGGTTGGCATGGGGAAACTCCTTGGGATTGGGTATTGTTGGATAGTTGTAAAATACTTTGAGAAGGCAGAACAAGCAAGGGGGATATCTATGGCATCATCGATTGTAAAGCAGCGACTGAATATTGGCGGTATGACCTGTGCCTCCTGCTCTGCCCGGATTGAAAAGGTTGTGGGGGATATGGCCGGGGTGCAGAGCATGCGGGTGAATCTGGCCACGGAGTCGGCTGCGGTTGTCTTTGATCAGGCAGTTGTCAGACCGCGGCAGATTAGGGAGACCATTGAGCGTCTTGGTTTCAAGGCCCAGGTGGCACCGGTCGGTGTCTCTGATTTTGAGCGTCAGCAGGAGGAGGCTATTGCTCGACTTAAGGCCATGGCAAAACGACTTTATCCCGCCTTGATCTTTGCTGCCTTGCTGCTG
>Ga0208863_1001283_pt1 | contig 16626 bp, 20 predicted proteins | sample RifOxyD3_FD_184040 | JGI IMG/M metagenome (GOLD analysis project Ga0208863, IMG submission 184040) | Soil microbial communities from Rifle, Colorado - Rifle Oxygen_injection D3 (SPAdes) | ecosystem: Environmental > Terrestrial > Deep subsurface > Rock core/Sediment | place: Rifle, Colorado...
TTCAATTTGAAAAACCGTATGGCTTCCGTGCCTGTAGTCCATGCTCGCCTCCGTTCAGAAAGCGCATTATCGCAGCTAAAGCTAACCGGCTAAAGCCGGTGGTTTTAACCTTAGGGTGGAAAATAAATCCACCACAACGACCGGCCACAGCACGGTAGCCATGGCGGCATGCTCATTCGCACTCACTGCGGGTAGCGAGATCCAGTTATTACCCGCTGGTGAATTCCACTCAGTCGATGGTCGTCCCAAAGATGCACCGTGCTGGCTAATGACCGCCGACATTGCCGCGCGTCTGATTGCCGACATCACTGCGCTGGCCAATCCCCTGGTTGTCGATTACGAACATCAAACCCTACTGGCCGCTGACAACGGTCAGCCCGCCCCCGCCGCTGGCTGGTTCAAATCCTTGCGCTGGGAGGAAGGCGTTGGCCTATTCGCCCGGGTGGAATGGACGGAGCGCGCCACGGCGCATATCGAAGCTGGCGAATACCGATTTATCAGCCCGGTCATTACCTATGACAAGGCGACCGGTGCAATCAAAAAACTAATCAATGCGGCACTGACCAACAACCCGGCCATCGACGGCATGGAGTCCGTCAGCGCGCGCCTGACTGCCGAATTTAACCAACAGGAGAAACTGACTATGAAATATGAAGAGTTGCTGGAGACTTTTCGTTGCTGGCTCAATCTGCCCACACTGGCGACGCAGGAAGAAATTCTTGCAGCGGTGCAAAAAGCGATTGAACTGATTAAGACGGGTGACACCGCCGACGCGGTCGCAGCGAACACCCTGGGCATCGTCGGCCTGACACAAACCCGCACCGCCGAGCTGGTGAGCCTGCGTAGCGAACTGACCACTAGCGCAGCTGCCCTGACGGCGGTGCAGACTGAACTGGCCGCGCTCAAACAGGCCAGCTTGAGCAAGCAAGTAACCGATCTCATTTCAACCGCTTTATCAGCGCACAAAATCAGCCCTGCACAAAAGGGGGCGATGACTGAACTGGGTATGACGAATTTTGCGCTGCTCTCTCGCGTGCTGGATTCGGCTGTGCCGGTGGTGGTTGCGGGTGAAGTTGCTCCGGTCAGAGAGGATGGCGCAAGCCCGTCTGATTATGTGATCGCACCTGGCTACAGCGTAGACGCAGGTCAGGCAGAGCTGCATTCAAAAACTTTATCGTACATGGCCGCTAATCAGGGCTGTGATCTTTTAACCGCATACAAAGCTGTAGGAGGCAAATAACATGGGGCAGCAACGCGTATCTATTCTTGACTGGTCAACAGTCGCTACCACCGCAGTGGCGCCGTATCGCGGCGTAGGTTTTACCGGCGCGCAAATTGCCGCTGCGGGCGCAAAAATTCTTGGTATCTCCAAACACGCCGCCGTCATCGGCGAACCGCTGGAGCTGGCGATTATCGGCTCGATGACCATCGAATCCGGCGCGGCCTTCGCGATCGGCGCAGCGCTGGCGATGGATGTCACGGGGCGGGTCGTGACAGCGGCAGCGTTGGCGGCAACGGCTTCCGCACTAACCGCCTCGGTCACCGCAGGGGCGGTCGCAGTGACCTCCACGGCGGCAAATGGTGCCATCGTGACCGGAACGGCTGCGGCTCAGGTGTTGAGCGGGGGTGATTTGCCCGTGTTCATCGTGGGTCACGCGCTAGAAGCGGCGACTGCGGCGGGTCAATTCTGCGAAGTGTTGCTCTGTCGTTAAAAAATTGGAAGAGGAAAGAGAGAAGAGAGAAGGGTAAAACCGGCTCTCTGAACCCTTCCCCCTTAAGCGCCGCAGGCGCGTCCCTTCACCCTTTACCAAATTAAGGAGATTTATTATGCCCATGAGCGTATCGCAAGCACGCGTCGTCAATCCCATCCTGTCCTCGGTAGCGCAGGGTTACACCAACATGGAGCTGGTCGGTCATGCGCTGTTTCCGCGCGTGCCGGTTTATACCACCGGCGGCCAGATTATCGAATTTGACCGTGACGCTTATCGCATGGTCAATGCACGCCGCGCACCAGGCGCTGCGACCAAGCGCATCCCGATGGGTTACAGCGGAAAACCGTTTGCCTTGCTGCAAGATTCACTGGAAGCCCCGGTTGCGCGTGAAATGCTGCGTGATGCCAGAGCTGTACCAGGTATTGATCTGGCAGGTCGCGCGGTCAACGTGGTCATGAAGTCGCTCTGTCTGACGCTGGAATATGATCAGGCCATGCTGGCAACCACTGCGGCCAACTATGCCGCCGCCAATAAAGTGGCGCTGGCCGGCGCAACCAAGTGGAGCGCCGCAACCGGCAACCCGTTGACTGACATCGATGCCGGACGCGAGGCTATTCGCCAAACCTGCGGCATCTATCCAAATGTACTGCTTTTGTCCGCATTGGCTTACACCGCCTGCAAGAACAATCCAAACGTGATTGCACGCCTGCAATACAACGCGCAAGTGTCGCCGGATGCCACGCAGATTACCCCCGCCATGCTGGCAGGTCTGTTCAATGTGCAAAAGGTGGTCGTCGGTGCGGCAATCTCCTGGACTGACGCAAACGTCGCGACGGATATCTGGGGTAACAATGCCATTCTGGCGTATGTGCCGCAACAGAACCTGGCGATCGAAGAGCCTTCATACGGCTACACCTACACCATGGAGGGTAACCCGCTGGTTGAAGATCCGTACTACGACAACAACCAGAAGAGCTGGATCTACGGCGTGACCTACGAGCGTGCGCCCGTGCTGTCTGGTATTTCAGCCGGCTACCTGATCCAGACTCCGGCGTAATAAACAGGAAGAGGGAAGAGCAAACCCTCATCCTCTTTATTCGGAGAGCCGGTTTCACCCTTCACCCTTCACCCTTCTCCCTTCTCCCTTTACTTTTTTAAGGAGCGATCATGTCGAAATATCAAGTACTCAGCCCCATCAAAACCCCCGGCGGCATTGTCACTGGCGGTTATATCGAAGTCGCCGACAAGGAAGTGGAAGAGCTGACCCGCGCAGGGGTGATCGGTGAGCAAGAGCCGTCCGCCACAACCCCCCCGCCTGATCGCGCTGCGGCGATTTTGGCCGCGATTGCTCAGTTGAGCACAGCGGATGCCACGCTGTGGTTGACAGATGGCCGCCCCAATGCGGGCGCAATTGCCGCCATCACTGGCTGGAGCGTATCGGCTGCTGAACGCGATGCAGCCTGGTCGTCCCTGATTTCGTAATCCTGACATGTACGCGACCCAATCCGATATGGAAAACCGCTTCGGCGCTGAAGAGATTATTCAGCTAACCGATCGCGGCAATACTGGATCGGTCAACTTGACGGTACTGAATCAGGCATTGAGTGATGCGCAGGCGGTAATAGACGGCTATTTGCGCTCAGCTTACAGCCTGCCGCTCTCGATTGTGCCAGCTGAGTTGGTGCGGGTATGTTGCGATTTTGCGCGGTTCTTTTTATATGACGACAGAGTAACAGAAGCCGTGCAAAAACGCCGTGATGAAGCCTTGAACTGGTTGCGCGATGTCGCCAGCGGACGCACAACGCTGGGGCTGGATACATCGGGGAATATCGTTCAGGAAGCGGCTGGCGGCGTTAAATATAGCGCAAATCCACGGCAGTTTAACGCAGCGACTTTGAGCGGATATTGATGTTACGCGACCTCATCATTGCGCGTCTCAAGGCTCAAGTATCCGGCTTACGAAAGGTGGGTACTGCCGCTGATCTGGCAGGCGCTCAGGCCGATACACAAAACCAGTTTCCTTGCGCCTTCGTGCTGGTACTGGCCGAACAAGGGGGCGCGCCTCGTTACATGAGCGGTTTGACAGCTCAGAAGCGCACCCCACGTATCGCTGTGGTGTTAGCCGTCAAGAATGTGCGTGACATGATCGGCAATGCATCTGGTGGTGATATGGAATTGCTAAGGCAGCAAACCGACGCAGCGCTATTCGGCTGGATGCCAGATGGAGATCATGCCCCACTGATTTTTGCATCCGGAAAACTGATGGGGCTGCTGGGTGGTGAGCTCTGGTGGCAAGACGAATACACCACAGAATTTGATAGGAGATAGAACCATGACGCTGCGCGTTCCCTCACCCCAACCCTCTCCCACTTTGTGGGCGAGGGGGCAAACGAGAAAGGCATAAAACCATGTATGACGATGAATTTGCAGGACAAGGCGGCAGCTACTCGCAAGACCCGGTCACCGGCAAACGCACCCGCATTGAGGAGCCGACGCTTGATAGCTCGCCTGCTGTGATGGTTGCGGCTCCTGTGGCTGATGAGTCTGCCCCGTTAACCCCTGTCGCAAAAAACAAAAAATCAGCACCGATTAACCCGCCTGCTCAAGGAGTTTAAAAATGGGATACCGTTCGTTAAAACAAGTTTTACTCGCCAAACCGGAAGTGACCTATGGCACTGATCCGGTACCGACCGGCGCGCTCAATGCGCTGGCGGTGTCCAACGTCAAGATCAACCCGCTGAACGCCACCGAGATCGATCGCAAGATTGTCATGGGTTATTTTGGCAACCGGGGCAAGATCATCGCCGATGTGCACGTCACGCTTGATTTTGATGTGGAAATTGCCGCCAGCGGCGTGCTGGGCGCCGCGCCCGGCTGGGGCGTGCTGATGAAGGGCTGCGCGATGTCGGAGACCGTGGTGGCGGTCACTTCGGTGACCTATGCGCCGGTGTCCGCCGCCGAACAATCGCTGACCCTGTACCTGAATATCGACGGCAAGCAGCGCATCATCAAGGGCGCGCGCGGCAACGTCAAAGCCAAGCTATCGGCCAAGGGTGAACCGCTGTGGAGCTTCAGTTTTATCGGCTTGAGCGTGGCCGATACCGATACCGCACTGCCGGCCGCCACGCTGACCGCCTTCAAGGCTCCGCTCGGCGTGGGGCCCGGCGTCACGACGGCAACCCTGCACGGCCTGGCGGGCAATATCGCCGACTTCAGCTTCGATGCGGGTAACAAGATGATCTATCGCGCGCTGATCAACCACGAGTCGGTGCAACTCACTGACCGCGCCACCACCGGCAGTATCACGCTGGAAGATGTGCCTGTCGCAACCCGTGATTTTTACAGCATTTGCAAGAACGGCACGCTGGGCGCATTCACCCTGACGCACGGCATCACGGCGGGCCAAAAGGTACAGATCAACGCCTCTGCGGTGCAGCTGCACGGCATGCAAACCTCCGAAGCCGACAACACCGCAATGATGCAATTCAATATGGCGATGACCCCGACTGCCGGAAATGACGAATTCAGCATCGTCTGCATCTAACCCATAACCCAATTTTTAAGGAAAAGCCATGTTCAAAATCGCCACTACGGCCACTTATACCACCCCCGTCACAGTTGAGTTGCCGGGCAGCAAAACCAAACAGATTTTTGATGTCGAACTCAGACGTCTCAGCCAGGCTGAAATTGATGATGTATCTGAGCGTATTCGCACAGCCCAAATTACCGACCCTGGGCTCGTCAAGGAGGTGGTTGTCGGCTGGAAAGGCGTTTCTGATGAGTACGGTGAGATGGAATTTACCGCATCGAATCTGGATGCGTTGCTGACGATTTACCCGGTTGCACGTTGCATTGTCGAGGCGTTTTTTAGCAGTCTGGCCGGAGCAAAGCAAAAAAACTAGCGGACGCCGCCCGCCACTGGGCGCGGGGCGGTAAGCACCGCGATGTGCCGGATGATAAACAGCGCGCCCAGATTGAATTTGATGCGCAAATGCTGGGTATTTCCCCGGATGAGTTAATGGCGGGATTGCCTAGCGAAAAAGAAGAACCAGACGATTTTCCAGTGTGGCCGGAAAACGTACTGGCGGTGGATCTGTTTATCGCGTGCCGTACACAGTGGCGCATCTTGTCAGGGTTTGATCGTGCGGTGTATGCAGGACTGGATTATCCCGGCGTCGAAGCGGTCATCCGCAATGCGGTTAAAAAGAAGCGTCGTGCCTTGTTTGCAGATTTGCAGGTGATGGAATGGGCTGCGCTGGAAGTGCTTAACGCAACATAAATGATGAGATTGATATGGCTGATACCGTTCTAGGCATAAGAATTACCGCCGATAACTCGGGGCTGATCAAGGGCGTTAACGATTCAACGGGCGCGCTTGATCGTATGGGCAAATCGTCCGAGGGGGTTAGTGCTGCGGCGGTAAAACTCAACAACGCCACCACCTCATTGACCTCTTCATTTGCCGGCCTGTCTCGTGTGGCCGGCATGATCGGATTCGGCATGTTGGCACGGGAATCGATTGCCTTGGCCGACGGCTATACCAAACTTACCTCGCAACTCAAAAATGCGACCAATTCCGCTGCTGAATATGCTAAGGCAATGGCGGATGTCAATCGCATCTCAGCGGGAGCGCAAGCCGATATTGCGGCGACCTCGCAGCTCTACGGCAAACTGAATCTGGCATTGTCGCAAACGGGGGTGTCTCAGTCTCAAGTTGCCAAAATCACCGAAACCGTTTCGCTTGGATTGAAAGTCAACGGAGCATCTACAGCAGAGGCCGCCAGCGCGATGTTGCAACTGTCGCAAGCCTTCGGCTCCGGCGTGCTGCGCGGCGAAGAATTCAATGCCGTGGCTGAGTCTGCACCAAATTTGTTGCGTGCGCTGGCGTCCAGCATGGGCGTGCCTTATGGCGAGCTGCGCAATCTAGCCAGCCAGGGCGCAATTACCTCTGAAATACTGGCCAATGCGTTTTCTGATCCTGCACTGTTAGCCAGTTATCAGGGGCAGGCGAAATCCATGCAGACCATCAGCGGATCAATGACCGTGCTGGGTAATAACGTGATGCAAACGGTAGGCGCGCTGATGCAGCAGAGCGGCGCGGTTACAGGCGTGTCCAGCGTCATCACCAGCCTGTCAGACGGGGTTAATGTCTTGTCGAAAAATATGTGGCTAGTGACAGCAGGCGCACAAGGCATGACCGCTGCGGTCGGGCTATTCGTCGCGGCACGCTCAGCCGTCGCGATTTATGAGTATGTCGCCGCAACCGTTGCTGCCAAAAACGCTGCTGTCGCAGCGGCTGAGGCGGCGGTGTTGCAGGCTCGCGCCAACTACATGGCGGGTGGTGCAGGTGTGGCGGCAGCTCAATCCGCACTGGCGCAAGCGACTGCAAATGCAACATTAACCGGATCATTGATTTCGGCAAAAAACGCCATGATCGCGTTTGTCGCGTCGAATCCAATCACGGCCATTACCGCAGCGCTAGCTATCGGTGTGACGGCGTGGGTCGCATGGGGTAACTCAGCCAAGGACAACGCAGAAAAAGCCATTTCCGCTGCGAAAGGCTCGGCGGCGGCAATGAGAGAAAACGGCATTGCGCAACTGGAAATCATCAATGCGAGCTTGAGACATAAAGCCGATATGCTGGACGCTACTGCAAAAGGTGGCGGAGTTGGGCGGGGTTCTGCACTTGAAGAACAACGGCTTATTGTTGCTGAAATCGCTGCGAATAACCACGCCATTTTTAAGCTGCAAAAGGATGCTGAAAAAAACACTCAGGCGCACGACCTAGCTACCACAGCGGCATGGAATAAACTCGCACTTACTGAGAAGCAGCAGCACGCCGCCAAGATCGAGGAGTTGAACCGTACTTACCTGGAGCAGATCAAAGTTCAGGGCATTACTCAGGCGCAGGCGCTGAAGCTGGCTGATGAGTACAACGTCAAGCTGGCTGAGATTAACAGCAAGGCCGCTAAAAAAACACCCGCTGACAAGGCCAAAACAAACCCAGTCAATGAGGAATTAAAGCGCTACACCGAGCTGATCCAGTCATCGAATGACCGGATCGCCGCGCTGGCGGCTGAGGCGCTGGGGACGGACAAGCTCAGTGCATCCGAAAAGCACTTGGCCATCTTTGAGGCGCAGAGGCTGGACGGCAAGACCGGCCTGACCGAAAAACACATCGAATCCGTGCACGTAAAGTTGCAGGAAGTGGTCGCCGTCGAGCAGCTGGCACTGGCACACGCCGCCGAATTAAAGGCGCGCGAGGAGATGCTAAAGGGGTTGGAGTCTGAGACCGCCGGCATTAAAAAACAGATTGAAGCGGCGCAGTACGAAACCTCGATCATCGGTAAAACGAAGGAAGAAATTGCGCTGCTGCAATCGGTGCGCGCCGATCATACCATCACGGTGATGGAAGAACGGCTTGCGGTGCTCGATGCGGCGGGGGCGCGCACCGCTGAATCTCAGGCGCTGCGAGATCAAATCAAGGTACGCCGGGAACTGAAATCCGTGCTTGAAAATAAGGCCGCGCAAATAGCCACCAGGGCCGCTGTCGATCTTGAGAAAAAAGCCAACATCGAGATGTGGAAAACCATCGAATCCACCGCGCACGACACATGGAACAAGGTCTGGCAGGGCGGTAACGATGCCTTCACCAATATCGGCAAGACCATCAAGAGCGCCGTGCTGGATCTGCTCTATCAGATGACCCTCAAAAAATGGATCATCGGCGTGACGGCGACCGCGACGGGCGGCACGGCTGGCGCGATGGACATGCTGGGCGGCGGTAGTGGAGGTGTCGGCAGCCTGGTGCAAGCCGGACAAACCATCTGGAACGCCTTCTCCGGCGGCATGGCCTCTGGACTGGGCAGCATGGCGATGTCGGCAGGGACGGCATTAGGCTCTGCCGCGCTGACTGAATTCGGCGTGGGGGCGGCTTATGCCGGTGGCGGCGGAACGATTGCCGGCGCATTCGCCGGCAGTACCGCAGCGGGTATCGGCGCAACGGTCGCCACCGCCATCCCCTATCTTGCGGCGGCCTATGCGGCCTATTCCGTCATTAGCGGGCTGACGGCGGGCGGCGGTGGCAAAAACTATCATCGCGGCGGCACCAATGCCCAGTTTGACGCCAACGGAAAAATGCTCGATTCAGCCGGGCAAGTGGTGGGCTATGGTCCGGGTAGCGTCGCCCAATCTGCGGAGTCGATCAACGCGGTCACACAGATGCAGAAGAGTTACGCCGGAATCACAGGGACGCTGGGGGTGTCCGCTAACCAAACCTCTTTTGGTTACAACACCGCCTATGCCGATTCGGTCGGCGTTAGAGGGGGTATATCGAGCGGCGTGAATGGCAAAGCGGTTTACACCAACGCCAACATGTCAGAAGCCGAGATGCAACTGGCGGCCAGCCGCGCGGTATTTGCCGCCGTACAAAGCTCGGAAATGCCGGCTTATCTTGCGAAGGTCTTCAACGGGGTGACCGCCGGGACGGCTACGCTCGATCAAATCAACAACACTTACGCGCTGGCACAAAGCGTTAAATTCCTGCACGATCAGTTATCTGAAACTCGCACGCCGCTGGAAATTTCCCGCACCAATATGCTGAGCATGGCGGAGACTTTGCACAGCAGCATGGCAACCTATAAGCAGGATTTTCTGGCTGCGATCGATGCGGGCATCTCCGCAGATGTTTTGGCGCAATGGCAGAATTTCGGCGCGCTGATTGCCAGCACCACGCAGCTGGAGGCGGACAAGCTTCAGGCAGATCAGCAGATGGCGAAAATCACTTTCAATTCGCTGGCGACTCAGGCGCTGGGACTAAACCACAACGTCGCGAACGTCGCGCCCAAAGGCATATCCCTTGTCAAGGCAGTCGCTGCAAGCCTGCCTGCCGCGACTGCGGCGCAGGCAGGCGTGGCCGCCCCGGCGACGGGTGGCGGTTGGTCAGGCTTGTTGAAACAGTTCGTTCCAGGCTTTGCCAGTGGCGGCCAGCACAGTGGCGGCTGGCGCGTGGTGGGCGAACGCGGCCCGGAGCTGGAATATACCGGCCCCGCCAGCATCGTCAACCATCGCGACAGCAAATCATTGTTCGACCTGACGCCGTTGCTCGCCGAAATCGCTGCCTTGCGCGCCGAACTGCGCGCCGGTCAAGTCACCATCGCACAAAACACCGGTGACACCAGCAAGACCCTGCGCCGCTGGAATGGCGACGGCCTGCCGGAAGTTCGGGTACTGGCATGAAACTGATCCGCCCCCTCGCGATGACACCCGCCGCGCTGATCGCCTCCAACGTGGCGGAAGCCGATTACCCGGCCTGGTCTGCCGCAACCAGCTATGCTGCCGCCGAACGCGTGATCGTGCTGGAAGACCATACCATCTACGAGTCGCTGACCTCCGCCAACCTGAACCAGACGCCCGGCATCACCCCAACCGCCTGGAAGGTGATCGGCGCCACCAACCGCTGGCGCATGTTTGACTACATACTGGGATCACAAACCAGCAACCCCGACAGCATCACTGTCAGCCTCCTCGCCACCGGGCGTTGCGACGCGATCGCGCTGCTCAATGTCGTCGCCGCCAGCGCCCGATTCGTGATGACCGACGCCGTGGACGGCGTGGTCTATGACAAAACGTACAGCCTGGTATCGGTCGAAGGCATCGCTGACTGGTACAGCTACTTTTTCGAACCTATTTTTAGTAAAACTGATCTGGTTGAACTGGAACTGCCGCCCTATGCCAACGTCACGCTGACCATCACCCTCGCCGCCGCCGGTAGCATGGTTGCGTGCGGCGCGTGCGTGATAGGCCAGCAACGCACGCTGGGCGGGACACAATACGGCGCAAAAATCGGCATTCAGGATTACAGCGGCAAGACCCGCGACGCGCAGGGCAATTACGCCATTGCGCAACGCGCCTTCAGCAAACGCGCCACCTTCACCTTGCAGATCGACAGCCGCATGGTGGACCACCTGCAAACCCTGCTGGCCGGCTATCGCAGCACGCCGATCGTGTATATCGGCAGCGAACTGTATGGCGCGACCATGCTATACGGGTTTTACAAAGACTTCAGTGTAGACATCGCCTACGCAAACACCGCATTTTGCTCACTTGAACTGGAAGGATTGACCTGATGATGACCCCGCTCCCCACGCCGCCGCAACGCAGCGATCCGCCCGCCACCTTCGTCAGCCGCGCCGACGCGCTGATGGCGGCCCTGGCCGTGTTTGTCACGGAGGCCAACGCGCTGCAAACCGATGTCATCGCCCGGCAAGGGCAGGCCTCCGGCGCACAGACCGCCTCCGCAGCCAGCGAGGTACTGGCCTTCAACCATGCCATTGCCGCTGCCGCCAGTGCCGCGCAGGCCTTGTCGGGCGCGACCGCTGCCGCATGGGTGCAGGCTTTGTTTGCATCAGGCATTAGCACGCGCAGCGGCTACCTGTACGCCTGGCAGGACGGCGCAGGCCGCTTGTTGCTCGGCATTAAAAACGATGGTTCTTTATGGTCTGACGGGATTAATGTATCCGCCACCATCGCCACCGCCGCTGTAGTACTGCCGGGCGCAGCTGCGGTGAGTCTGTTATCTTCCCGTAACTACCTGCACGTATTCACCGAAGCCAACAACCGCATTCTGGGCGGGTTTCTGGCTAACGGCCAACTGGAAATCAACGGCGTCAACCTGTCCGCCCTCACGGCGCAATTGCAGGCCGATGGGCAAACTCAATTGGCCGCATTGACCCCGCTGCTACCACTACAGACCTTTGCCGGAACGCCCGCGACTATCTACGCCTGGGGCGACTCGCTGACCTTTCTGGGCTCGCAAGGCACGGGGATTTTAACCGGGTGGATGGTTCTGTTAGCCGCCGCGTTGGGGCGCGTGTTTAACAACCGAGGCATCGGCGGGCAAATCGCCGAGCAGATCATCGGCAGACAAGGTAGTTATCTGGTGACCGTCACGGTCACGGGAAACCAGCTACCCGCCGCAGGTTCGGTCAATGTCACGCTGTCTAATCCGGTGCTGAGTCTGGTGGATGGAGGCTTTACCGCCGCGTGCTCGGTAAACGGCGTGGCCGGGATCCTATCCATGACCGGTGCACAGTATGTCTTCACCCGCACCACAGCGGGGGCGGCGGTCACCGTCTGGCCGGGAACCACCCTTGAAATGACGGTTGCGGCGGAGGCCAGATTCTGCACCAACATTATCTGGGTAGGCCGCAACAACATCACGCAGGGCGAACAAACGGTCGCCGGTTATGAGGCGCAGAGCGTGATTGTGCTGGACGCCATCGACAAGGCGGTGCGCTCGCTCAACCCGCTCAATCCCCGCTTCCTCGTGCTGGGCATCACCAATGGTCAGCCGGGCGGATTACCGGCAGAGACGATCGGCACGGCGGCCTATGCCGCCATCCTGTCGCTCAACACCCGGATTCAAGCGCGCTATCCGGCGCGCTTCATCGACATCCGGCGCATCTTGCTGGAGTCCGGTACTGGCGCAGGGCAGGATGCCATCGACTATGCCAACGGCTTGATCCCGGTCTCGCTCCGTTCGGACGGGATACACCTGAGCGCAGCCGGCAATGCCGTCGTGGCCGCCGCCGTCCAATCCAAACTCAACCAACAAGGAATTTAACATGCCCAACGCCACCGTTTTTAAAAGCGCCGGAATCTGCACCAACGCCAGCCTGCCCGTGTTGTACCGCGACCCGGCCATCACCGCCGGAACGCTGTTTTGTTATGACGTGCTCGACCCCTACAGCTGGCCGTCACAGGCCGCGACACCCGGCACCGCCAGTCTGGTCGATCTGGCGGACATCGCGAACGCCAGCATTGCCGCCGTCGCGCTGGGTTGGGGCGCATCGGGCGGCCTGGTGTTTAGCGGCGCGGCGGCAGACCTCATTACCCTGCCGGCCAGCTCGAAGCTGGCGGCCAACGTCAGCAGTTTCGGCTTTACCTGCTGGGTCAAGCTCAACGCCTTACCCGCGATCGGTACCTACAAAGGCATCGCCGGGATCGGTGAAGGTGGCAGCCATACTCTCAGCCAGTACAGCCTGCAAATTGCAGGCACCGGAAATCTCACTCTGGTCGCGGGCGGTGTTGGGGTGGGGGCTGTGCCCGCTGTCGCGGGAGCTGTGATGCAGCTGGGCGTTACGGTCGAGCTGGCGGCGGGCGTCTATACCCTGAAGGGCTGGATTAATAACGTACTACAGGCGACCGCAACACTCGCAGCCCCGATGGTCGTCCCGGCCGCCCTGAACGCGACCATCGGCAAAAACCAGACAACATTGGATAGCACCGGCGCGGATTTTACCTTCTATCGCTGCCACGCCGCAGCGCTCACCGCCGTCAGCGCTGCGCAATTCATTGCGGCTGACTATGCCGCCGGTGCAGGCCGGTTCGCGTAATGGCGTTGATTGAGTAAAAGAGAGAGCGACTGAAAGGAAACATCATGCCCGACCAAGCCGTAGAGCAGGAAATTCAAGCCAAGGGGCTGATCGCTCCGCGTGTCACGCCGGAGCGCATCGATCAGGTGATTGTCGCTCAGGACTACCACGTCTTTCCCGGTACCACGTTGACGATCTGCTGCCTGACACTGGCCAATGGTTTCACCGTCACCGGCGAGAGTGCCTGCGCCAGCCCGGAGAACTTTGACGCAGAGCTGGGTGCAAAGATCGCCCGCGACAATGCCAAGCAAAAGATATGGGCGTTGGAAGGTTATGCGCTGCGTGAACGTCTGGCGCAGTTTGAATCAGAAGAAACGCATCTGTAATCCACCAGGGTATCAGATGAGAAAAGCCGACTCTGTGTGGTCGGCTTTTCTTTGAGTTTATGTTTAAAAATTGTGGTACTACACGGCAACGGTTGCTCCCGTTAAATCTACTGTTCGAATCGCGCTTTTTAACGAAAAACGGCGTATTCATTGTGCCAAAATCTGTGCAAATCAGTGCCAAATCTCGCGCGGCCTTACAGCAGGAAGCACCACGCGCTAAGGCCTCGAACCTGATCTACAAATTCCCCCTATTCTCGCACCTGCGATTCTGATTTGACATAGGGTTTATATTTCCCTAGTATTCACGCATGGGCAAAATTTATACAGGCGACGGCTGGATAATCAAAGTTCAGGGTGATGAACATCCGCCCATGCACGCGCACCTCCTGCACCCGGATGGCAAGGCCACTATTTCACTGGAAGGCGCAGTTAAAAATTCCGGCGTACCGGACAAAATCATCACACTAGCGATTAAGTGGATCACCCAAAATACAGCAACGGTTGAGGCTGAGTGGGCAAAAATGAACAATCCGAAAAAGAGGTAAATCATGAAGAAAACACAAGCTGCACGATTAGCATCCGTTAAGGTCGAAGCCGGGATGAATCTATCCGTTACCTATACCGATGGTCGCATCGTGCCCGTCAATCTGAGTGATGCGGTTAATCGACTGCAAGCATTTGCTCCTTTGGAGAATCCTCTGGAATTTGCCACCGTCACGGTCGCTGATTTTGGCTGGACGCTGGAATGGGATTGCGGCGCTTCGCTTGATTCGGACAGGGTGTTGGAATTGTCACTGGAACAAGCCGGAATGGCAGAAAACGTGCGTTTTCGGCACTGGCAGGATGCGAACCACCTCTCTCTGTCAGATGCTGCCAAAGCCATCGGCTTGACGCGCCGCACCATCAGCAAATACCGAACCGGAGCCCGCCCCGTACCTCGCTACATTTCGCTTGCCTGCAAAGGCTGGAATGCAGAACAACAAGATAAGTAAAACCGGACTTGCGAAGCGACGGGTACGCCTCACTGCCCGGCACACCTTGTACGCCTAGTTTATTTCTTTTCCCAATAGGCATCTGCGGTGCAGGTCCAACTCGTCTGAGATCCAACCTTTTCTGGCGAACAGTCGCAACTGCTGTGACCCGTGACGGTTGCGCCATAAGGGACCCCCGTATCCGCACTGGATTTCGCACGCGAACAAGCCGTTGCACGATCATCGGGACTAAACCCGGTTCCTGCTTGTGCGCCGTGTTCACCCGCCCACGCCACATTGACCACTAAACTTGCTGCAACTCCCGCTATCACTATGATTTTTTTCAACATTACCCTGCTCCTTTTTTAAGTTTAATAACAAACAAAATGTCGGATTCCCGCCCCCCCTCTCCCCCCTTTGACAAAGGGGGGCTGGGGAGGATTTAAGCCCTTTAATCATCACCTGTAGGGGCGACAAATTCGCCCAACTCGTCATATTGCGGGTCGAATAAATTCGACCCTACAATGCTTTCTCCTTAAGCAAAGTTACTTCTGCATCGCTTCATGCTGGCGGATGCGGTTGACCAGTTTCCCCTACTCTAGCCAAATAAACTGTCGGTTACGATACTGGTGCGTCATATAGTCATAAAGCGTCCGACTATCCAGCCAGCCATCGCTATTCTGCTTTTGCCAATCGGCACCCCAGGTATTGAGCACCTTGAGGTAATCCGTGCAGGACGCACCCTTGGTGCAAACTTTCCGGTAACCAGTGATCGCAACCGCATGACCGCTTTTACATTGCTCATCGCTGGCATTTTTTTGATCGAGACAGAGGCTTGTTAACACAGGCGCGTTCTTTTGCAACACACTACGCAATTTGGCGATGAAGTTATCGTAGGAGTCGGTCTCACTCATGTTCGGCCAACCGCGCAGATGAAAATCCTGAACCGCCACTTTTTTATTGCAGCCACGAACAAAAAGATCAAACAGGAACTTATCAAAGACATTTTCAGAGAGCGCTTTTTGAACGGTCGTCTGATCGGTGGAAAGACCAAAATCATCACGCAGGGCATCGAGCAGGCAGTTCATACATACCTTGCCTTCATTCTTGTTCCGCTCAAAAAATTGCATCTTCAAATTTTCAAAAGCATTAAACATTTTCCGGTTACTGCCCCCAAAGCGCTGAATCATCCGATCCAGCGGGAAGCAGGCATCAGCAAAAACATCATCCTCGCCCTCCAGAGCAGAAAGTGCATTGCTATCCCCGCCGCCAATTGAATACGGAACAACCTTGTTGTAAACCGAACCGTATTTTTCATGCAGATCCTTATCCAAGCCAAGCGCCCCAAGCATGATGGGCGACGGCGTCGTGTCTGGACTCAGATTGCGGCAATCGGATTGATTGGCCTTGCACTGCAATTGCATGTAGGCATACCAGGCCGTGATGCCATAGCAGACCGGCAACCCACCCTGATTCCTTGCTTCGGGCATATTCTTGACTTCAATCACTTCTCCCTGCGATGCCAGTGCGGCCTTGGGCATCGGATTGAATGCAGGCCATACCTCAGCAAAACAAGGAAAGGCTAACGACAAGAACAGCAGTAACAGTAGTTTTTTCATAACAGCCCTTACGATATCCAAGAAAAACCTAATCGTTAATGCGCTCTCTCAACTCCAGCCCGGCCTTAAAATGCGGGCAAGGCTTTGCTGGCACATAAACCTTTACCCCTGTTTTTGGATTGTGCCCGATTCTGGAAGGACGCAAATTCGACTGGAATGAGCCGAAGCCCCGGATTTCCACTCGTCCGCCCTCGCATAGTTGACGTGTAATCGAATCTAGAATGGTCGTCACGCACGCTTCAGTGTCGCTTTTGGTGAGACGTGGAAATTGCTCGGCGAGACTGGAAATCAATTCGGAACGGACCATTTTTTTTGCCTTGCTAGCTATTAAAACTGGCATTTTACCTTGATGTTGATATGGATTAAAACAGCGCTGCGCGAATTAACCCCGGATAGTTCATTGACACAAAAATGTGTCATTCCCGCGCAGGCGGGAATCCGTGCGCCCGTGAAGGCGCACAAATAGCGCGGTGAAAGTCCGTGTCGGAGTATGCCAAGACTCCGTAGCTGAAGGTAACTGCGTTGCCGCGAGGCGGGGTGGAGAGCAACCGGAAGCGAACTGG
>Ga0208863_1001285_pt1 | contig 16619 bp, 15 predicted proteins | sample RifOxyD3_FD_184040 | JGI IMG/M metagenome (GOLD analysis project Ga0208863, IMG submission 184040) | Soil microbial communities from Rifle, Colorado - Rifle Oxygen_injection D3 (SPAdes) | ecosystem: Environmental > Terrestrial > Deep subsurface > Rock core/Sediment | place: Rifle, Colorado...
CTGGACTCCCTGTCCGTGATCGAATTCATGTTTAATCTTGAAGACGAGCTGAAAATCAAACTGCCGGATGAACGTGTCGACATCAAGACCCTGCAGGATGTGACCGACCTGGTCGATCGCATCGTCGCCGAACAATCTGCCTAGCAGTAGCCACATGACCAGGCGCGTTGTTATCACCGGGTTAGGCATCATCTCCCCGAGCGGAAATACACCTGAAAAATTTTTCAGCAATCTGCTGGCCGGTCAATCCGGCATCGGACGACTAACAGCCCCCTTTGTCGACCAACTTGCTGTGCGCATCGCCGCCCAGGTGACCGATTTTGATCCGTCCGCGCATTTTTCAAAAATACAACTCACCGGCATCGAACGATTCAGCCAGTTTGCCCTGGTAGCTGCCGAACAGGCCGTTCAGGATGCGCAACTGGTGTTGAGCGAAGCAGAATATCACCGCGCCGGGGTGTATATGGGTTCATGTTTAGGTGGAGCGGGCACACTGGAAGACGGCTATACCGAGGTTTTCAAACGTGACAATCCACGCATCAAACCGCTTAGCGTATTGCTCAGCATGAACAATGCGGCGGCGTCCCACCTTTCCATCAAATATCATCTGCAAGGCCCCAATATCACTTTTGCGACCGCGTGTTCCTCGTCGGCGATCGCCATAGGCGAAGCGTATCGTCAAATCAAACACGGTTACGCCGATGTGATGCTGGCAGGCGGTGCGGAAGCGATGCTGACGCTGGGCGCGATGAAAGCCTGGGAAGCACTGCGCACACTGGCTCAGGAAGATCTGGATCACCCCGGTGCCTCCTGCAAACCGTTCTCAAAAAACCGTAACGGGCTGGTGCTGGGCGAAGGCGCTGCCGTACTGGTACTGGAAGATGCGGAGCGCGCCGAGGCTCGCGGCGCAAAAATTTATGCGGAACTGGCAGGTTATGACTGTTCATCCGATTCCAGCCATATCACCAAGCCAGATTCTGCCGGACAGACGCGCACCATCCTGAATGCCTTGAAGGACGCCCGCTTGCAACCTTCAGACATCGGCTATATCAACGCCCACGGCACAGCCACTCTGGCCGGTGACATTGAAGAAACCCGCGCCATCAAGCTAGCCTTTGGCGACTACGCACCGCGCATTCCAATCAGCTCGACCAAATCCATGCACGGTCACCTGATGGGCGCGACCGGCGCGGTTGAGTTCATGGCGGCCGTACTGGCCTTGCGACAACAAGCTATCCCGCCGACCATCAACTTGCATCAACCTGACCCTGAATGCGATCTGGACTATGTCCCCAATCAGGGCAGAAGCGATGTACCGCTCAAGGCGGTGATGTCCAATTCATTTGCCTTTGGCGGCACCAATGCAGTATTAATCGCCAGCCACTACAAGCCATGAAAAATTTAAGTTATTGATTAAAGTAATTTAAATAAACAAAAAATCCAGACCCCGCTTCCCTCATAGTCCAGTCAGGCTGTATCATGCGGACTCTCTATCAGGAACATTCCCTATGAAGGAATTCAACCTCTCGGCCTGGGCGCTTAAACATCAGGCACTGGTGCTCTACGCGCTATGCGCACTGTTGCTGGCCGGCGTATTTTCCTATACACAATTGTCGCAAAAGGAAGACCCCGACTTCACCTTCAAGGTGATGACCGTCAAACTGCTGTGGCCGGGTGCCAGCGCACGTGAAGTCGAACAGCAAGTGACTGACCTGATCGAAAGAAAGCTTCAGGAAACGCCCTGGCTGGATAATGTCAGCAGTTATTCCAAGGCGGGGGAGACGGTCATTTTCGTCACCCTCAAAGACGCGATGCCGCCGGCTGAACTGGAGCACAGCTGGAATCAGGTCAGAAAGGCGCTTTCCGACCTGAGGCATCACTTGCCCGAAGGTGTGAGCGACCCTGTCATCAATGACAACTTCGGCGAAACCTATGGATCCATCTATGCCTTAACCTCTACCACCCTTAGCAACAACGAACTAGCCGCTCAGGCCGCCCTGATACGTGAAGCGCTACTTAAAATTGAAAATATCAGCAAAATCAAGCTGATAGGCGTTCAGCAGGAAAAAATATACATCGACTTCTCCGGTCAAAAAATGGCCGATCTTGGCATAGACCCGTTGCTGGTCGCCGCCGCCTTAAGAGCGCAAAACGCGATGGAGCCGGCAGGAGAGGTGCTCTCGGAATACGACGTGACCCGACTGCGCGTCAGCGGAGATTTTCAGTCGGTAGAAAGCATACGCGACATCGGCATTAAAGCCGGCAGCAAAATCTATCGTTTAGGCGATGTGAGTCAGGTCTATCGCTCCTACGCCGACCCGGCTGAATTTAAGATGCGCACCATGGGACAAGAGGCCATAGGCCTGGCCATCTCCATGTCACCGGAAGGCAATGTCACCCGACTGGGTCAACTCCTCGAACAGGAACTGGCGCGCATCAAGCAGCAGTTACCCGCCGGTGTCAGCATACATCAGGTCAGCAACCAGCCCGCCGTCGTTAAAAAATCCATACACGACTTCATGAGCGCGCTGCTCGAAGCGCTGGCCATCGTGCTGGTGGTTAGTTTTTTCAGTCTCGGCCTGCGTGCCGGTCTGGTGGTCGGCTTGTCCATTCCGCTGGTACTGGCAGGGACCTTTCTGCTGATGCATCTGTTAGGCATCGATTTGCAGCGGGTGTCGCTGGGGGCTTTAATCATCGCCCTGGGATTGCTGGTGGACGACGCCATGATTGCCGTGGAGATGATGAAGGTCAAACTGGAGCAAGGCTACAGCCGCATGGAGGCTGCCACTTTTGCCTATCGCAGCACCGCCTTTCCGATGTTGACCGGCACGCTGATCACCGCCGCCGCATTTTTACCGGTAGGCCTAGCCAAATCGTCTGCCGGTGAATATACCTACTCGATCTGTGCGGTGGTCACCATCGCCCTGCTGGTCTCCTGGCTGGTCGCCGTTATTTTCACCCCTTTCATCGGTTATCGACTGCTGCATGACCAGGTTGTCGCCCGCGACCATCCGGATCATTACCGGCGGGGATTTTACGCACGCTTTCGCGTGGCGGTGTCCTGGTGCCTGGATCACAGAAACACCGTGCTGACCGTCACCGCCCTGCTCTTCGCCCTAGCGCTGGCAGGTTTTAGCCGTGTCGAACAGGAATTTTTCCCGCCCTCCGAGCGCACCGAACTATTGCTCGATATCTGGCTGCCGGAAGGCACCAGTTTCGCCACCACGGAGAATCTGACGCTGGATGTCGAAAGTAAGTTAAAAACCGATCCGGGCATCGTCAATTACACAAGCTATATCGGTGACAGCACGCCGAGATTCTATCTGCCGCTGGATTTACAACTACCGACTGCCAATTATGCACAAATCGTCATCACGGCTCGCGACGGCGAAGCGCGTGAAGCCGTACTCAAACGCATCCGCACCACCATCGATAAAAACTACGCAGAACTAGGCATACGCATTGCGCGCCTGGAAAACGGCCCGCCGGTCGGCTATCCGATACAGTTTCGCGTGATCGGGACCAACCCTGACATACTGCGCAGCATTGCCGAAGAAGTCTCCACCGTGGTCAGAGCAAACCACAACACTAAAAATATCAGCCTGGATTCGAACGAAAAAATACGCGTGATCAATGTCGACGTGAATCAGGAACAAGGTCGCTCCTATGGTTTATCCTCACAGCTCATTTCCAGAAACCTGCAGGCCTTTCTTTCCGGCCTGACCATATCGGATTTGCGTGAGGGCGATAAGCGCATCGAAATCATTGCCCGCGCTCAAGCTGCCGAACGTAGCGATCCTGAGGCCCTGGGCAAGATGAATATCTATAGCGAACATGGCAAGTTCGTGCCGCTCAGTCAAATCGCCAAAATCAACACCACGGAAGAAGACGGCATCATCTGGCGAATGAATCGTCAACCTGTGGTCACAGTGCGTGCCGATATACCGGACGAGGTGAGCGCACCGGATGTCAGTGCCGCCATCGATCAGAAACTGGCCGCGATACGCGCAAAACTACCGGCGGGTTATCGGATCGAAACAGGCGGTGCGATGGAGGGTAATGATAAGGCTCAGGATTCCATCATCGAAATTCTGCCGTTGATGGGTTTTATCATCGTAACTTTGCTGATGCTGCAGTTAAAACACTACAAACAAGTCACGCTGGCCTTGCTGACCGCGCCGCTAGGCATCATCGGCGTAACAGGCTCGCTGCTGCTGTTTAATGTTCCGTTCGGCTTCGTCGCCATGCTGGGCATGATTTCACTCTCGGGGATGATCATGCGCAACTCGGTGATTTTGCTCGACCAAATCGCACAGGACATCGAGGCCGGCATGAGCCAATGGGACGCCATCGTCGAATCGACCGTGCGCCGCTTCCGCCCCATCATGCTGACCGCCGCAGCCGCGATTCTGGCGATGATACCGCTGACGCGCAGCGTCTTCTGGGGACCGATGGCCATCGTCATCATGGGCGGCTTGCTGGTCGCCACCCTGTTGACCCTATTCTACCTGCCCGCCTTGTATGCAGTATGGTTCAGGGTGAAACGAAATTAAAAATAATAAATAAAATCAATTTGTTAAATACCATCTCAACCCGGACCGCGACATTCAAATTAAATCTGGTCAGCGTTTGGCATGAGCCGGGCGAAACACCTTGCATTGTTCAGGATCGGATTCGAGATACGCGCCTTCGATCAGATCGATGCAATAGGGGATGGCCGGAAACACCGCGCTCAGGCAATCGTCGATCGCAGAGGGCTTGCCGGGCAAATTGACGATCAGGCTGCGACCTCTGATGCCCGCAGTTTGACGCGATAAGATCGCGGTGGGCACAAATTTCAAGGAGGCGGTACGCATCAACTCGCCAAAACCCGGCATCATCTTGCTGCACACGGCTTCGGTCGCCTCAGGTGTCACATCGCGCAACGCGGGGCCCGTACCGCCTGTGGTCACGATCAGGCTGCACCCTTCTACATCGCTCAGTTCACAGAGCGCGACTTCGATTTCCAGTTGTTCATCGGGAATCACCCGCGCGACCGCCTGCCAAGGACTCGTCAACACGCGCGAGAACCACTCGTGGATGGCCGGCCCACCCTTGTCCTCATACTCCCCGCGACTAGCTCTGTCCGAGATGGTCAATATACCGATACGCGCATCCATCACCACTCTCCCCCGATTTCATTTTGATAAGACATTCCATCCAGCAACTGCACGGTCACATAAGTATCCGCCAGCAAACCGTGGCTCTCTGCGGGCACGATCATCAAGCCTTCCGCATGCGCCATGGAAGCTAATATCCCGCTGCCCTGCGCGCCGGTGGAAATGGCCGTATAGCCGCCCTCCTCCTTGTGCAGCGTCACGCGGATAAACTCGGTGCGTCCGGGTTGATGCTTGACATCGCGTGCCAGTCTGGCCTCGACAGTGCGACGGTACAATTTCGCCTTACCCGTCATGCGGCGCAGCGCGGGTGCGACAAACTGTTCGAAACACACCATGCTGGAGACCGGGTTGCCCGGCAGACCAAAGACAAATGAAGAGCTGCCATGCCCGTTAGCCACACCAAAGGCCATCGGATGCCCCGGTTTCATCGCCACGCGCCAGAATTTCATCTCGACACCCAGTGCTTCTAAGGTCGGACGCACATAGTCGTGCACCCCGACCGATGTGCCGCCGGAGACCAGCAGCACATCGTATTCCAGCCCCTGTTGCAAATAACGGCGCAACTCATCCGGATCATCACGCGCGATACCGAGCATAACGGGCGAAATCCCCAGCGCCTGCACCTGAGCCATCAGCGCATGGCTGTTGGCATCGGGAATCTTGTTAGCATCGAAGGGGTCGTTTAAGCCTTCCAGCTCATCTCCGGTGGACAAAATCGCCACACGAGGCTGGCGATACACCGCGACGTTGCTGCATTTGACCATCGCCAGCATACCGATGACGCCAGGCGTGATCTCCGTACCCGCCGTCAGCACGACCGCTCCGTTGCGCATGCTCTCGGCACGCTGCCGGATATCGTTGCCGGGTTTAACCGCACAAAGAATTCTGGTCTGATTATCGGACAACGTTTCGGTATCTTCGACCCGTATCACCGCATCCGCACCCTGCGGCACCGGCGCACCGGTCATGATGCGCGCACACTGACCGGCCGCCAAGGTCTTAGTCGGCATTTCGCCCGCGCGGATATCCTCGACAATCTCAAGCATGGCCGCGCCGTGCGCAAGATCCGCGCTTCTCAACGCATAACCATCCATAGCCGAAACATCGTAAGGCGGCTGATCACGGTTAGCCAGAATATCCGCCGCCAGCAAGCGCCCAAGACAGCGCTCGATGCCGACCGTTTCAATTCCCAGCGTTTTGACGGCTTCCAATATGCACGCCTGCGCGTCCGTCACGGTTAAATATTTCATTATTTCACTCCATTTTTTTGCTATTTGTAATTTAGGGTTGGATAAAAAAGCTTGCAGAGACAAATTCGGCTTCATACATAGGTTGGAATCAGCGTTTCGGTGTGCATTTTCCTAGAAAGTCCAATAGTTTGGAATTGCACTGGTGTCTATGCTCGCTTTAGACCGACAAGAAACATTCTATTATCGGCAACCGGCGACAACAACCGAGACACAGCAGTCATTAAGGATGCGCAGCGTTCGAATATACAATTCAACGAATATGATTTCACTAACCAAACTAGCCGTACTAGTCACACCCCCGCAGTCAAAACCTGTGCCGGCAACGGTTGGTGGTCAAACCTTCAGTACTATTTTTCAGCCGTGCAATAATTTAAATTCGGTATATTTCTGACACACAAATACAGGATCGTATTTTCTTTCCAAGCGGCGAACAATGAAGTGCCCTCGCGCCATACTCTGAAAATGATCAATAAAAACCGTATTGATCAATGCGCCTCCTATGGCACCGACGACAGGAACAAGTTGCGCTGCGGCTTTCTCGGTCACGTTAATGGAGTAACGTTCTGCGATTTGAGTGATCAGCCTGACTATTGCAGGTGCAGCCTCTTTTTTAAGTCCATTTTTTGCAATATGTGCAGCCGCTTCAGATACCGCTTTACTCATAGCCTCACGCGCGAAAAAATAGCCAATCTCGGCGGAGTCATCGCTGCGGGATGGGCCACCAAGCGCCAGAACCTGAACGCATTCAAATTGCGTTTGCAAATCTTGCATGTCCGCGCCTTCGCTTCTGGCGATATCGGCGATAGAACGCATCATGATTGTTGTCGAAATGGGCAGCTCGATTGTCAGTGCAATCAATCCAAACGCACCACCAACCGCACCCGTAGTCGCTGTGGCGGCCATGTGCCACCAGTTTGATGATTCTGGCGGTTCTGAATCGGAACTTGGATCATGAAGCGTTAAAGTTTTCAAGGACAACCTTAAGACTCCATGTATAGCTTTCTGTGTTGCATCACCGATGGTCTTGGTAGCTTTATCCGGCAAGCGTGCAATCGCCGCCTCTATGGGCGTTCCAACGATATTGGCGAACTTCGCCCCAACGCTGGGGTTTTCGAGCAGCAGAACAGCTGCTTTCAAGGCTTTCAGATCGTTCTCGTTCATATGTGTATAAACCTACAAATTACAATTCTGCGCACGACATATAGCGCCCCAAGTCACTCATGAGCCAATCACGATAAAAAGCATATATAAATATACTGGCATCAGTATGATCCAACCCCATGAATCCTCAAATCTATTGGCCAATGTCAAAATCCCTGCCGTGAGAAAAACTAAGGATACAAAACCCAACATACCGTCCTTGGCTTTGATTCCAATTTTGGCCCAGTAACTTGGAAACCGCTGGATGCCACAATGATTAGTGCGATCAAAAATTCTCTTTCTTCTCCACAAAGCAGAACCCACACCCACTGCAAGCAGAAATATCCCTAAGTATCCAATACCAAATTCCATCAATACAATCCTAAGTTTTGTCAGGAAAAATTCGCAAATGTATAACGATCAACGTTGTTGGGCTGAAGATTTCCAGTCTCGCTGCCCATCGGGTCTCACAGGGACAACACGATCACCCTCTGCACGATAAATATTGGCACTCCAATCACGTTGCCCATCTGTTCGAATAGGCACGGCCTGTCCATTCTCAACCCGGTAATGATTAGTCTGCCAGTCACGTTGCCCATCAGGTCTGACAGGGTAAATTTCAGTACCTTCTTTTAAAATGAGTTGACCTTCAGCGTGTGCGGAAAATGAAAGAATAGCAGCCATCAGTAGGTATTTCAGCATGATAGAACCTAAAAATATAACGACAAGGATAGAACTGAATCTCGCCAACGAGGATCTTTCTCCCCCAAAAAAAAGTTCAATAACCCTCAGCTAAACACCTTTGCTTCGCATAGCCAATCTTGCTCTAGCAAACGAACGTGCGGCAAATGGTAAGAAAATAATTAACAGTCCACCCGCAATAATCAATGTCCAGTTTGTACTTTCAACAATAGGCTTAACCATTGGATCAACAATTAAATCTTTTATGCCGTGGATATATGTTTGGGGGTCATTTAAGAAGGTAGCAAGCCCAGCAGTAACCATGAGAGCGCCTTTATTTCTCCATATGAATTCCATTGCTGAATCACCGTATTTTGCAATCACAGGAAGAAGCTCCTTGCTGCGTGGGTTTGCTAATAACACTCCCTCTTTTTCAATCATGCCGAGACTCAATGCGCCATGTTTGGATAAGCTATTTAAAGCCCCGGCTGCATCACTACCGAAACGGGTTATCAAATCATCGGCAATTCCAGGATGTTTAAGCAACGCATCTGCTGCTGAATCTCCGTGTTCCAAAAAAATGGAGAGTTTCTTGGGCTTAGAAATAATCCATATCGCTTCATCTCCTTTACGAGCGAACAATTTGATGACTTCTGGAGATTTTTTACCCGCCGTTTCGAGCGCTTTAAAACCAGCAGGACCAGTCGATTTAAGCAGAGGTAAAACACCGTCGCCATACTTGATGGATGCCTCAGTAGTCTTTTCAGCTATCTGATCGATTGTTTGCCGCCCAACTAATGAGGGAAATTTAGCTGAAATAATTTCAGCAGTTTCTCGAGCTAGAGCCGTAACTGGAACAGCATACGAAATGGATGGAGAGCATAACGTTGTAAATATTAATGCAAAAGCCAGATAACAGTTTTTCATATTTTAGCTCCCAGTTTCTTCTTCAATTGATCATTTCTCGATCTAATATTACTTGTTAATTCTTTACTAAATTCCAGTAGTTCTTTAGCTGAAATATTATCAATTTCTTTTTTTACTTGTGCCTCGACCTGGGCGCTTGAAACCTTTTCTGCCGTAATATTTACCGCAACATCTGCTGCTATTACAGCTAGGGGGTTAAAGGTGGTAATAAAGGTTGCTGCTGTGGTGGTGATCATAGTTCCTGATTTTTCAAAAGCGGCACTCTTTGACACACTTGCAACCCTACCAATTGACTCTGCAAGACCAGCAAAATTTAATTTCCTTGAAAATTCTTGATCATTCTGCTCAATATGTGTCGCTCCAATCGAAACGAATAATTTATTTTCAATTGATTCAATATCCTTAAGGCAAAGTGCTAAAGACCGCTTGTGCTGTAATTCAAGTTGATCTGGTGAGATGATAAATTTAGAGAAATTGCTAGCAACCCGTTTTTGATATTCGTCACTTCCTGATACATCTTTTAGTGCGCTCCACTGCGCCTTCAACGAAAGTACTTCTTCTGTAAATTTACCAATATTTTCTTCTTGTTCTTTTAGTGCACTCAATTCACCAGCAAACGTTGAAGCACAATCACGGATAGCTATCTCCTCCGCTTTCTGCGCATTATCAATTTTTACAATCAAGTCAGAAATGATCTCATCCCTTCTTTTTTCAGCTTCGGAATGTTCAGATTGCTGATATAACTTGTAAGCCAAGATCATTAACGCTGGGATACAGCAAAGGACAATCAAGAAGATAGTTATTTTTTTCAGGTCAGCAGGATTAGATTCCGTTGATGCAACTTGCTGATCAAGGTATCCAAAGCCAAGCTGTGTCAGAGATGTAAGTGCAATAAATAAAAAAAGTATAAAAGCCAATAGCGGTATGAAGCCAAAAACTGGCTTGAATATTTTAGTAATCCAATTGGATTCAATTAGTTCCATAGTGTCGTAGATATGAGTATAAAGTGGGGTAACAAGATTCTGTATTTTCGCTTCTTGTATGGTAAATCTGGAATTTTTACCCTGAAGCTGAATTATTTTATCCCTTTCAAAATCACGAGAAACCCGATTATTTTCCACAACGGATGCTGCATTCTGATTGCGATTAAATATTTCTGCGTGCTCATTATTCAAATTATTACTGGATGTCATCGGGATATATTTTTTGATTGAATATCCAGAAATAGATTTTTGGCTCTCTTCATTTTCCTGTAATTTCTTATAAATTTCTGTATGCGTTGATAGATTTATCCTATATTTTTCAGATAGCCAGTCGAAATTATAACGAGCTCGAGCAAGTTCATGTAGTTTCGACAAATATGATTGCTCTTGTGCAAACAGCTCTTGCTCGATTAAACGCTTCAATGTTACTGTAGATCCGGACTGCAATGAATCATTAGTTCTGGTTAATTTAATTATTTCATCATTCACGTTTATCAAAATTTGCTTTAGTTCAATAACTCTTAATCGAATATCGTCGTCGATTTGCCAAGTGATTTTTCCTCTAGTAGAGCTTTCGTACTTTTCTACTCGTTCGACTAACTGTTTTTTCAATTCAGAGGAATATAAATTAATTTCAGATACCGCTTGCTGAGTATTCACTAACTCTTTTTTTAAATTTGAAAGCTGAATATATCCAGTTGTAAAGAGTGTTGCGGCTCCAAGAAATACGACAGCAAAATATATGCTAATGAAATTCTTGAATAACAAACTTTTAATAGTTCTCATATTTGGTTTAATACCATTATTTATTAAAATAGAAATTATCTTAGGAGAACGGAGAAACAAGCCGCAGCCTTCTGTGACAGAACGATCTGCAAATTGAGTTGAGCGCGCGTCATACCTACGAATAGTTTAGGACGTTCTTGTACAGTCAGCTCTGTGAAGTCCAATTCGCTGAGTATGATGGCAGGTGCGCTCTGACCTTTAAAGCGGAAGATAGATTCAACCATCAGTTCACCATCACTCCAAACCTGATCGCCATCACGCGTATATTTCCCCATAAATCGGCGTGTCGCAAAGCGACCTATGTACGTCGAATTTAATAGCTTGGACTTACCTCGACCATGCCCAGTCAAAATCACGATATCCATCATCGCAAAGCCTTGCTTCAGCAAGTTTTCAACCGCCTGTTCGGTTTGATCAATTAAGGTAGCTTCTGAATCGTATTGCAAGAATTCTGGTAGTTCACCATGATATGGGTTTTTGCTAATGATAGCAGGCGTAACCAACCCAAGTGCATTGATGACCTGACAAACAGCCCGTGGGCTACGGTAATTGTCGTTACAGTTGAGCATTACTGCGTCAGGAAGATCGAAGGCCTCACGGTCGTACAATCGTTGGGACTCATCTTCCATCAGATAGAGTCTTCCAGATGGTTTGAGCAGAGGCAGCAGAGTGGCTACCCACTGCGGATCGAAGTCCTGTCCTTCATCTATTATCAGTAGGTCATATTTCGGCGAAAAGTTCTCGCTATCCTGATGGTATGCATCCACCGCCACCTTGTATATTTCAGGATTACTGAAATCAGGCTCGCCACAATTCCGGCGGTAATATTCAACGACCAGCTCATGAAAACACGCCACTATGGATCGAGCAGGCGCAATGCGTGAGATTGTGTCCGCCAATGGACGGTTATAACAGACATACAGCGCCGACTCATGCGCAGCGGCTGCAACTTCAAGCAGCCGCAAGGCAAGTTGGGTTTTACCCGAACCCGCCGTCGCCTGGATGCGAACTACACCTGACGGATGCGAGATTCTCGGCACCCATATCGCTAATCCATCTGACAGTCGTTGGGTTGCGCCATGTAGTTGATCACGAAAATTTGCGATCGTCGGACTAATTTTAAATTCATTGCACAGAAACAGGCGCACATCTTCCGCGTCAGCCGTGCCACTACCCATTGCCAGCAAAGCTTGAACGCGGCTTACCAGCTGATCATATTCGTCTGCTGCAATTATTCGCTCACGCGAAATAGATACTACATGCCCTGCAAGAATTTGATAATCAGGCAGTACCAGACAGGTTGCAAGATAAGGATGCAGTCCGGCTTGTTTCAAGCGTGCAACCATACCCGCGTATTGCACACGACACTGCCGTGCGACATCTTTTTCCTGTTGTCCGTAACGCTTGAAAATTCCGCCTTCGCGCAGCAATACTTGGCCCGCTTTAACTTCCATCAGCAACACATTACCGAGGGGACTAAGCACGACAATATCAACCTCACCGTGCCGATCTACTCCCTCGTGAATGCTGTGCCAGTTTACTTCGTGAAAAACTTCATAACCATCGGGTAGTCCACTAGACAAACGTTCAAGAACATCAAGTTCGCGGAACAGACCGCCGTCTTCACGTAGATTCGGTAACTGACTAGGATTTAGTTTAGCCATTTAAATTTTATGACATTTGCATAGCACGGTGCGCGATTACTAGGCATGACCATACTTCCGGTCGAATTCCACATCGCTCATGACGAGGAATAAGATAAATTCGATAAAGGCGACAATGGCGGGAATCATGGTCCAGCAGAAAACAAGATAAAGGACACCTAAGCCGATCTGCCCCAGATAAAACTTATGTGCGCCAAAAGCTCCCAGAAAAAAAGCGAACAGCGCAGCGGCCATCCGGCTTTTACCATTTGAAGCTAATGGCCCAAGATTAAGCGTAGCGGGCTGAATGAATTGCCTAACACCACACTTCGGGCATATTTCAGCCTTGACCTTTATTACAGCACCACATTCGCTGCAATATTTTTCATCAAGCCCCTTGCCGACTGATTCACTCATACTCTCTCCAGAATCACATCAAGTTTCAGCAGCCCGTATCCCTTTTTCAAGACTGGGAACTACTGACAAATTATTTAAACATGAGCGCTACAACGATCACCAAAGCAACAAGCGAAACGGCAGCTGCAAAACGAGATAACAATTTTGTCTTGTTAGCCTCTACATTGGTTGTCTGAATTTGATTAAGGAGATCAATATTTTTTTGTTGCAGCTGCTCAACATATTCCTGTACTTTTTGAAATGCCAGTGTGTGATTGAGCAAAGACTGATCGTGACTGAGTAGTAATTCATTATGCTGCTCAATAATTTCATTTTTTGACTCGATTTCACTAATAAGCTCTTTGATAAGCTCGCTATTTTTCTGCAACTGTAATTCAATTGAAGCATCTGTTTTCTCAGATTTAGCCTTCGCTTCATCCAGCTTGTTTGTATGTTTTTCCTGCAACAAATCTTGAACTATTGAAACAGCCTGCGAAATCGGAATTCGTCCTTGTTCAACTAATTTAATAAGTTGTGAAGCTTTTTCAGGCGTAATAACATCCTTCTCAATCAACTCTCGCAATGAGGCAATAAAATTAGTTTTATCATCGCCAGAAATACTTCCAGCTCTTTCTTTAGCTTCCACATCTTTTAATTGTTGCTGATATTGCAACAAAAGCTCGTTTCTTTTTCCCTCTGAGATACTTCCTCCGCGAATCATACGAGTAATACCGTACGCGGCCGCAGCCCCAGCAACAGAAGCACCTAAAACCCAACCAATGGGCGTTGCCGAAGCCACGGTTATCCCAATTACTTTTGCAGCCGCCGTCAATCCAAATATCGATGTAGCACCCATAGCGCTTGCAACGGTTCCAGCTGCTGCGGCCCCCAGTCCACCCGAAAGTATAGTAATTCCAGCATCTCCAAGAATTCTCACCCGGTCATTAGGATTTTTTTTAATATTATCAATGGTATTGAGAAGCTGTTCCTTCGTTAACTTCTGGGGGATGGTCATCGCGTTTTCTCCAATCTAAACAGGCTGATCTAATACGGCATTAAAAATATCTGCTAGTAACTTGAAAAACGCCCTGGCTATTTCGATAACGTCCTGGGGTATAGCCAATAAGACATCGTTACTGCTGTCTAACCTGCCTTCTCCTTTGTCAATCCGATGACCTGCAATACCCCCAATAATGGCAAAAAGTGGCACGGTAACGGTTGCCAACAGATTGCCCAATAGTGGCACTAAGTGAGCAAGCGAACCAATTGCCGCACCGATGGCAATGCCAACTACAAGATTTGGGTGAGCTTTAACAAACTCTATAACCTTGATGAGGATAATTTTGCCAACATTAATAACACGTCCAGAAATTTCCTTCGTTTTATCGATGAGGTCTTTGAGACGAATAGAAATTTCGGGGGGGAGCCCCGTACTATCTAACCAAGCATAAAAGTCACTACTCGACCATGAATCAGAATAGGCATTCAAAAGAGTCAGTTCTAGATTTGCTGCTGCTGGCGATATTGCTTGTGCGACCATGTTTGATACTCCTTAACAATTATGCTGCTAAATAGTGCTGCCCCCATTGACGAATGATGTCACAGTACAGGCTCAAATAGTGCGCTCATGGCGGATATATTTATGAATCGCATCGATCTGACTGATGCGTCAGTTCCAAGAAAAATAGAAAATCAATTTTTCTTATCGTTTTATCCTTGGATCAGCGATAAGTCTGGAGGGTGCCCCATATAACACGAGCACCTTTTGTCCTTCAGCGAATACGGTATCTTTGCCTTGAACAATCGTCATGAGATTTCTGTTTTCAGTTTCCACAACGTATTCAAACGCTTTCTGCTTGGTAGCATTCGCTTCGATTGCCGATCCAGCAATCCCACCAATGAGCACGCCACCGATTGCCCCCACTATATTGCTCCGTGAATCGCTACCACCGGCGGATGAACCTAAAACTGCGCCGGTGGCACTCCCTGCCGTGCCGCCCACACCAGTCGTACCTGCCACATTGACTTCCCGCACACTGATTACTGTTGCCGATATGGTTCGATTAACCTGTCCGACGGAACCGACAGAATAGGTCTGCGGAGAAATGTTCGATGCGCACCCTACTAAGGACAATATCGTTGCGCCCAATACCATGAGCGTTTTCATTATTTTGCTGCTCCAAGCTTGGCGGGGAACATCGGCTTTTGCACATCAACTGTTTCCAGCGACTGCAAGAACTGGGTAATGTTATTTTGTACTGCGCGATTGATAGACTCACGCATTCTGGCCAATCCTAACATTGAAAAATCCATCGGCGTTGTGCCAGAAGATGCAATATCCTGTGAAAAAATCAGATCTCCATTTTTTCTGTCCATGATTTCATAGCGAGCAGTTGTATTGGTGGTAAATGCAACACCAGCTCGTGGCACATCGAGTTTCAATATCTTTACTGAAAGGTTGACCTTTTTTGCCGCCTCATCCTGAAACACCACCATCCTGTTCAGAGCTTCTGTCAGTGCCGTCTGCCACATTTGCGGCACCATTTGGTCTCCTGCTCCACCGCCCTGTCCGTTCACATCTATGGAGGCAAATTGCAAATCCAAATTACCAATTTTTTCATCGGGACGGGCAACAGTGACTGTCAACGATTTCATCTCGGCGTCCACTTTATGAGTCGCAACACCAACATTCGGAACGGAAAAATTTAATGGGGGCAATGTACCGCAGCCCGATAAAACAACGGTTGCAATTACCACAACGAACAAATTCTGAAATTTCATATCGAGCCTCTTAGGGTTTTCACCGGGATTAAAATAGCAACTCTCCACCGGCATGGAAAGAGGCCCCCATTCTTTACACCACTCTCACCGAAAATAATTTATTCGGTGAGTTCTGTTGGATGGTGTCATACTCGGGGCTCAGAAAGTGCGCCCCTGGAGCTATGTTATGAATCGTACGGAACGTTTTTATTTGATCGACAAAATGTTGGCTGAGCGTAAGTTCGTATCTCGTCAGGAATTGATTGAGGAACTGTCCATTTCTTGGGCGACACTCAAGAGAGACATGGCTTATCTCAAAGACAGATTCAATGCACCCATCATTCATGACCGAGAATTAGGCGGCTATCGCTTCGATACACCCAACATCGGCCCCAAGTATGAGTTGCCGGGACTTTGGTTTAATGCAGATGAAACTTATGCTTTGCTTGCCATGCACCAAATGTTGTCCGAACTCGAACCCGGCTTGCTAACCCCTCATGTCGCGCCGTTGCTATCGCGATTAGAGATCATTGTTAGCATTGATGGACGCCCATTTGATGAGGTGTCCAAAAACATACGTCTTGCACGAACGGGAGCCAGACAAAAAAGCCCTGAACACTTTGGCGTGATCACCCGAGCAATTCTTAAGGGAAGACAAATACACATCCTGCATTTCAATCGCCCGCGCAACGAATACACCGAGCGTGATTTGTCGCCGTTGCGATTGGTTTTTTATCGCAACAATTGGTATTTGGAATGCTGGTGCCACGCACGACAGGCATTGCGTCGATTTTCTTTGGATGCAATCGATAGCGTCCGGATGCTGGATAGTGCTGCGCTAACGGTGTCGAACCAGGAAATTGAAGATGAGTTTGGGGGTAGCTACGGTATTTA
>Ga0208863_1001287_pt1 | contig 16601 bp, 23 predicted proteins | sample RifOxyD3_FD_184040 | JGI IMG/M metagenome (GOLD analysis project Ga0208863, IMG submission 184040) | Soil microbial communities from Rifle, Colorado - Rifle Oxygen_injection D3 (SPAdes) | ecosystem: Environmental > Terrestrial > Deep subsurface > Rock core/Sediment | place: Rifle, Colorado...
ACTTTCGCATTTGCGAATTTTTCGACGGGCATGCTTTCTCCAGTGAGCATAGATTCATCGATACTTGAATACCCCTCTATTATCACCCCATCGACGGGAATCTTTTCTCCCGGTCGTACGATGATGATATCTCCCTGTTGTACTTCTTCGACTATAAGCTCCACAATAGATTTGCCACGTTTTACACATGCTGTTTTTGGTGCCATATCCATGAGTCGTTTGATAGCTTCGGATGTTTTTCCTTTTGCTCGTGCTTCGAGATATTTTCCGAGGGAGATGAAAACGACGAGAAATGCTCCGACCTCGAAATAGATATCGCTTATTTTCATACCATTGAGCCCTATGAGTGAACCGGTCTGTATAAAGTAGACAATATAAGAATAGAGACTATACACATAAGCAGTGAACGTCCCTATGGCGATGAGCGAATACATATTTGCGGTCTTCATACGGAGTGCCGACCAAGCTCCAGAAAAGAACTCCCGTCCGATAATGAATATTATGGGTGTTGCAAGAATGAGAGAAATGATGGCTGCATAGGGCATGATAATCCCTTCATACTGTCTTAATCGAACGAAGTCGAGCACCATAAATAGTACCATTGGGAGTGAAAGAATCATGGCACTTATAAAACGGATTTTCCATTTTCCCATATCATCCCCATGTTTCATATGTTCTCCATAATCTCATGGAGTTTCTGTATCGAAAGCTTCATATCCCGCATTTGTAATAACTTCCTTCAGTGCCTCGGGGTTGGTGTTTTCCGGATCATACTTGATGCGTGCTTTCCCGGAAGCGAAATTTACATTCGCTTCATTCACTCATAGGGTCTGCTTCAATGATTTTTCGATGAGGAGTGAACAACTCGAACAGTGCATTCAGGAGATTTCAAATGTGATAACTTTCATAGGTTGCAGGTGATGAATATAAATATAACCTCTACCTCTGGTAGAGGTAGAGTACAAGTAAAAAAAATTACCTTATAAGGAATAGGGGGAGATTTATTTCGATGTTCATGTGGCCTTGGGAAATTTCCGTATCAAAGTCGGCTTCATATGAACAAGAGATAAATTCCTACTATTCCTATAAAGGAGTACTTTTTACATCAAATCCTTCTTCATCGCTTCAAACTCCTCCTTCTTGATCTCTCCTTTGGCATAGCGTTCCTTCAAAATATCGAGTGCTCTATCGCCTCCATGCCCGCCTTGCTTATAACCCATTCCGTATCCTCCACGCACGAGGTACACGATGAGGACGATAACAATAATCCAAAAGAGTATCATAAGAATAGGACCCAAAAAAGTAAAATTACTTCCGAATGGCATATAGCCATTATATCCATACCAGCCCATCATAAGAGAAAAAATTAAGAAATAAACCTTGTATTATAATCCGTTTTTCAATACTTCCAAAAGTTTATTCTATATTGAGATACCCATGGGGAACTCCCATCGCACACACGAGCGGAAACCTTCCTTTTTTATCCGCTTGTATAGCAAAGGTAATTTTGTTCCCTGCATCAAGATTCTGAATACGTTCATCGAATCATGGAATAAGTATCTGATGCATACAACCACTAATCGTATCTTTTATATCAATCGTAAGAGTGTAGGTTTTTCCAGAGATAAGTTTGAATTCATTCGGACTCATACCATCACTCGTATAAACTGCGGAAAGAGTCATGTTCTCAGGTACAGAAGGTTTCGTAGGTTCTTGAGAATTGGTAGAGGTGTCGGAAGTACCGGTTTTTGTTCCTGGTACCATCGGGCAATTATAGCTTCTTTTTGCCGAAGTATCGGGAATGAGATTTGCCTGATTTGGATCGGGAAGTATTTTCTTCTCTCATTTTCACTCTTCTCTATCTATAATAATCTTTCCAGTGTACATCCCCATACTACAAGAGAACTTAATCGTACCACTTGCAGGGGAGATGAATTCTATGATATTTTCACCCTGTTCGAGCTGTTTCGTTACTCCGATAGACGGAGCGGTAAGTTGGCTCGCACAGGAGTAGGGATTTGTCGCGTTGACAATCCATCGTGTCTTTGTATTTGGCTGGATGTGAAATATATTTGGGGTATATCCTCCGTCCGATTCGGTCATTCGGATTTCCTGAACCTCGTTTGAAACCACTCCCGTCGATGGTACTATTCGAGAAGAGCCCCCGAGGTTCATAAGTGTATACCCGTTGGAGATATTGAAGATTGCAAGAAGGAGTACGAGAACTCCTGTGAATTTAAAGAACCGTTTCGCAAATGTTCCGGAGAGAGAGGAAGTGAGACCTCCGACTCCGAGAAGCCCGGGCGCCGTACCGAGTGCGAATGCCATCATAGTGAGGGCTCCAATTGTGAAACTTCCTGTGGTAATCGCATATGCTTGCATAGCAAGCGTGAAGCCACAGGGGAGAAAGAAGGTGAGAGCCCCCGAACCGAGAGCGGTCATGTGTTTCGAAATAGCTCCATCGTTTGCGACTCCTGAACCAAGAAATTTCGGGAGTGTAATGGATACTCGGGAGAGTCTCGGAGAAAGGTCTGAGAGATTAATTCCGAGAAGGAGCATAATGAGTCCTGTCGTGATGGTGAGCACCCCAATCGTGAATGACGAGAGCGATACGAACGAACCAAAGAGTCAGAGAAGTCCTCCGAGGATTCCGAATCCGACAATACGTCCGATATTAAAATACAGGTGTGGTTCAAATCGATGCCATTTCGAAGCCTGAATATGCTCTTCATTCCATTTCGAGCTTAAGGCGAGGATGAGTCCCCCGACCAAAGCCATACAACTGGATACTCCAGCGGTAACTCCGATAAGGAATGCTACTCAGAGTGTGGGTGAAGTGAAATCCCCGAAACCTCCAAAGGAGAATCCACTCATCTTTGCCACCATATATATGATATAAAGAAAAAGTGCGATAAGAAGAGTTTCTATGTATTTCCTCGGGTTAGAATGAAACCAGGAAAGTTTTACTTCTTTTCCGAGTGTATACCCACTTTCCTCGATGATGGATGTAATTGCTTCTTCATCTGGTTTATTTGCATCGTAAGAAACCTCGACAGTTCCTCGGGATTGACTTGCCTGCACTTTCTCGACGTTTTTTATATCCTGTATGGAACGTTCGAGGAGGAGTTCGCAGGATTTACAGTGCATTCCGGCAACATCTATAATGAGTTTTTTCATAAAATTATTTTTTATGGGAAATATGAAACACATCCATTAACTCCTGTATGAATTGTTCTTTTTCCTGAACATCGGAAGAAGTAAGTTTATGGGAAGCACAGGAGTTTAAGTGACTCTGGAGGATCAGATCTTTAGCGCTTCTCATAAGTCCGAGCGATGCGTTGATTTGTTGGGCGATGTCCATACAGTAGCGGTCGCTTTCCACCATTTTTTCAATCGTTTCGATAAGTCCTCGAGTCTTCTTGAGATTCGTGAGGAGTTTCTGTTTATATGGTTCAATCATAGTTTTTTAGAAAAGAAATATACCTAGGGGGGAGGTTATACTTTTTAATAGGAAAGTCAAATTTTTCTTAAAAAAAAGTCATCCTAATGATGACTTTTTTCTGTATGATGATCACTTTCTAGTGCATTGAAATTTTTCTTGTTTTCCCGATAAGCATTGTACCAGATAGTTTCTACGAATATCTCCAATACCGAGTTGAGATGGGATATAAATACCAAAAGTAGGATAAAGATACAAACGAGAATAGTTATGATAATATTTTGGAGAAAAGAAACGGTAATGTAGGTAAAAAGCCAAGATATAAGAAGAGGGAAGACGACGAATATAATGGATGTAAGGAATGTTCGGATGTAGACGAGAAGAAGCGTAAAATAAAGATGAAAGGTTATTTCCAGATTTGTGAGCGCCATATGAACCGAGAGACTCATCGCTTCCAATGCCTTTTTATTCTCGAATATTATGAAAAATCGTGCATAGGAAAAAAGGATATTTACGAGAAAGGAAAAACCGAGATAAATAGCCATGAGTATCGTGATATTCATGAAATATTCTTTTCCGAATACCCTCAGAAGAAAGATATAGAATGTGATAATGGAGAGAAGTTTGAAGATGGAAAGTAAATTCGTCATCTCGAAAATTGGGAGAAAATTCATAAGTCCACGTGAAACACCGAAACCTATCCGCCCTTTGATATTCGGTGATTCTGAAGTTTCCTCCTGTCTTTTAGCTATCAGGGAAATAAGTCCTCATTCCGCAATCGGTGTAATAAGGATATATATAATAACTCCAATAATAAGACCTCCGATGAATTGCCAAAAATAGGCTGTATGTACCCATTGTATGATGATGCCGAAAAACTGGTCTTTAAGTTGAAAAATATAAACGTACGTAAAGGCGAGCTGATACAGGATAATCAAACCGAGGTAGATAGTGGAAAGGAGCGACGGAAAGAAATTGAATTTCTTCAAGAAAGAAGTATTCATAACGAGTTCCCATGCAGGTCCTACGATAGAATTTTTGAGGACATAATCCCTTGATACGTTATAACCATCATTCGGAAGAGTTGAATCGGTCGTTTCATGTGCATGAATCTCATCCGTAGTATGATTTTCTTCTGAGGAGTGAATCGGTTGTACAGGAGTTTCCATGATGGAGGATTTTTACTTGTGAAGATATCGAAATAGAATTTATTGATTTCCAAATGGAGAAGATTTCTTAAACCAATCTATTATTCCTTGAATGTTTTTCTCATTGTATTTTATGATGATTTTTTCCTTTAGATACATATTTTCTCCGATATCGAAAAGAGAGGATGAATAGGGAAGAACGGGAACTATTTTTATTTGCTTAAGATTTTGGTCTATAAAGAGTGAATTATAAGGAGAGTAAAGAGGAACGAAAACATTTTCTTTCTTGAGGATTTCCAGAATCTGAGATTGGATAAATCGCAGAGAATCAGAATTGAGCTGACTGGACTTCAGTCGTTCAAGAAGGATATCAAGGGCAATATTCTTAAGTTTCGCGAAATTAAATCCTTTTTCCGCCTGTCAAGAATGAAGGAATGGGAAGATATTATAATCGAAAAGTCAGACATTTATTCCAGTCAGAATCATAGAATATTGCTTTTTTCCTTCTAAAATTATCGGTTGCAGATTTTCGGTTGAAAGTGCGGTAATCTGTATATCGATTCAGAGAGTTTTTATATGATTCGCAATCTCCGTTGCAAGAACTTCCATATAAGGAGTCTGTTCTGTGAAAACGAACTGCAAAGAAAATCTCTTGAGATTTTTATCATAATAATAAAGAGGATCGAGAGGGGCGATTTTTGCTGTAATGGTGTTATTTTCTTCTGTCTTTTTTTGTTCTAGATCCAAGGCTTTCGTTTTTTCTTCCTGAATCCTTGCTTCGTATTCTTTTTCTTTTACTTGTGCTTCTTCCTCGGTCGCTGCAAGAAAAACAGTGATAGTTTCTTTCTCTATTTTTTTACCACCTATAATAAAGGCAAGAGTATAAGTATTTACACCATTTTTAAGTGTTCCTATATCAGTTTTTGCACGGTAGTAAAATTTCTTTTCTTTTGAAGAAAAGTTCTTGAGTTGATAGTTGTTGATATATACTCCCGTTACTCCATCGGAAGTATTTCCAGAAAGGAGAAAATCCGTCTCGGTCGTCGCAAAATATTTCTTGTTGCTTGGACTGGTGAAATACGAAGCAATTCCTTCGTTTGATACTTCTTTAACTTCCGTTTTTACTTTCGCAAGTTCCATCGCAAGCTCCGTTTTTTTATAGTAACCCATACGGTTCAAAACTGTTCCGATTTTTGTCGCGTCGAAATTCGTTGGGAGAATAGATTCATCCGTAAAGAATGAATTTTTTAGGATTTTCCCCGCTTGCTCGTCAAGTGATGCGAATTTAACCGTTGCAAATGATCAGAGAATGAGACTACGAAGTTCGGAACCGATATTATCGACATTGAGAAAAAGAGAGATATATTCAGGGAAAATGAAACGATACTCATTGAATCGAGCCGAAGAAAGGGAATCGATCGTATTATTCGGGAAAATTATATTAAGACTGTCTTTGTTTGTCATGAGTTCGTTTTTATCATGGAAAAATCGAAACACATACCGTCCAATATAAATACGTTCATTCTTGTTTTGCTCATTTCTTATAAAAGAGATTTTTTCACTGTTTGTTTTCGTATCGTTTTCACGTTTCTCGAAAACATACGGTCCAGTCGAGAGACTGTCACTAATAGAATAATTATTATCTTTTATCTTGTCTACCGTTTCTTTTTTTATGATTGGATAGAGAAGCATATCGAGTACGAGGACATCGGCTTTTCCTGAAAATCTGATATATTCCCCCTGATCTTCTATAGTAATTCCTTCCAAAAGTTTCTTTGCGGTTTTATTCACTGTTCCATTCTGGAGCATATCGTATGTCGCAAGGATATCCTCTTTGGTTACAGGGGTTCCGTCACTCCAAACAACATCGTTTTTTATATAACATTTAATTTCCGAAAAATTTTTCCCGAGATTACAGTTCGTCAAATCTCCTTCCATTTGCTTTGTTTCCACATTAAAATGCAGAAGTGATCGAGAAAGGAAACGGAGAAGATAATCCCCGATAGGGTCCGTACCGTAAACTGCAGGATTAAGATTCGGTACTGCTCCGATAAATCCGATATTTACTGTTCCTCCTTCCTCAGGACTTCTGATAGAGTCTTCCACGAAGTAGAGAAAAATAAGATGCGCACTTGTTGCAAAAACAAAAAAAACAGAAAGAAACAGAAAATATTTCTTGATAGTTTGGTATATCGACATAAGAGAGAATTACGAGTACTTTACGAAAGGAAAAAGTAAACGGTTGCATTGAGAACAAATACCGTTCCGAGAACGATAGTTGCAATGTGAAGAGTTTTTTCCGCTCCACGTTTTTCGAATTTACCGAAATCGTTCGATCCTGGTGCAATAGAAAGACCATTTCACTTTGCTTGTACAAGGATAAGGATGACAAGGAGGATACTTACGACGATTTGAATAATGAAGAATATTTTAAGCATAGAAGTGAGAGTTAAAATCTTATTTTTTGGTTAAAGTGTTCGCGATTGTATTGAAAACAGTAAAAATTGCAACCGCAATTGCGAAAATAGCGATACCATGAATTTCATATACTCAGAAGTTACCGATCGCTTGAATGGCTTTTTCGAGAAGCTTGAGGATTATCCCATTGATTACGAGGATGAAAAGCCCGAAAGTAAGAATCATAAAAGGGAAACCGATGAGCTTCAGAATAGGACGTACGATGATATTCAAGAGTCCGAGAATAATTCCTCCGGCGATATAAAGTTGCCAACTTCCCGTCACGACGATTCCTGTATCGGTCGCTATATCGTAGGGGAGAAAATATGCAATCCCGAAAAGGATTGCTGCATTTGCAAGAACAGAGATGAGAATATTCATAAGAGAAGAGGTTAGTGACCCTGCTATTATATCTTTTTCTTTTTTTTCGCAATTGTTTTGGATTTTTTCTGAAAAATGTATACTATGGGCGTGTTATTATTTCTTTCGGTTTAAAGCTATGAAAAAGAAAATCGTAAGCCTCCTAATTCTCGGAACATATTTTTTTGGTGGATTCGGAATAGGAGTTTCTGAAGTGTTTGCCATTCAGCCAACAGCAAATGATGGTTCATATAATAATGTTGGTGGAGCAGGCGTTGCTGGGGGAAATTATATACGAGTAGATGAAAATTGAGCTCAGTATATTGGTGGTGGTACAGAAGCAGAAATTAGGGATTTTCAAACACAATATAATGTAGGTAAACCTGCTGATCAGCAAATTAAAGTAGATGGAATGCTTTGAGATGATACAGCAGAAGCTATGAATATACAGGGCGCTGCAAAAGTGGCTGCGGATAAAGCTAATGCAGAAGCTATGAATAATCCAGATAACATGATGAGTCCAAATTTCAGACTCGACCCCAGTAAGCTTACTCCTTCAGAAAAAAAATATGCAGGAGATAAGCAATTTGGAGGAACGCAAACAAATTTCAAGGATCTCCTTGCGAATATCGGGAAATATCTCCTTATTGCGACTACGACCATCGCGGTTCTTTCTATCGTCGTCGGAGGACTTATGATTTCGACTACCGGTACATCGGATCGGGCTGCAAAAGGGAAGACTATTATTATGCTCAATATTATGGCAGTGGTTATCGCGCTTCTTTCTTATTCTATTATCAGACTCGTTTCATGGCTCATCGCGTAAAGAAACCGTGGAAAAACTCGTTCTTCGAGCTTAAATCTCCGCTTCCTCGTTCTTCCGCCGCGGCGGATTCACTCCGGTATGTAGTTTTCACACGAATTTCATCCTTTTTCAAAAGTTTTTGGAAAACAATGATTTTATTGACTGCTATAATATTTCCTCTTTTTCTCTCTTTTTCACTAGTAAATGCCGGTGATTTACCAACACCAGAGAAACTCGGTCTTCCATTCGAAAGTTCTTCGGATGCGACGACTCCTATTGTGAAAATAATCAAAGAATCTATAAAATACGTAGGACTTTTGGCGATTCTTGCACTCTCTTGGGGAGGGCTCCAGTTCCTCACTTCCATCGGAAACGACGAAAAAGCAAAGCACGCGAAACATACGATTATTTATGCTCTTGTCGGAGTTCTTCTCTCTGTCGTGGCATACACCATTATCGATATTGTTAATAGTCTTAAGATTTAAAATTTAATTTCTTATGGAAAAAATATGAAAAAATGATTTTTAGTCATAATATTTAGTATTACCTTCTTGATATGATTTTCTGGAACATTTGAAAATGCTTTTACGGAAGACTCAAAAGTAACAAAAAGTATGCTTCAGGTGAATGGTGGTGACAATAGTGCCAATAGTAATACGAATGTTACATTCAAGGATAATTTCCTTAAAAATATCCAAACTTATATGATGGGGCTTCTCGGAATCGTGAGCGTTTCCGTATTTCTCTATATCGGATATATACTTTTCACAGCACAAGGAAAAGAAGAGGATTTCAAGAAAGCATGGACAGCTCTTACCTACGCAGTCATAGGTCTCGCAGTTATGCCACTTGCGTATATTGCCGTCAAGATTGTTACCGGTTTCTCTTTTTAAAATAACTTCATCTCTTATGAAAAAAATATTTTTCTCTCTCATCCTCGGATATTTCGCTCTTTTTTCTTTTTCTGGCGTATTTGCGGCTTGTTCATACGATGGTATCAAAAACGGATGAACCGTTCAATGAGCCCTTACGGACTGTGCTCCAGGAGGTTCTATCGAGACGGGCGATTATAAGATCGAAAGTGGCGTGAAAGCAAAAGTCGTAAAAATTACCAATCAACTTATCGTCGCTGGTTCCATTCTCTCCGTTTGAGGAATAGTATTCGCAGCCATTTTGTATGTAACCGCTCTCGGAGATGGTGAAAAAGTGAAAAAAGCGAAAACGGCGCTTCAGTTTTCCATAATCGGTTTTATCGTTATGCTTCTCTCGTTTCCTCTCGTGAATGCCGTTGTCAATCTTATTTATGGAATCGGCGGATAGAGAAATGAAACACCCATCCAAATTTTATTTCTCCCCATCCATTATCATTTCCAATGCGTTTCACTCGTATCGATTTTCTCAAATTTTCTTTCTATACCGTACTCTTTCTTTCTTTCTTTCTTGGATATACGATTGTATCAGGACCGTTTTATGAAACAACTTTTGACAGTGCATCGATAATGAATCAGGAAATTCCAGTTTCTCCTATCTCGGAACAATCGACGGTAATCCCGAAAAATAACGTCCCGAAAAAGAATATACAAAGTAATCCGCTTACTATCGTATTCAATCCGGATTATGTGAAAATCGACAACGATATAGTAAATCGTCTCAAGAAAGTCATCCGTTCTTCTTATTTCGGATCAAAAGTTACTCCGCTTAATCTCGTTCTGGAGAGCGAGAGACAGGAACCGCGATGACAGGTCATAGGAAATAAACTCATTCTTTCCACAGCTATTCCGAGCGATTCCGAACAACTCAAAGTTTTCGTTCATGAACTCGGACATATCGTCGATATACTGTATCTAAAAAAAAGATTTCTTTCCGATCCATCGGATGTTTTTTATAGTATTTCATGGGATTCTTTCAATACCAAGAAAAGAGGACAAAAACTCGCCGATTTTATTTCCGGATATGCACTCTCCAATAAATATGAGGATTTCGCGGAATCATTTGCATTCTACGTATTTCACAATGAAGATTTCGCTACTTTGGCAAAAAAAGATATTTTCCTCCAGCAAAAGTATAATTTCCTCAAATCGTACGTGTTCGGATCGGATGCGTTCGTGGGAACTTCTTTCTGAACCGATTTTATAAAACCGTATAATTGGGATACGACGAAGATCCAAATAGATGCCCAGAAATACCTCTATTATATCAAATAATTCCTTACTCTTTTCCAACAATATGAACGACTTTTTCATAGACCTCGATTCCGATATCCAAACTGTAAAAAAACCACAGAACAGTCCGGTGAATCTTGTGGAAAATCCACAAAAACATCCTGTGAACATGCAAGAGAGGAAGAATATCAAGCCTCCGTTCAAACCAAGAACTGAGAAATCTCCCGCTCGTGAGAAAAGTGCTCGTGTTCCGACGACGTATATCACCGAGATTCGTTCCCAGATGGCGAAAGCCGGAACTGTGGTAATTATTTTCAAGGCGGACGAGAAAACCAAGACACTTCTCGGACATTTGAAGCTCGAAACGAGAGGTTTCGTATTTCTCGATGAAGTTCGTGAAGCGCACAAGACTATTATCAAAAAAGCCCGTTCTTCCTATGAAGACACACTTAAAGATGTTCCCGATATAGAAGAAAAAGATCTTATCAAAATCATCCGCCGCGATATGGAGATATTTCTCCTCCAAAAGATGGAAAGGAATCCGGTAATTATTCCGATTATCATATATGTGTAAATAAAATACTCCGCAAACTTGCGGAGTATTTATTTGGCTTAATAGACATAAGTCAAAAGTTTTTTTAAAAAATCTTTTGACTTATGTTTCTTTCTGAATATCTTGTAAGTGTATTAACTACACTTAATAAAGAAACAGGATTAAAATACGAACAAGCTACGGCTTATATTTTTTCTCTTCTAATAAGTGTACTAAATACAATTAATAGATTATTTCTTTATTTTTCACCATATGAAAACTCCCGCACCATTCGATATCGAATCATACCGCAAACAAGAACTCGCTTTCCCATCTATAAGTTACGCAGAATTCGAGGCAATCGACGATTTGAATATTCGTAAGCGAATCGCTTCAAAGAATAAACTTCTCCAGACCGATACGTATAACCGAACTATGACTTTCCTTCGTGGAGAGAAAGGGAAGAAGGAAGAAGTTTACACAGTGACATTCCGAAAAGCTCCGAATGAGAATCCTTACAACGTCGTGTATGGCGTACGAAATATCGTAAAGAGTATCCTTGAACTCCCGATTACTCAGGTTGAATTGGATTTCGCAACAGATTTCTACAAGGCACAAGCAGACAAATGAGGAAATAGTTATTTCGACCGGGCGATGTGGCAAGAGATCATCGACACAAATAAAGGATTTCTTCCCGTTAGTGTCCGAGCCGTCGACGATGGAACTATTCTCAAACCGGGGGAACCAGTTATGAGCATAAAAGGTCCAGGGGAACTTGCTGCCGTATACGAACCAATATTCCTCCGCATATTCTTCCAGAGTGTCGTCGCAACTGATATGCACTTCCTCGAAGAGATTCTCGGAGCTGGACGAGTCGTAGAGTTTGGAAAACGGGCCGCTTCCAATGAACAAGCCCATATCGATGCAGTCGAAGCCTGCTACGTCGGAGGCGGACTTAAAGGAACTTCCAATGATGTTGCCGCAGCCGTACTTCCAGAAACTGTCAGTGCCGGGACAACCGCTCACCGATATCTTGCCAGTTATTCCACAGAGGATGAAGCATTTGAAAATGCCATAAAAAAGACAGATAAAACTGCTCTTCTCGTAGATCTCGTAGATTCCTACAGAGGTATAGACAAGATTATCGATCTCAAGAAAAAGTACCGAGCCAGCGGGAAGATTATCTCTATGCGGCTCGACAGTGGAAACTTGATGGATCAGGCGATATATGCTCTCAGGAAATTTCGCGAAAACGATATGCTTGACCCGGTTCGTGACAAAATCATTATTGCTGATATTTCGGACGTATCCCAGATACGCGCTATCGAAAGTATGATACGAATCCAATGCAATATAGAACCGAAGGATTTTATCCTCTACGGACTCGGCGGACTCTTAGTTGCCAGAAATAAACTTCGCGATGCGGTATCCGCTGCATACAAACTCACTCTCACAGAAGAATGACCAACAGGAAAGCTCTCAAACGACATAGGAAAATGAGTGATTCCCGGAGAACTCAATATCGAGATTCGTAACGAAGAACGAGTGATAGTTCAAGAAAATGAACCTATCCAAGGTGAGAGACTTTTGAAACCAATCTACCAAAAAGGTGAAATGCTTTTCTCAGAGAAAAGCGATACAAAAGCCATCGTCGCTGCTCGTGCTCGCGTAACAGAAAGCAAGAAATGGGCACAATATCCGACAAAGAAATCAGAAAAAACAGAACAGATACAACAACAGGTATTCGACAGATTCCAAGCAATGGGAATTTAGTTCAGGAATCTTTGCAAAATGCGAATTTCGAATTCAAATCTTATGATTTTCAGGATTTCTTGAATTCTCCAGTATCTGCGGAACTTAACCGTCCGCTTAGGCGGACCGGGATTCGGACATGACCTCGATACTTCCGAAATACAAGAAATCCTGAAAACCGAGTTCTGTTAGACATAATTCAATTATATTTATTATTTTTTAACTTTTATGTATATGGAAAATACTGCATTGGTGCGCGTTGACGCACAAGAAGCTTTTACTCCGGAAGGAGGACTTCCGGTAGCTACTGGGAGGGAAATAGTAAGCGGGGTTAATAAAGCGACTCGCGAAGCACAGGAGCGAAGTATGCTCATAATCGACACAGTCGATTATCATCCAGAAGGTCACGTATCGTTTGCATCTTATTGGGACAAGCCGGCATTTTCCCAGAACCCATTGAATCCAGAAAATCCATCGGATCTTCTCTGGACTGATCATGGAATCGGAGGAACTCGGGACGTGGAACTTATCGAAGGAATCATAGACCCAAAAGAATCTGTTAAAATCTACAAAGGATGGATGAAAAATCGAGATGCTTATTCTGCTTTTGATATGGGAATGACAAAACTCAAGGGAAATGCACGAGATGGATATGAAGCGGAAGTCGGAGCGAAAACTCTCGTGGAAGTGCTTCGTGAAGCGAAGATTAAGACACTTCGTCTCGTCGGTCTTGTAACAGAAGTTTGCATCAGAGCGAATGCGCTTGACGGTCTCGAAAATGGGTTCGATATAGAACTCGTCGAAGAGGGGATTCGCGGACTTTCTCCAGAATGACACCGAGCTACTCTTGAGTACCTTGTTTCGCTTGATGGCAAGCCAAATCGACAGGGTCGTATACAGTCGGTAAAAATTATCTCTTAGAGTAAATATACTCAATATATAACTATCTTTCTATGAAACAATATTTTCCACCGGAACCGCTTGTAGAACTTCCAAATCATCCCATATTTCTCGGTGGAAGCATCGAAATGGGGAATGTGGAAGACTGGCAAAAAGAGATATCCGATCGTATTAGTACATGTCTGAGTCCAGATATATTCTGTATCTTGAATCCTCGTCGAAAGAGTTGGGACAGTTCTTGGGAACAATCCAAAGATAATCCGCTTTTTCGTGGACAGGTGGAATGGGAACTCGAGGGACTCGAGAAGGCTCAATCTATTATTATGTACATGCACCCAGATACGAAAGCACCAATCAGTCTTATGGAGCTTGGGCTCTTTGCTCAATCCAGAAAACTCCTCGTTGTTTGCCCCGATGGGTACTGGCGCAAAGGGAATGTAGATATTGTTTGCGAACGGTATGGAATCCGTCAGGTTGAGACAGTAAAAGCTGCTGTGGATCATATCATCTTGATGCATGCAAATCCTGATCGATTGAGATTTGACTTATGTGGGTAAATACTTATAAGTAGAGAGTTTATTCCATGTTATTTTCATTATGAAACCACTTTGACTCGATGTCGGATCGTTTGATCCGTTTACTCTTGGACATCGTTCGATTGCAGAACGGATGACTGATTCGTATAATGTCCGTATTGGTGTCGCGATGAATGCGGGAAAATCCCCGATTTTCACTCTGCCGGAACGACTTTCTATTACACGAAAAGAAGTAGAAAACATTGGTATAGATCCTCTCGCGGTCAATCTGGTTTCCGGTTCTGTGGCACGATACGCGAAACGCTATGCTATAAATCACGTGATTCGCGGACAGAGAAATATCGTAGATGAAGTAGGCGAGGAAACTCTCTCTCATTTTTACGGACTTGAGAACCCTTTTCTTCAGATACATACCCTCTCTGCCGATGAACGATTCAAATACGCTTCATCGTCTGCTGCAAAAGAACTGACACTCGTAGGACACGATGTACGTTCGATAGTTTCGATTGCTGTAAAAGAGACTCTAGAATCCCGACTTATCCGTCAGTATCCGATTGTTATTACTGGATCCATGGGGGCAGGGAAGAGTATTTATGCGAAAGAAATTACCGCCTACGCTCGAGTGAATGGGATTTCTATTACTCATATAGATTTTGATGCCATCGCTCATGAGATTTATACTTCTCTCACGGAGCCTATGTATGCGAATGTTCGCGCTTCTATCCGAAAAACTTTCGATTTACCAGGTTCTTCTGACGAATGGATTGACCGTAAAGTTCTGAGAACCGCTCTTCAGATGGATTCGACAGATAAGAATTCTCCTCTTGATCCAGAGAAACTCGCTCGATTGAACGAACTTCTTTCCGATGCGATGTTGTTCCGTTATAGGGATAAGATTCAGGGAATAAAAGGGATTATCCTTATCGATGGAGCGACAGTTGTCGATAATAATCTTTCCTATCTTGCAAATAATCACGTACTTTTCGTCGATGCTCCAGAAGAAATCCGTATAGAACGTGTTATGGCGCGATACGCAGAAAAGTGAGATACTGTCGAAAAATCTTTCGTTCAATCCCTTTTTTCCCGACAAAGCAGTATCCATGAAAAAACAGCGATTCTTGAGCAAAACATACGTACGGAATGAAATGGAAGTATGACAATCCTCGAAAATAATTCTTCTTTTCGTGATACGAGAAAAACATTCTTCCGGATATTAAACCAGATCGATCGATTCGGAGATATGCGAGCAACGCTCATACTTACATTTCTCGGTATTCAGGATAAACACGACGTGATTATAAGCGAACTCCGGAAACTCTATGATGCTCCAGGAAGATACTATCATACTTGGGAACATATCATCGCCTGTTTGGAGAAACTCTTCGAGATTGCTACCGAACTGAGTCTTTCGGACGAAGATATAGCTATTATCGGAGGAGCGATACTTTTCCACGATGAAATCTATGAAGTAACAAGCGGAAAATACTACCAGGCAAATGAAGCGAGAAGTGCTCATTCTGCATATCATCGTTTGGAATCCCATGGAGTTGATTCATTGAAATGCACAGAAATAAGCCGTCTCATCCGCGAGACAGCACACGGACGAGTACCACTCGGAGACGATGTACTTACTCGCATTATGCATGATATTGATATGAGTATACTGGGAGCTTCTGCTCCAGAATATCGTATATATGGTCACAGTATTCGGAACGAACTTTCTCCGCTCGTGAGCGGTTCGGATTTCGAGAAAATCCGTCGCGAGAAGTTTCTCGCTCCGACTCTCGAAGAGAAAAATATCTACGTTACGCCGTATTTTCAGGATAAGTACGAAGAGCAGGCTCGCAAGAATATGAAAGCGGAACTAGAAGGGGAAATATCGTTTATGCCGGAGGATATTTAGATGCAAAAAGAAGAGTCTCATCGCTCTTCTTTTTCTTTGTTTTCTAATAAGTGTAAAAAGTACACAAATATATTTGACTTTACAATAAATCGGAATATAAGTGTATATGTAACACTTAATGAATATTTCTATGATTACCATTTCTCAAATAAATGTCGTCGCATGACGACCAGATATTAATACTCACAATCTCATCCGCGATATCCGTATAGCAGAGGATAAGGGTTCTGAACTTCATATTACAAATGAGCTGGTTATACCTGGGTATCTTATCGGTGACGAGTGGGAAAATGAGGCATTTGTCCGTGAAAGTGAAGATATGAATAGGGAAGTGATCGATGCGACTAAAAATTCGGCGATGACGGTTATCTGGGGAAATATCCTTACTGACTCGACTAAAGTCAATGAAGACGGACGGATTCGTAAATACAATGCCGCGTTTGTGGCACGAAACGGGGAACTCGTCGGGAAAGTTATCAAGGATCTTATGCCGAATTACCGCGAATTCGATGACAAAAGACATTTTACTTCCTTGAAAGATCTTGCATTCGAGGAAGGAGCGAACATAGAAACTATTGAAAGATACTACAAACCGTTCGAGATGATT
>Ga0208863_1001288_pt1 | contig 16581 bp, 11 predicted proteins | sample RifOxyD3_FD_184040 | JGI IMG/M metagenome (GOLD analysis project Ga0208863, IMG submission 184040) | Soil microbial communities from Rifle, Colorado - Rifle Oxygen_injection D3 (SPAdes) | ecosystem: Environmental > Terrestrial > Deep subsurface > Rock core/Sediment | place: Rifle, Colorado...
TTGTGATTGAGGCACAGTCAAAGATGGCCCGAAGACGGGATGCGTTATGGTATATTGGTAATTTCCGAGTCCCTAAGTTGTTTTAGTACCAGCCCCTCTGTACACAGGATGTCCCCTCTGTGCACTCTCATCGTCTGTGAAGACGGCCAGGTCAGCAATATCAAGATCGTAAAGAGTTCCGGGTATTCCGTCCTTGACGGTCATGCCGTGCAATGCGTCCAGAAAGCAGCGCCATTCCCGAAACCGCCGGTGCGGGCGGAGTTAATCGTCCCGATCCGATTCGGACTTGTTTGACAGAAAAAGCGATCACAGGAACATCGCCACAATCACCAAGGAACTGGCGCCATCTCAACCCGGCACAATTCTCGCCTTGATGCCAAACCTGTCCACAGTGGCAAGGATCTCGGCCTCGGAGACCTCGTCGGGATCATATGTTACGGCGATGGTGCCATTGGCATAGCTGACCGCCACTGCTAACAGGCCATCCATGTCGCGCATGACGTTCTCCATATCCGTGGCGCAGCCAGAGCAGACAATGCCTTCCGCTTCGAGCAGCAAGTTTGTTTCTTTGTTTTCGGACATTCCCGCCCCACTCACTGATGAATTCAAAAAAACCTTACCCTCGCGCTAAGACGCAGGAGAAAAACATCGTTTCACTTTAAGGAGTTCTCTCCGCAAACTTTGCGTCCCTGCGGGATGCAATGCCTTTGCGCAACGCCATCAACCTTGTTTCCTCACCGGCGCAGTCTGTCGGAAAAACAAGCCGGCCACCATTTCTTTAGATGCTGCAAAAAAAAGAATCAAGTATGCTGTAATCGGAACTCGGAGCAGTGTAAAGCCTGGAAAAAACCAGCCGGGCAATAACGCCGGCCTCCGCAAACCGTCACGATGCCCGAGGGGGCGCGATGCCGCACGATGACGCTGATTCATTTCTCTTGTTGATCAAAAACAAAACGTACCGGTTCTTCCGGCGCGGCGGGCTGCTTTTTTTCCCGTGTCTGCTTTGCCCTGCCCTGACCTTGGCCAGCGCCACTTCCAAACAATCTTCAATTGATTATCTGTTGACCTTAAGCCTCGATGAGTTGACCAAGGTAGAAATCTCGCTGGCCACCGGCAGCCCAAAATCCATCCGTACGGCCCCGGCCGTGGCCTCCGTCATCACTGCCAAGCAGATCGAGGAAATGGGTGCCGCCACCCTGGATGAGGCGCTGGAAACCGTGCCGGGCCTCCATGTGATTCCTTCCAACTTTAACCGCTTGAACTCCAGTTTCAGCATCCGCGGGATCAGCACAGCAGAAACCCCGCAGGTCCTTGTTCTGCTTGACAACATCCCGATAACACTGGGGATCGAGGGAAACAAACCGAACACCTTTAACATGTCAACCGCCAATATTGCGCGTATCGAAGTGGTGCGTGGGCCGGGCTCCGCGCTGTACGGCGCCGACGCCTTTGCCGGTACCATCAATATCATCACCAAGGATGCACTGGAGATCAACGGGGCAAAGGTCGGTGCGCGGGCCGACTCCTTTGGCGCAACCGATACCTGGCTGCAGTACGGCGGGCAGCATAACGGCTGGGATGTCGCCATGAGTTTTGATTTTCTGCGAAGCGACGGTGACAACGACCGCATGGTCGACACTGACCAGCAGACCGCGCTCGACACCGCCATGGGTACTACTGTCTCATTTGCCCCCGGCCATCTGGAAACGGATGACCAAATCCTTGACGCCCATCTGGGCCTCGCAAAGAACAACTGGACCTTCCGGTTGTGGAACTGGTCCCAACTCAATGGCGGCGAAGGCGCCGGAGGAGGCCAGGCACTGGACCCGACCGGCAGAGAAAAGCAGACTCTTCTTCTGAGCGACCTGATCTACCGTAAGGAGGGTCTTGTCCCCGACCTGGATCTGGCCTTTGGTTTGAACTATAAATACGCCAAACAAGACAGTCTGCTCCGTATTTTTCCGCCTGGTGCGCTACTGCCCATCGGCGCTGACGGCAATATCAATTTTGCGAACCCGGTGGGCGTCACCTCTTTTCCGGACGGGTTCATTGGCAACCCAGGTGGTACGGAAAACCACTATGCCATCACCATGAACACCTCTTTTCACGGCCTGGCCGAGCATATCCTCCAAGTTGGCACCGGGTTCCAGTACATAGCGATGGAGGCCTTTGAAAAGAAAAATTTCGGGCCGGGCGTGCTGGACGGTTCCCACTTCAAGCCTGTCCAGGATGGCGCCTTCACCGAGGTCACCGGCACGCCGTACATCTTTGTGCCGGACGTAACCAGAGAGCTATGGCATGTCCTGCTTCAGGATGAGTGGGGTTTTGCCCGCGACTGGGAATTGACCGCCGGGCTTCGCTACGACCGCTATTCGGATTTTGGCGGCACATTCAACCCACGCCTGGCCCTGGTATGGACAGCCCGTGCAGATTTGACCGCCAAGCTCTTATACGGCAGTGCATTCCGGCCTCCTTCGTTCAAGGAAAATTACTATATCAACAATCCCCTATCACTCGGGAATCCAAACCTGACCCCGGAGACCATTGACACCCTGGAACTGGCCTTCGAATATAAGCCCTCTGCCCGCCTTCTTACCAAGTGCAATCTGTTTGCTTACGAAATCAACGACCTCATCGATTTTGTCGCCGATCCCGGCCAGACCAGCAAAACGGCGCAGAATGCCAAGGACCAGCAGGGCCGCGGCTTTGAAATCGAAGCGGATTGGCTGCTTGCCGATTCCCTGCGACTGCGCTCCAATTTCGCCTACCAGCGTTCGGAGGACAAAAGCACCGGGGCGATCGTTCCCGACGTTCCCGAGATGCAATTCTATGCCAACCTGCACTGGAAATTTCTGCCGGCGTGGTCCCTTGACACCCAGTATTTCTGGATCGGCAAACGGCATCGGGCCAGTGACGATATGCGGGAGGGGATAAAGGACAACGATATCGTCAACCTCACTGTGCGGCGCAAGGCGATTGCCAGACACTGGGATGTCGCCCTCGCCGTCCGCAATCTCTTCAATGAAGATGTGCGGGAGCCGAGCCGGTCATCGATCCCCAACGATTACCCCATGCAAGGCCGCAACATCTGGGCCGAAGCGCGGTATGTTTTTTAGATATGGGGGCGGCCTGGTGTCCTGCCGCCGTCCCGCTGCCATTTTCCTTTCTCTTCCCCGCCTGGTTTCCGCGATAATTCTATTGTTGGAACAAAGCCGACGTGCTAAAGAGAAATGAATTAAAAAATATCAGGCAGGCTGCATCGCCGCCTGCCTGACAACCAACCATACTTCTGCAACTCACAGGACCCCCATGTACCGGAACAAATCAAGTTTCAGGCGATTGCTGGTTATCTGTCTGACCAGTCTGCCTTTATGCCTGCTGTTTCTGGGCCTTTCCTTCGGCAACTCGAACAAAACCCAGGAAACCTATAAAAACCTGGAAGTGTTCGCCAATGTTCTCAATGAAATCCAGAAGAACTACGTCGAGGAAGTTGACCCTAAACTGCTTCTCGAAGGCGCCATCAAGGGAATGCTGGCGGCGCTTGATCCCCACTCTTCCTACATGACCCCGGATGATTTCAAGGAAATGCAGGTGGAAACCAAGGGCAGCTTCAACGGAATCGGCATTGAGATCACTCTGAAGGAAGGCGTTTTAACCGTGGTTTCGCCGATCGAGGGAACGCCGGCCTTCAAGGCGGGCATCAAGGCCGGCGACATGATTGTCAAAATCGCCGGGGAGTCGACCAAGGATATGTCCTTGATGGAAGCGATCAAAAAACTGCGCGGCCCCAAGGGCTCAGAGGTCACCATCTCCATTTTCCGCCAGGGATGGACGGAAAGCAAGGAAATCACGATAACCCGCGATGTCATTCCCCTCTACAGCGTCCGTTCGAAAAGCCTTGAGCCTGGCTACGTCTATGTCAGAATCACCAATTTCCAAGCCAACACGGGCAAGGATCTCAAGAAGGCCTTGAAAGACCTCTCCCAGGACAAGGAACTCGCCGGACTCATTCTCGATCTGCGCAACAATCCCGGCGGCCTTCTGGATCAGTCAGTGAAAGTCGCCGACTTCTTCCTCACAGAAGGGGACATCGTTTCCACCCGCGGCCGCCTTACCGATCAGGACATGGAATACAAGGCGCACACCAGCAGCGATGACTATTCGTTCCCCATGGTCGTTCTGGTCAACGGCGGCTCGGCCAGCGCCTCGGAAATCGTTGCCGGCGCCCTCCAGGATCACAAACGAGCCCTGATCCTGGGCACCCAGACCTTTGGCAAGGGTTCGGTCCAGACCATCATTCCAATGAGCGATGGCGCCGGTCTCCGCCTTACAACCGCCCGCTACTATACACCGAACGGTACGTCGATCCAGGCCAAGGGCATCACTCCCGACGTGCTGGTGCCTGAACGCTCTCCCTACGCGGAACAGCCGGACACCAACGGCAAACCCAAGAAAACCCTGCGCGAGAGCGACCTGCGGCATCATTTGAAGAACGGCAATGAACCGGTGAAGAACGGCAATGAACCGGCCGAGGAAAAGCAAGATACGCCACCGGCGCAAGATGACAAAAAAATTGAAGACCAGGAGAAAGCCGCCCCGCCGGATGACGCTGAGAGCGACCAGAAACTGGAAGACGTGGAAAAAGATTATCAGCTCAACACGGCGCTCACGGTCTTGAAAAGCCTGAAGGTTTTTAGCGGCCAGCGCCAGAACTGACAGCACACAATAAGTCGGGCAAAGCAGGCCATGGCCGGACGGCCTTCGAGAATCCCGGCGACCGACTGCGGGACAAGTTCCGAGCAACCCCTAACCGGTGGCCACGCCCAGTTCCCGTAACATGCGCAGGTCAGAGGTCCAATTCTTCTTGACCTTGACCCACAGCTTCAGCAGGACCCGTTGACCAAGCAACGCCTCGATATCCCGCCGGGCATCGCTGCCGATCTTTGTCAGCCTGCTGCCGCCCTTGCCAATAATGATCCCCTTTTGCGAACCTTTCTCCACAATGATTGTGGCGTGGATGGTGGTCATCCCCTTGGCCTCGTCCTCCTGAAAGGCATCAATCATCACGGCGGTGGCGTACGGCACCTCCTGGCTGGTCTGCAGAAAGATCTTTTCCCTGATGATCTCCGCGACGATGAACCGCTCCGTGGCGTCGGTCGGGATATCCTCCGGATAGAGACGGGGGCCGATTGGCAACCTCTCCAGCATCTCCTTGACTAAATCGGCTGTTCCCATATTATGCAGGGCTGAGACGGGAATAATGGCGGTAAAAGGATAGATGGTCCTGTACACCTCGATCATGGGCAGCAGCAACTCTTTTTTCACCAGATCGATCTTGTTCATCACCAGGATGGCGGGGACCCGCACGTCTTCCAGAAAGCTGAGCGTAGAGGCCTGTTTCTCCGGCATGGGCAGAGAGATATCGACCAGAAAAAGCAGCAGATCCACATCAGTAAGGGTGGCCACGGCGTTTTTAACCATTTCCTGGTTGAGCGGCAGCCGGGCGCGATGCAGGCCGGGGGTGTCCAGAAGAACGATCTGATACGCCGGTTCGTTCATGATTCCCAGAATCCGATTTCTTGTGGTCTGCGGCTTCGGGGTAACGATCGAAATCTTCTGCCCCAGCAGACTGTTCATCAATGTCGACTTGCCAGCGTTCGGCGGACCGATGATGGCCACCATGCCGGATTTGCACAGGGCATTCTGTTCACTGAGCATCAATTTCCCTCTTTATTCCTTAAACTCTAAGCGGCGGTTGCCGGATGGTTTCTCGAGAATGCCGGTAGCGAGAAGCCGTACCGGCGTGGCGGCGTATCCGATGTCAGCTTAAATTGTACCCTGTTGCGGAGAAACCTACACCGTAAATATAATGACAAATCAGTTTATACCTGTTAGATCATCGGTTCCCGACCGGCCGGGCCATACCTTTGGGCCTGCGGCCGGTTGCGACCAGAAGCACCGAACAGTTATATTTATGCAAAGGCACCTGGAAGAATTCCAAAATCCACTTTTATGACCCTGCAAGGAAAACTGATAGAATACCTGGACGACGGCAGATTCAACTGCGCCATGGTCCTTGAGGATTCGGCAAAACGGTTGCGCATCCTCTCCCAGAACGGCAGGGAGTCGAATCTTCCGCACTCGAGAATTATTCATGCATCCCGGACCAGCCATCCCCTCAACCTGCCTAGAGAAGAACTGGCGCGGCGGCTGAAAGCGGCCGGCGAAAAGCGCCAGGCCCTGGCCATGGCCATAAACCTTGAGGAAATCTGGGAGCTGACCGCAACCGAGCCGGCAAACGTTTTTACTCCGAGTTTCCTGGCCGAGCTCTGTTTCGGCCGCGACACCGACGATGACCACATTGCGGCCTTTCTGCGACGCATCTTCATGGACAAACTCTTTTTCAAATACAAGGCCGGCGACATCGTCGCCCACCCACCGGAAACAGTCGAGCAGCAACGGCTGCACATAGCCAGGGAACTCCAGAAGGAATCACTGCTCACCAACGGGGCGGACAATCTGATGCGACTCTGGAAACATGGTGATCCCGGTGACTGGCCGGAACGGGCGCAATGCCTGGAGGTAATCCGCGACTATTATCTGTTCGGTAATGAGGCGGCAGAAAACGTGCTGGCAAAAGAACTGCTGAAAAGGGCGCAGCTCAACGGCCCGCACGATGCCTTCCATCTCCTGGTGAAAGCCGGTGTCTGGGGCCAAAATGAAAACATCCCTCTCCTTCGCCAGAATCTGTCGGTTGCCTTTCCGGAAAAGGCACTCCTCCAGACCGAAGCCCTGGAGTTGCCCGAAGAGGCCGCCCTTCTGGCCGATGGCCGCCGGGACTTCCGGCACCTGCCGCTGTTGACCATCGATGGCGATCAGACCCGGGATTTCGACGATGCCCTGCATATCGAACAACAGGGCGACAACTATCTGGTCGGCATCCACATCTCCGATGTGGCCCACTATGTTTTACCCGGGACGCCACTGTTCGAGGAGGCGGTAAACCGGGGGACATCTCTTTATTTCCCGGACCAGCTCATTCCCATGCTGCCCAAAAAACTGTCGGAGGAGATCTGCAGCCTGGTTGCCGGCCAGCCCCGCGCGGCGCTCAGTTTTCTCGTGCTGCTCTCGGCGGATGGCGAAATGCTTGAGTACGATCTGTTTCCCAGCGTCGTATCGGTGCAACGGCAACTGCGCTATGGGGAATCCGATCGCCTGTTACAAAACGACAGGGAGCTTGGCCAACTCGCCCAGCTCAGCCAGAAACTCAGACAACGGCGACTGACGGCCGGCGCTCTTCTTTTGCCGTTTCCCGACGTCAATATCCGCATCGAGCCGGATGACGCCATCAAGATAGGCCTGTCCGAGGTAGACACGCCCAGCCGGGTCCTGGTCGCGGAATTCATGATCCTCGCCAATGCGCTGGGGGCCCAGATGCTGGCCGAGAGGATGGCGCCCGGCCTGTTCAGGTCGCAGCCATCGCCCCGCCAGCGTCTGGTTCACGGGCTGGACAAGGATCTTTTTCACAATATTCTGCAGCGCAAAAAACTCTCCCCCATGTCGCTGCTGACCACGGCAAAACCACACAGCGGTCTCGGGGTCGCCCAGTACACCACGGTCACCTCACCCATCCGCCGGGTGCTGGACCTTCTCATGCAACTGCAACTCAAACATCTGGTCAAGGGCAAGGGGCATTTCTTTCAAAAAAGTGAACTGAAGAATTATGCCGGCATCATCCTGGCCAATCAAAACAAGGTCAACGGAGTAAAATATCTCAGACAACGATACTGGATACTCAAGCACCTCGAATCCAGAACCGGCGAACTTATCAAGGCCCTGCTCATTGAAAAGGGGCCGAAACGCGCCCATCTCCTGCTGGTGGATTTTCTCCTCGATGCCGATCTGCCCGCACCAGAGGTCGGCCGCTACACTCCTGGCCAGATGCTTATGGTCCGTATCGGCAGGGCTGACGCCCTTGACAATACCCTCCGGCTCGAGGTCGCTGGCCAGGCTCCCGCCTGACAAGCAAGAAGATTCTCGTGGCCCGCTTACGGCCCTGCCTGCGGCTGTCATGTAGGACACTTGCTGACCAATAACCGACAAGCGCACACCCCGTCCATCCGCCGTCACAAATTCACCCCACTTTACACCCTTCCGCACATCCGCCACTTCTAGTCCACCCAAAAAAAATCCCGTCTGGCAATGCTCTGCCGGAATACCACATACAGTGCCAACCGACGCACAACAACACAACATATAGCGAGCAAATCAAATTCAGGCCGGGACCACCTTTGCAGACCGGATAATTAGCATTTTTTTCCCTTGACAGGACACCGCCGTTTCTATAAAAAGGTAATCAATAGTGGTACAAAGTGGAGAAAAGGGGTAGCAAGGGGAATTTTCGGCCATGAAAAAAGAAGGCAGGCCCACAGAGAGTCGCTTCCGAAGCCGATCGGAACACAGCCTGGACGAGAAGGGGCGGCTGAGCATCCCGGCGCGTTTCCGCGAAATACTGCACGAAGAATACAACGACAAGCTGGTAGTCACCAACTGGCATAAATGTCTGAAGGCCTACCCCCCGCAGGCGTGGGAAGATATCGAAACCACCCTGCTCAACCAGGGAAAGAAAGAGCCGGGCATGGCTGAGTTTCGCCGTTATGTCATTTCGGGCGTAACCGAGTGCCCGGTTGACCGCCAGGGCCGCATTCTCCTGCCCGCGACCCTGCGGACCGATTTTGATCTCAAAAGAGAGGTGGTGCTGAACGGCATGCTTGATCATTTTGAGATCTGGGACAAGGCTGCCTGGGATGCGGAAACCAGAAGGACACGCGAGAACTTCCAGAATTTCGAGCAGAGTTTGTCAACCCTGGGGATCCTGTAGGCAGGGTCTCCCGGATGAACTTTAGTTATCAACGCTGTCCCGGGCAGCAGGCCAGATGCCGCAAGAGACCACTCCATCTCATGGCGAGATTCACTGCCCCGTGCTGCTGGAAGAAATACTGGCCCATCTGCTGCCCCGGGACAACGGCATCTACGTCGACGGCACCATGGGTCTGGGCGGCCACACGGCAGCCATCCTTGACCGCTGCTCACCCAATGGCCGCGTCATCGCTTTTGAATGGGATGCCCGGGCAATAGTTCTGGCGCAGAAAAAACTGGCAACTTACGGTGACCGTGTGCAGATCGTCCGCCGCAATTTCGCTGAAATCAAGCAAGGTCTGACCGACCTTGGCATCCCGGCAATTGACGGGCTGATTCTGGATCTCGGCCTCTCGTCCCTCCATCTGGACGAAAAAACCGTATCGGGCACCGGGCGGGGCTTCAGCTTCCGAGGCGGCGAACCCCTTGACATGCGAATGGACAACCGGATGCCACGCACCGCAGCCGATCTGGTTAACAACGCCGCAGCCGAAGAGTTGGCAGATATTTTTTTTTATTACGGCGAAGAACGACAGGCCCGACGAATTGCCGCCGGCATTGTTACCGCCCGGGAACAGGAAAAAATCGAAACCACCGAGCAACTTGCCGCGATTGCGTCAGGCGCCGTGCCAAAACGCTTTCACCCAAAAAAAATTCATGCGGCAACCAAAGTGTTCCAGGCGCTCAGGATCGCGACCAACCATGAACTTGAAAATCTTGAAGCCATCCTGCGAGATGCGCCGCCGCTCCTCAACCCCGGCGCCAGATTCTGCGCGATCTCGTTCCACTCTCTGGAGGACCGGATGATCAAGTGGGGTTTTCGAAATAACCCGACCATGCAGGAACTAAGCAAAAAACCGGTTATTCCAACCATGCAGGAATGTCAAAAAAATCCACGGGCCAGAAGCGCTAAATTGAGATCCGCCATCAAATTGTGACAGGGAGGCCGAGCGATGATCAACGATTATTATGTTTCCTTTTCTTCGACCACGGTTGACAAATTTTACTGCAATCCGCGGCAGAAGGCGGCCAACCGCATGCAGCCCGCAACCGGCCACCAGTTTTTCCTGAAGGCCATCGGCGTATTGGTGGTCTTGACCCTGGTCACCGGTGTCGCCTCGACCATGGTGTACGGCCAGCGGGTCAGAATCGCCCTGGATGAAATCGGTCGGCAGAGCACGCTCTCGCTTGCACAAACCAATCAGCACCAAACTCTCCTGGCCGAACGCGACCGGCTGCTGTCCCGGGCGCATGTCGAGAAAGCAGCAAAAAAACTCGGGCTGTTTCCACCTACAACCGCTCAAATCCGCAGGCCGTAGCGCCTGCCTGGCATGAATGAAACAGACGATTCAGTCGGAGCAGCAACGAACAAATAAGCGGCAACCGACCCGACGATGGTTCATGACCCCCGTCGGGGTGGTGACTGCCCTCTGTCTTGCGGTCGGCTTTTTTTTGTATCACTCCTGGCACAACCAGTCACTTCGCGACTATTTCACCAAGAAAAACGAGACACAGCTCGATATCAGTCTCGATCTGAACGGCCTGAAAAAAGAACGCGGCAATATTTATGACCGCAATCTGCGAGTCATTGCCGGCTGCTACCAGACCAAGGCCGTCTTTGCCCGACCCCTGGAGCTGACCAACACGGCCGCGGCGGCAAAGCAACTCGCCAAAATTCTGCAGCTTAACGAAACAGACTTGCTGACGACTCTCGGGTCCGAACGCAGTTTTGTGTGGCTCGGCCACAACATCGCGGCCGCGCCCGCCAACCAGATTGCAGACCTGAAACTGCCAGGCATCTATCTGATCGATGAAATGAACCGCATCTACCCAAATCAGCAAATCGCGGCCCATGTAGTCGGATTTGTCAAAAACGAACAGGGACTGGACGGCATGGAATACCAGTACGACAGCATCCTGCGCGGCGTTTCGGCGACCAGCAAGGATATGCCCATGCTTGATTTTACCGAGGCAAATGAAATCGCCGGTAACAACGCCCACGTTGTTCTCACCCTTGATCTACGCAGCCAGGCCAAGCTTGAGCAAGTCCTGGACGACCTCGTCCTGGGAGCGAATGGCACGACCGGGACGGCGATTCTCATGGACCCGAACAACGGCGCCGTTCTGGCCCTGGCCAACCGTCCCACCTATAATCCGAACCGATTCTGGGCGTTCACGGATCAGATGCGTAGAAACAAGGCCATTGCCGACCAGATCTTCCCGCCGGAAGCGCCCGCCTCCCAAGCCGACGGTCAGTCGGACGAGACGACCATTCCCGGCCCCGATGACCAGGCCGTGCTCTCCAAGATCAAAGGTTTTTTTTTCATCTCGCCCTGCAAGCTGAAAAAATCACTCGTCCAGCCTGAAGCGCCCCCCCCTGCCGACATCGTGCCATTTGATCTCGCGGAGCTTCTTGCGGGCAAGCCTGTCTGGCCGGTCGATCTGCCGATTCCAAAACCTGTGGCCGAGCCTGCCACCGAGCCGTCCGCCGCAGCGCCGCCCGTCATCCCAACCCCGCTCCAGACCCTTGCCACCCTGGCCCGGCTTGTCAACGGCGGCAACGACATCATTCCCCATGTGCTGAATAGTGTGCTGGATATCCAGAGCCAACGAGAATTCAAAACAAATTACGGACAAAAAAAAACAGCTGAACCGCCGACGGAAACCAGCCGGGATATTTGGGCATCACTCGACAAATCATGGCACTCGGGCCCGGCTGATTCGTTATACTTTGTGACCGCCTCGCCGGCAAACGCCTTCAAGGAAACGACAGACAGCCCACCGGCCGGCCACGATTCGACAGCGCCGGCGCCGGCAGTATCGGCTGTCAACCGGCATCACACCCTTTTTCTCGGGGTTGCACCCCGGCAGAAACCGGAACTGGTCTTGCTGGTAGTCCTGAACAACAGCGTCCTGCCTCCGGGGGCAGACAAAATCGCCCAGGCCACCGCCATGTTCAACAAAACCACCACGCTCCTCCCGGCCCTCTTGAAATTTTCGCAGGAACCGTCTACCATCGTCGCCGCTGATTTCTGGCAGAAAGATCGGATACTCCGATTCGAGAATCTGCTAAAGGAAAAAGTCACCACAACGGACGAACTTGCGACCTCAGCCGAGCCGGACCAGATCGGTCCGATGCCGGCTTTAATCGGCAAGAGCCTGCGTAACGGGCTGCAGACCCTGCAGCGCTATGAAGTACAAGTCAAGGTCAAAGGGGCCGGCATGGTTGTGGCACAAAAGCCCCCGGCCGGAGCCCCGCTCAAAAAAGGCGACACCTGTCTCCTTGAATTAGACATAAAACAGTAATACTCAAGTGCAAATCGACGCGCAAAAAAAATTAAGCGACCTCCTGAACGAGGTCGGCATCTCCCTGCCAGCCGCTTCTGCGGCGGTCGAGATAACCGGCATCTGCGCGGACTCGCGCCTGGTGCAGCCCGGCAATCTTTTTGTTGCCGTGGTCGGCCTAGCCGTTGACGGCCACCGGTTTGTCGAACAGGCGATCGTCGGGGGCTGCGCGGCGGTAATTTTCGAGTCCGGCCGATTGCCAGCCGTTGCAGCCGACGGCCGCCAACCGGTCATGATCGAAGTCACTGACAGTCAGCAGACATTGGGTGTGCTGGCCGCAGCCTTCTACGGTCAGCCGGCCAGCCGGCTGAAGATGATCGGCATTACCGGCACCAACGGCAAGACAACCACCAGCTATCTGACCGAAACCATGCTGCGCCACGCCGGCTTTCGCCCCGGGGTAATCGGCACGGTGAACTATCGATACCAGGACGCCCGGAATTGCCAGGTCGAGTTGCCCGCCCCGCACACCACCCCGGACGCCCCGACCCTGCACTGCCTGCTGAAAGAAATGGCCGACGCCGGGACCACCCATGTCATCATGGAAGTTTCCTCCCACGCCCTTGCCCAGCAGCGTCTGGCCGGACTTGAGTTTGACGTGGCGGTTTTCACCAACCTGAGCCGGGATCATCTGGATTTTCACGGCGACATGGCGCAGTATTTCGCCAGTAAAAAACTGCTGTTCACCGATCACCTGAAGACGGGCAGCCATGCCTTGATCGTCAGAGAGTCATCATTCGCGGACCAGACCACCGGCCAGCAGGGCTGGGGTGAAAGATTGGCTACGGAACTGGCGATTGAGCAACCCGACCGCGGCCATTACCTGACCTGCGGCCTGACCGGCCCGAACACCATCCATGCTGAACGCGCCTCCTTCGACCTGCAGGGCATTACGGCTGAAATCGCGACGCCTGCCGGCACCGTTGCCATCCGCTCGCCGCTGGTTGGTGAATTCAACGTCAAGAACCTGCTGACGGCCGTTGGCATCGGTTTTACCCTGGGCCTGGACTCCGACACCATCTCAGCCGGACTCGGCGCCACCACCGGCGTTCCAGGCCGCCTGCAACGGGTATCTCCGTCAGAGGTCGACCACGACGGACCGCTTGTCTTTGTGGATTATGCCCACACCCCGGAGGCCCTGGAAAACGTGCTTGCCACCCTGCGGCAGTGCAGACCGCGGCGGCTCATCTGCGTATTCGGCTGCGGCGGCGACCGGGACCGGGGTAAAAGACCCATCATGGGTGAGGTGGTCGGCAGATTATCCGATATTGCCGTTGCAACCTCGGACAATCCACGCTCCGAAGATCCGACCGCGATCCTCGCCGCCATTGAGCAGGGGCTTCGGCAATCCTTGCCGACCCGCGCCGCCATCGAAACCCTCCTGCGCAAAAACAGCAAGGGCTATGACATCATCCCGGCCCGCCGCCAGGCGATCCGGGCGGTGATCAGCAATTGTCGGGCCGGCGATGTGGTTTTAATCAGCGGCAAGGGCCACGAGAATTACCAGATCATCGGTAGCCAGAGACATTTCTTTGACGACCGAATCGAGGCCGGAAAACAACTCGGCCTGCGCAACCGGCCACAACCGGCCTGGACCCTGGAAACGGTGCTTGCGGCAACCGGCGGCCAGGTGGTTGGTGCGGAATATCTGCATACCGACCGCTTTCGGGCGATCTCCACCGACACCCGCACCATGCGCCCCGGCGATTTATTCGTGGCCCTAAGCGGCGAAAATTTCGATGGCGTGGCCTTTGCGGACGAAGCGGCCAGAAAGGGCGCGGCCGGCCTGCTGCTGAACCGCCTGCCGGACGTTGCCCCGAATGGTGCGGCCGCCTGGCAGGACGTGCCGATCATCCTGGTTGCCGATCCCCTTCAGGCCCTGGGCGACCTTGCCGCCTTCCACCGCTTGCTGCTTGCCGAACTGCTGGTCATCGCCATCACCGGCAGCTCCGGCAAGACCACGGTCAAAGAGATGACCGCCGCCATTATTGCCCGAAAAATGGCCGCCATCAAAACCGAGGGCAATCTCAACAATTTAATCGGCATGCCCCTCACCCTGCTGCGGGCGACGGCCGACCACCGGGCCGCCATCCTGGAAATGGGCATGAACCGGCCCGGCGAAATCGCCCGACTCGCGGCGATTGCCGCGCCGGACATCAGCTGCATCACCAATATCCAGGCGGCCCACCTGGCCGGCCTTGGCAGCATCACCGGCGTGGCCCGGGCAAAAAACGAGATATTCAGCGGCACCAAACCAACCGGCACCTTGATCGTCAACGGCGATGACCCCATGGTGCGGGCCCAGGCCAGACAGCATTCCCACAACAAAATCGTTTTTGCCGCCACCCCGGCCGGCCGGCGCCACAAACCTTTGATCCGGGCCACCCGCATCAAAAATCTTGGTGAGCACGGCATCGCCTTCACCCTGCAAATCGGTAGGGAAGCCGGCCGGGTGCGGCTGACGGCAATCGGCCGCCACAATGTCGGTAACGCCCTAGCCGCGGCCGCCATGTCGTACGTGGCCGGCATCGGCCTGCCCGACATTGTCGCTGGTCTCGAACAATACCGGCCCTACACGAAACGGGCAAAAATCGAACGGCTAGCCTGCGGCCTCAAGGTAATCAACGATTCCTACAACGCCAATCCCTCTTCCATGCTTGCCGCCCTCGCCGCCCTGCAGGATGTAAAAAATGAGCACCGAACCGTGGCCCTGCTTGGCGACATGCTCGAACTGGGTGATTACAGCCTTGCCGCCCACCAAAACATCGGCACGGCCGCGGCCCGGCTGGGTTGCGATTTTCTGGCGGCCTATGGCTCCTATGCCGAGGCAATGATCGAAGCGGCCAGAGCAGCGGGTCTGCCAGCAGCCAGGGCTCGGGCCTTTACCGAGAAAAACGACATGACCGGCTGGCTGATAAAGCTGCTGGGCGCCAAGGAAGTAATGGCCGGCGACTGGCTGCTGATTAAGGGTTCCCGCGGCATGCGCATGGAATCCGTTCTTGAAGAACTATCAAAGGTAGCGTAATGCTCTATTATTTTCTATATCCGCTCAGCTCCGATTTTGCCATCTTCAACGTCTTTCGCTACATCACCTTCCGGTGTATCGGCGCGGCGGTCACGGCCTTTCTCATTCTCTTCTTCCTGGGAGAGCCCTTTATCCGCTTCATCCGCCATCACCAGATCGGTCAGGTTGTCCGGGACGACGGCCCGGCGAGCCATTTCAGCAAACGGGGTGTGCCGACCATGGGCGGCATGCTCATTCTCTTCAGTATTGTCAACGCCACCCTACTGTGGACCAATCTGACCAACCACTTCATCTGGCTTATCCTCTGCGTGACACTCTGGTTCGGAACCATCGGCGCCGTGGACGACTTTCGAAAAATCAGCAAGAAAAACAGCCACGGCCTCAGTGCCCGCGGCAAGATGATCATGCAGATTATCGGCGCCTCGATGGTGGGAGTCTTTCTCTATACACACCCCGGATTTGACGGCCATCTGAGCGTGCCCTTCCTAAAAAACATCCATCCGGATCTGGGGTTGTGGTATATCCTCTTCGCTATCCTGGTGATCGTCGGTTCCTCCAACGCGGTCAATCTGACCGACGGTCTTGACGGTCTGGTAACCGGCCCGACCGTGATCAGCGGCACGGTCTATGCCGTCTTCTCCTATCTGGCCGGCCATGCCGTATTATCCGGCTACCTCAATATCCCGTTCATCTCCGGAGCCGGCGAAGTGGCGGTTTTCAGCAGCGCGCTTGCCGGCGCTGGCCTGGGTTTCTTGTGGTTCAACTCCTTTCCCGCCCAGATATTCATGGGCGATGTCGGCTCCCTGCCGCTTGGCGCCGCCCTGGGCACGGTCGCCATCATCACCAAACAGGAGATTCTACTGGCCATTGTCGGTGGCATCTTTGTCATGGAGGCGCTGTCGGTCATGCTGCAGGTCGGTTATTTTAAAATGACCGGCGGCAAGCGGATTTTTCTCATGGCCCCCTTTCATCACCATTTTGAGAAAAAAGGCTGGGCCGAACCCAAGGTGGTGGTTCGCTTCTGGATCATCTCGATCATCCTGGGTCTCGTGGCCCTTGGCACCATTAAACTGCGCTAGGAAAAACCTCATGCCGACGACTCCAGCACTTATCCGCCCCGGAATCCGCGTCCTGGTGGTCGGCCTGGGAAAATCCGGCACATCGGCCGTGAGATTCCTCCTGGGCTGCGACGCCCGGGTGGCGGTTTCCGACTCCCGCCCAGCCGAACTGCTTGACCAGCAGCTGCTGACCGACCTGCGCAATCAGGGAGTCACGCTGGAAACCGGCGGCCA
>Ga0208863_1001289_pt1 | contig 16581 bp, 33 predicted proteins | sample RifOxyD3_FD_184040 | JGI IMG/M metagenome (GOLD analysis project Ga0208863, IMG submission 184040) | Soil microbial communities from Rifle, Colorado - Rifle Oxygen_injection D3 (SPAdes) | ecosystem: Environmental > Terrestrial > Deep subsurface > Rock core/Sediment | place: Rifle, Colorado...
AGTTTTGCAAGATCCTCTACCGTTAAACAGTACTGCCGAATGCTGGAACACGCTGGATTTTTAACGGTGGTTAGCAAAGGAAAAGGCGGCGGCGCGGCATCAATTTACCGCACCGTTAAAAGCCGTATTACTGGCCCGCGCGCCCCAATGATTACTCGCCTCAAGGCGGTATATGACCCAAATATGCACCAGATCGTCTGGAGTGAAGGCGCGGACGAGGCGGTTAAGGAGATGGATCGTGATTGAGAAAAAAGCACAAAAAGCCCTGATTCGTGACGTGTCATACCGTGGCGAACGCTGGTTCAAGCTGCTGGAACAGGCAGTCGGTGAGTCCGGCAAATCGAATGTCGCCAAGCGCCTCTCCAATGGTTTTGAAAAATCCTACGGGCGATCGGCCATATCGCAAATTATGCATGGAATCTACCGGGGTAAGCCGACCTTGATTGCCGAGCGCGTGATGTTGGTGCTGGATCGGCGCAGCTGCCCTTATTTAGGGACGCAAGTTGAGGCGGCTTATTGCCACGAAACCAATACCGGCCCTACCCCGACATGGGATCCATCGGCGCTTGCCCAGCGGCGTATGTGCCAGAAGTGCGAACACAAACCAGAGGGAGACAAATCATGAGCAATTTGCCACAACAGCAATTCGTTAAATCCTACGCCAGCCGTGTCAGTCAGGCCGTGCGACTCGACACCGCACTGCGGGCTGACTACTGCAAAAAATGGCTTAAATCACAAGGTTTTGAAGTCATGTACGTGCTCCCTAGTATGGATAAACCGCGTGTCTTTATCAAAAACAGCCCGTTGTGCGACAAGTTGGATGGCGCGGTGCATCGCTTTGAGCGCTGTGCCGGTGTCGAGCGTCGCTACTGGTTTGCCATCCGTCACAACTGCGAAGTGCGTTGGAATGATGCGCCTGCCTGTGCCGTGACAGGCACGGCAGACAGGGAGGTGCAGTGATGTATATCCACGAGGAAATCATCCAGAGCATGGCGCGCTTGCAGAAAAAACACGACCTGACTAAGACCGAAGTGGTCGCAGAAATGGCGCAAGCCATACACGTCATGCTGGAAATGATTGAGCCGTCATTAAAGGCTATCAGCGCTTATTTTGAAAGGAATGGGAAATGAAAATCACCCCAATTAATCAGCCTGGTCGAATCTTGCTGGCATTGCGCGCAGGTCGAATGGAGTCGTCTCAGATAACCGAAACGTTTTCATTCGCCTACTCATGGATTTTCCGCTTGATCGCAGCGGGACTCATTGAAAGAAATGAGGATTATGTTGTGAGTATCACGCCTGCCGGACGGGCAGCATGCCCGAATCGTCGTGATGCACAGAGGGAGCCGATGCCCTTCAAAAAGCCCGCACCGGCACAGCAGGCCATGTCTGTCGGCAGGCAGGGAGTATCGGCATGAGCACAGAAAATCCATGTTCCTGCACCAAACAGAAGCAGTTCGATATGGCGGTAAGGCTGGCCAGCTTGGCTGCTGAGCTGGACGATGCAAAAAACGACTTCGAGCCTTATGTCAGGCACTTGTCCATTGGCGGCGTGGGCAGATTGCATACGCTGGCACAAGAACTTGCCGGTGATCGTGCAGGCGAGATTTATGCGCCAGACGATGAGGAGGTCGCGTGAATCAGATATCCCGCCCTACCGTCACCACCAGTGATGTTCATCTGAAGATGGCGTTACACGCCTTTCGCAAGGCTGGCACCCGTGAGGAATGCATTGCGATCGCCGAGAAGCACAAGCCGTACATGCTGGATGCCGACATAAAGCTGATGCGGATCGCCTTCAAAAATTTGCAACAAACCAAAAGCAACTATGAGCAAAAACCACAAGCGCCACCGGCAAGCCAGGAAGCGTAGACAACTGATTTTTTACTACCTCAACCAGAAAGGATTTAACCATGCAACAAGTTGAAATTAAACCGATACCAGACGGCTACATGTCTGATTCAAAGGGCGCTTTATGGCCTGTCGAGAAGGTCCGTGAAATTGACCGGCTCCGCGATGAGCTTGTCCGTGAGATCGCAAAAAATGCCCGTGTGCAGTCCGAGGTGCTGGCGAAGTTCAAAGCTGGCGTATTTGGCGATATCGAGTCTTTCATTCAATTGAGCGGCGAGAAATACGGCGTGAATATGGGCGGGAAAAAAGGCAACGTCAGCCTGCTGTCGTTCGATGGCCGCTACAAGGTACAACGCGCGGTAGCAGAGTCACTGGCCTTTGACGAGCGCCTGCAGATCGCTAAAGAGCTGGTCAGCGAGTGCATACATCTGTGGTCGGCAGGATCCAGCTCTGAAATACGTGCGCTCATCAATGACGCATTCCAGGTCGACAAGGAGGGGCGCGTTAATGTGGCACGCATCTTGAGCCTACGCCGTCTGGATATCGCCGATGAAAAGTGGGCAACAGCGATGCAGGCCATCGGAGAGAGCATTCAGGTTGCAGGTAGTAAAACCTACTTCCGCGTGTATGAACGCATCGGCGATACCGACCAGTATCGCTCGATCAGTCTGGATATTGCAGCGCTTTAAGAACCCGTTTACCGCCCAATCGTGGTCAACGCTATTACCTGTTTCAGATTAACGATTTACCCACCCAAGGAGATTCAAATGAACCAGAAAGAACTGATCGACGCAATCGCAGCACACAACTCAAACACAGGCGTATCCAAGGCTAGCATCAAGTGGATGCTGGAAACACAGGCCGAAGTCGTTGCACGCGAAATGCAGAAAGGCGAAGGCGCTGAAGTGATCTTGCCCGGCATCGGGAAAATCAGCGTCAAGCAGAGTGCGGCGCGCATCGGGCGCAATCCAGCCACTGGTGCAGAAATATCAATCCCAGCCAGAAACAAGCCGCATTTCAGTGCAGCCAAGGCGTTGAAAGACGCGGCAATGTCTAACTAAACCCTCGCTTCCAGCCCGTTAGAAGTAGCGGGCTGCGAGAGACGGTTTAACGGGAGATAAACATGAAGCTGAGCAAAGAACAGAAAGACCAAGCCATTCAAAAACTATCTAATCCATGGGATTCGATAATCCTGATGTGCGACGGATATCGTGTCGCACTACAGGTTCAGCGTACCAGCGCATTAAGTTTTCGTGTCATGACCTTTGTGAATGGGGAGTTCAAGGGTTTGTGGTGCAATCCAGAGAACAAGTGCCCTGAGTCAATATTTATGCGAAAAAAAGTCACTCCAATTTTTTCGCCATCCCGTAAAAAGGAAATAGAAAAGGCGCTTGGAAAGCGCTATGTAAAAAATGATCCGCACTTCAGTAAAACACATACTTGGCTCAACCCTGACTTTGCCAGCGGTAAGGCGGCAATCAATCATATGTGCAAGGTGTCTGAATCTATCCAGATCGTGGAGGAATCATGAGCGCCTATCCAGCCAAATTCAAACAAACCGACCTTGCTCGCCGCGAGATCCAGTTAATCCACGTTGCTCGCCAGAAAGTAAGCATGGATGAGGACACCTATCGCGCGCTGCTGCATGACCGTTTCGGCGTGGCCAGCAGCAAGGAGTTGGACTGGAAACAGCGTAAAGAGCTGCTCGATCACTTCAAGACGCTGGGTTTCAAATCAACGGCATCAACACGCCCTGCCCCGGCTAAGGATAAAGCCGCGCAGGTCGGCAAAATCCGCGCCTTGTTGATCGCCCTGGACAACAAGCCGGATGCCTACGCCGACGGCATGTCAAAACACATGTTCAAGATTGATCGCTTCGAATGGTGCACTGGCGCGCAGCTGGGCAAGATCATTGCCGCGCTGGAATACGCCAAACAGCGCGCCACTAAACCTATCCCCTCTCCCTTGCAGGGAGAGGGCTAGGGTGAGGGTGAGGGTAGAAATCATGAACCTGCAAGAATCCGACCTGCACCTGTTGCCGCCCTCCATGCAATGGCTGGTCAAGGCTATCGGCCTGACGGCCACGCTCAAGCTGGTCAAGGCGCATGGCGGCGGCACGCCGGTTTACATTCCGATGACCGTACAACTGGATCACCGCCTGCTGTATCTGATCGGCATGGAAGCCTTTACGGCGCTGGTGGCGGAATACGGCGGCTACCAGCTGGAAATTGCCCGCTGTGAAAAAGCGGCCCGGGTGCTGATCTATCGTGAAATTCGCCGCGAATATGCCGCAGGCGCGACACAAAATACCCTGGCGCTGAAATACGGCTACACCACCCGGAATATCCGCGACATCCTGAACAGCGACGAAGCGGATGACAGACAACAATCATTTTTTTAACTGAAAGGAAATACCATGAATGAAAACGTCAAAAACCGCCTGCGCCTGCTACAAGCCCTGTATGACGCCCGCGAAGCCCGTCCCAAGCAGGGCTGGATGTTTGAACACGAACTGCGCGGACTGGTGGCTGAGCCGGCCTTTGCGCTGGAAATCCTTAAGGAACAGGGCTACATCGAAGCGCGCAATCCGGGATACCGCATCAGCGCAAAAGGCGTGCTGGCCTTTGAAGCGACGCAGGATGAGTGACATGACTATCGAAGAAGCTGCATTGGAACTGAATCGCTTGGCGAAACTTGCTTACAGCAACTGGGATGAAGCATTGCACGGCCTCACGGAATTGACCGTACCCATAGAAATATCGTACTTGCGTGACGCAGTGTTGGATCATATTTGCCTGTTATACAAGCCAGCCAGAAAGCCTCGGTCGTCCAACAAAGTTTGACAGTAATTCGTATCCGGGCTTAAGATGCTCCCGCTGCCCCACACGGGCAGTCGGGTTTGGAAGCCCGGAGTTAAGGCGGACGAGCCGCCAGCAACAGCGGCTATTTTTACGTCCGTCAGCAATGTAACCCAGTTTGGGCGGCATTGCGGGGCAGCTTCGGCTGCGCCGGTTCCTTAGCCCGGTCTTCCAACCTGCAATGCTGCCCTCCTTCATTTGGAAGTGAGTGAGGACAGTTTAACTAAACTGTTAAGGAGTCTCACCATGCACAACCACGCTATCACCATCGCCAATACCACCATCCACCAGGACGCACACGGGCGATATTGCCTCAACGACCTGCATCGCGCCGCAGGTAGCCATAATCGGCAGCGCCCAAGCTTTTGGTTAAAAAGCCAACAAACCAAGGAGTTGATTGAGGAAATTTCAAAAGCAGGAATTCCTGCTATTCAATCAAAACAACAACTTGGAACATTTGCGTGCAAGGAACTGGTGTACTGCTACGCCATGTGGATCAGCCCGATGTTTCACCTCAAGGTCATCCAGGCCTATGACACGCTGGTCACGGGCAATCTCGCCAGGCCGGAACCGCAAACCCTCGCCCTCGCCACCCAGGTCGGCCAGTTGACCGATATGGTCAAGGCCCTCACCGAAGCGCTGCACGCGCAGAACCAGCGTTTTATCGGCCTACAAGGCCAGATGATCGGCTCGCAAAAAGGCCATATCCGCTCGCTGAATGTCATCAGTCAGATGCAAAAGCGCCACGAGGCCGAAGACATCCGCCGCACCATCATCTACATGAAGGCGCGCGGCGACTCGAATGCCGAAATCATGCGCGTCACCGGCAAGTGCCTGAACTACATCCGCCAGCGCGTCTTCATCGCCCGCCGCGACGGCGTATTGCCTGCCATTCCGGTTGCGCCTGTCGCACAAGGCGAATTGAATCTGGGCGGTGTAGCATGAGCATCACTGCCGGTTATCGTATTCCCGGATCGAAGGGGGGCGGCTGTTTCACCCTGCCGGATTTCTGCTGGTCTCGCGTCAGCGAAGACGACCTCAACCGCATCGCCGAAGGCTTGCGCCGCACCACCGGACATGAACCCGCCTGGCAAACGGTGCGCGGCAAGGCGATCCAGCTGGCAAAAACGAAAGGAGGTGCCGCATGAACGCGCAAACCTACCCCCATCCTAACCTTCCCCCTGAAGGGGAAGGAACGAACGTGAAAGGCCCTGGTAATTCCCTGCCCGGTTCCTGGTATGACCTGACAGGCCGTATCAGCGCAGTGCAGGCAGTGGCCAGTTGTGCGCTGGAGGCCGTCCCGACGGGCGATTATGAGCGATGCAGTCATGCGTGTAACCTGATCGCTGCCATGCAGGATCTGCTTAAACTGATGCAGCAGGATGTCACCGTGATCGAAAAAGCCTTGCACGCGTAAATCCCTCAAGGCTCCGTAGGGGTACGGCGCGCCGTGTCCCTGCAAAAGAGCCTTGCACAGGTTAAAAATAAGCTGCTACACTTTGGACTATGTTGATAATGAATTTTTCACAGTCTCCCCGCATCGCTTTTGAGCAAGGTTTGCTCAAGGGTTTGGGTGCGCCTTATTTGTTGTTTGGGCGATTTGATTGCCTGCCGCATGCCGTGATTGAGCCGATCCAGCTTACCCATGTCTCTACCGCTGCGGCACTCGCCAGCGACTGGCAAAAAATCGGCATAGACATGCAAGCCGCCATTGAACAGTATGAACAAGCCGACGCGTCCCGTTAAAACCTCGCCTGTCACGGTTGCGCACCAGCAATCTTTTCAAGGGCCGATTCCCCCGCCCGCACTGCTCGAACATTATGACAAAATCATTCCTGGTGCAGCCGAACGCATTTTGACAATGGCGGAATCGGAAACTGCGCACCGCCATCAACAGGAAGCCTTGGCTATTGAGGCAAATATTGCGGTTCAGCAGCATCAAATCAGCGTTGAAGCACGTCAAACTCAGTTGATATTCCGCAGCGATATGGTGGGGCAGTTATTTGGCTTCATGATTAGCCTCGCCAGTATCAGCGGGAGTGTCTGGCTTGCGCTACGCGATCAAGCGATTGCCGCCGCCGCACTGGTGGCGTTACCTTTGGCTGGCATTATTCGCGCACTGAAAGAACGACAAGCCGGTAAGTAATACCTGCTTAAACGCGTAGCCAAGCCCGCCTAGTGCGGGTTTTTTCGTTTATACCCGCCAGGGGCATGTCCGTGGTTGTAAGGGGCTGAGACCGCAATGCCGCAGGGGCATTCCCACGCAACTACGCAGCCAAGGCTGCTGTTGCTGAATGAAAGCCCCAACAACACACGCCACCGGAAGCCGCTCTGAATTAGCAGCCCTCCCGCGCGCGCGTAAAGTCGCGCCATGAACACCACCCAACAACGCCCCCACCCTAACCCTCCCCCGCAAGCGGGGGAGGGAAAGTATATTTGCGGACGCTGCAACCATTGGTCGCGGCTGGACGATGACCGACTGCCTGATCACGGTGGCTGCACATATCGCCCCGCAGGGCATTACTCGCATGGCCGCCAGGTGTGTCTATTCAGCCCCTCAAAATTCCTGCCCCGGAGTAAAAAAATCATGAATCTATCACCCCATTTCACCCTTGAAGAATTGACACATTCGCAGCAGGCGGTACGCGCCAGAAGTATCGACAATACGCCAAATAAGTCGGTGCTAATGAATCTGACAAAAATTGCCGACCTGCTGGAAGGCGTTCGTCAGCTGCTTGGTGAGCGCCCGATCCACATCAGCAGCGGATACCGCTGTACTAAGCTCAATACCCTGATCGGCGGCGCAAAGAATAGCCAGCACACACTGGGTCTGGCGGTCGATTTCATCTGTCCCGGCTACGGAACGCCTAAAGAGATCTGCCAGTCGCTGCTGGCGTCTGGCCTGAAGTTCGACCAGATGATTTACGAAGGTGCCTGGGTGCATCTGTCGCTGGCGGCGGATGATATGCTGACTCGCAATCAGGTATTGACCGCTGTGTTTGAACCGGGTCGCAAGACCCGCTATCAGGCGGGGTTGGTATGAAGCTCAATGACCTGATTACCGATTCCGGTACCGGCATGCTATCGCACACCAAGCTATGGGCAAATATCGCTTACTGCGCCGCGACCATCGCCTTCGGCTATATGGTTTACATGAATACCGCCACGGCTGAAATCTGGTTGATTTATCTGGCCAGTATCGGCGCATCGGCCACCCTGTCCAAGCTGCTCTCGCTCAAATACGGCGCTGTTGAGTCATCAAAATGAAGCCGGACGAACTGTTTTCAGGCGTACTTTACATTGCCGTATGTGCCGTCATTTTCTGGATCGCGTTCTGGTCGGCGGGAGTGTTCAAATGATCCCGTTACCCTGGCGTTTATTGGGCGGGCTGGTCATCGCACTGGCTTTATTTTTCAGCGGATATGGAGGGGGGTATAAACATGCACAGACAGAATGTGTGGCGGGACAGGTCGAGGCGCAACGCGCAGCAGGGGCGGAAGCAGCAAAAGAAGATCTACGCCGGGAAACCGTGGGTACAGCACGAGAGACTACACGCGAACAGATCCGCATCGTTTACAAAACCATCAAGGAGCAAGCACGTGAAACTGTTAATCATCATCCTGAGTTTAACGATTGCGGCCTTGATGCTGACGGGCTGCGCCTCTGGAACGCCGCCAATAGCGGTGAAGCCGCGCCCGTGCCCGGCGAACCTTACCTATCCATGCACCGTGCCGCCACCTCTGCCCGTCCGGCAGGCGGGGGCGAAATCGGGCAGCCTGGCGGATCTGCTGACCAACCACATCGAGGCGATGGAGCTGTACAGCCAGTGCCGGGATCAGCTGACGAAACTGGCCGAGTGCAGCAACCCACCCCCGCCCTAACCCTCCCCCTGCAAGAGGAGGAGACGAACGTGAAAGGCCTTTGATGGACGACATTGATCGCGCCTGCGAGGCGGAAGAGTGGTTTCGCAGTCAGGCGCTGGATAACCGGCAGGTAATGGCAGATGCCATGCCGTTCACCGGGCAATGCTACAACTGCGAATTACCGATCGACTCCGGCAGTTTCTGTGATGTCGATTGTCGGGATGATTACGATCTGCGTGAAAAGCAGAATAAACAAAGGGTGTAAGCATGGATTCGGTTATTGAATGGATGAAGTTGGGTGTCGTATTGCTGGGATTGCTGGTCAATGTGGCTTCGTTCATGTACGTCAGATCATCGAATAAAGACAAGGCGACGAAAGATCAGATCAAGCATATGGAAACCGATCTGGCCGAGAAGCAGGACAATCAGGCTGAACGTATCACCCGACTGGAAGCGCAAGCTGAAAACTCACCGACGCACAATGATCTGGGCAGCATTCACGAGAAAATCAACCAGCTGAGGACAGAGGTGGGGCATCTGTCCGGCGAATTCATTGGTGTGCGCAATCTGCTCAACACTATCCATCAACACTTACTGACCGGAGATAAAAAGTGACGACTTACGCCGAAGAAATAACCGCATCACGCCGCCTGTCTATCCTTTTAGCGCTGTACTTTGCGAATGCCTTCACAATGAATCGCGCTGTGTTGCGCGATCAGGTCGGACGCACCGGCTATGTGACCAGCATGGATGAAATGATGACTGACCTTGAATGGCTGGTCAGCATTGAGCTGATTGAATTACTGGAGATGGATGTGGTGCGACTCACCTATCGCGGTGAAGATATCGCGCTGGGTCGCAGTCAGGTCAACGGCGTGCGCCGCCCCTCTCCTACGGTGACTCAAAGCAAGCCCGCCGCTAAACCACTGAGTCTTATCTGATGGCACACGGTGAAGATGCCCGCCGCCAGGTTCGTGCGGCCTATGTATTTGACCAGTTATCGCTGGAAGTCGCTGCTGCCAAGTTAGGTGTGCCGTATGCCACTGCCCGTAACTGGAAACGCACAGGAAAAGAACTGGGTGATGATTGGGACAAAGCACGCGGTGCGCAGATGATCGCCGGTGGCGGCATTGAGGATGTGGTACGCCAGACACTCGCCGTGGTGGTACAACAGGTTCAGGCCACCGTCGAATCCATCCAGCAAGCACCCGATATGGCACCGGGCGACAAGGTACAGATGCTGTGCAGTCTGGCCGATGCCTATAACAAGCTGATGGCCGCCAGTCGAAAGCTGATGCCGGAGACCGACAAGCTCGCCGTGGCCACGGATGTGGTCAAGCGTTATGCCGAGTTTGTCCGGGTCAAGTATCCGAAACACATGCTGGTTGTGATTGAGACGATGGAGCCGTTCGGTGACGAACTGGCGAGAGCATATGGCTAACCAAACCTCAAAACGCGCTTTTCTTGAAGAGATCGGCAAGCTCGCCCAGAACTTCCGTATGCAGATCGAGGCGGAGGTGGACGGCTTTGATCCGGACCCCGCTGCACTGGCCGAACGCCGTGCGCGGGCGATGACAGACTACCGTTTCTTTGCGCGCAGCTACTTTCCGCACTACGTTAAAAAAGGCGAGGCGGCGTTACATACCTACCTCTATGACCGGTTGCCTGAGATTGTCGATAACGGCGTCGGCGACCATGAAGCGATTGCCGCACCGCGCGGCAATGCCAAATCCACCCTGGTGACGCAGATCTTCGTCATCTGGTGCGTTGTCACCGGGCGCAAGCATTACCCGGTGATCGTCATGGATGCGCTGGATCAGGCGGCCACCATGCTGGAGGCGATCAAGGCAGAGTTGGCATTCAATCCGCGTCTGATGATGGACTTTCCGGAGGCGTGCGGCGGCGGCAGAGTTTGGAATGTCGGCACCATCATCACCGCCAACGATGCCAAGATACAGGCGTTCGGTTCAGGCAAGCGGATGCGTGGCCTGCGTCACGGACCGCATCGCCCTGACCTGGTGATCGGCGATGATCTGGAAAATGATGAGAACGTGCGTAGCCCTGAGCAGCGCGACAAGCTGGAAAACTGGCTGAAGAAAACTGTTTTATCCCTTGGCGAAGCGGATGACACGATGGATGTGATCATCATCGGCACCATTCTGCACTATGACTCAGTGCTGTCTCGCCTGCTCAAAAACCCACTCTGGTCATCGAAGAAATTCCGCTCCATCGAGCGCTGGCCGGACAACATGCATCTGTGGGAGAAGTGGGAAGAGCGGCTGCTTAACGAAGGACCAGAGGCCGCATTACAGCTTTACACCCGGTGTAAAGAGGAGATGGAGGCTGGTGCGATTATCTGCTGGCCGGATGGGCAGCCGCTCTACAAGTTAATGGTCAAACGCGCCCGTGATGGCCGTCCGGCATTCGATTCCGAACAACAGAACGATCCTGTATCAGGTGATGATGCGCCGTTCGCGCATATCCTGGACGGCTGCTGGTGGACATCCTTGCCACCCAATCTGATCTACTTTGGCGCATGCGACCCCTCTCTTGGGAAGGCAGGCGCATCGCGTGACCCGTCCGCCTTGCTGGTGGGTGGTTATGAGCGCGCCACCGGAAAGCTGTATGTAGTCGATGCGCTGATTAAGAAGCGCCTGCCGGATCGCATCATCGAGGATATCATCACTCTGCAACGCAAATACCAGTGTGTGCTGTGGTCGGTTGAGGCGGTGCAGTTTCAGGAGTTTTTATATACCGAGCTGGTGAAGCGTTCGGCGGTTGCGGGCGTGCCCGTGCCTGCCCGTGCAGTCAAGCCCACAGCTGACAAGCTGCTGCGCATCGAGACGCTACAACCCCATTTTGCCAACGGCCTGATTAAGCTCAATTCCAGCCAGACCACGCTGATTGACCAGTTGCGCCACTTCCCCAAAGCGGATCATGACGATGGTCCTGATGCCCTGCACATGCTGTGGGCTGCGGCCTTGTCGGGTGGCACTGAATACAGTACGCGCAGCGCTGGTCGTCGTGCTGACCGCACTTTTGGCGGATATTTAAGTTAAGGAAAAATCATGGCAGACAAAAGATTAATGGCTGAATTCGCGGGCATATCGCGTGACATATTCAATATGCAGCTGGCGGGCGGCGTACTACGCAACCTTGATGAGGTGCTGCAAAGCCGCGCCAGTGGTAAGGGTCTTAAACTTTATGACGAGCTGGAGCGTGATGCGCAGGTATTCGCCGTAGTGCAAAAGCGCAAGATGGCAGTGGTGGCGCGTCCCTGGACAATTACCCCGGCCAGCACCAGTTTGCGAGATAAGAAGGCGGCTGATCTGATACAAACGACCTTTGAATCCGTTGCTTTTGACCAGCTGTGCCTGAATTTATTGGATGCCGTACTCAAGGGATTCGCTATCTGTGAAATCATGTGGGAAATGCAGGGGGATATGCTGCTGCCAACCCGTTTCATTCCTCGCGATCAGCGCCGCTTTACCTTTGATGATCATTATGCGCCCCGCCTGCTCACCCGTGAAAATATGCTCCATGGCGAAACCTTGCCAGGGCGCAAATTCATCGTGCATAGTCAGGGCGGAAAAGACGGTAGCCCCTATGGGCTGGGTCTGGGAAGCAAGCTGTACTGGCCGGTGCTATTCAAACGCCAGGGAATCGGTTTCTGGATGGCATTGGGCGACCGCTTCGGCAGCCCAACCGCTGTCGGTAAATATCGCGAAGGAACCCCACCAGAGCAGCAGGATAAACTACTTGCTATGCTGGAATCGATTGCACAGGATACCAGTATCGTCATTCCAGATACCACTTTGCTTGAACTGATGGAGCCGAAAAACGGCAACGTCACGATGCATGAGCCGCTGATCCGTTATCTGGATGAGCAGATCAGCACGGCGGTACTGGGTGAAACCATGACAACCACCAGCAAAAGCAGCGGGCTGGGTAGCGGTCAGGCCGACGTGCATAACAGCGTCCGCAAGGAGTTGAGCCAGGCTGATGCGGATCTGCTCAGCGATACGCTTAACAATACCCTGGTACGCTGGATCGTTGAACTGAATCTACCCAACGCCCTGCCGCCTCGTGTGTATCGGGATTTCTCTGAGCCGGAGGACATGAAAGCGCGTGCTGAACGCGATCAAATCGTCGCGACCATGAGTGGCATGAAACCCTCGCTCAAATATATCCAGGAGACCTACGGCGGCGAGTGGGTGGCTGCAGCGCCGGTCCCGCCTGCTGTAGCGCCTGCGGCTGATAATCAAACGGCAGCAGCCACAGCGATTCTGACAGGCACGATTGATCAAGCTACGATCGATACCAATCCGACGGCCAGTGAAGAAGATCAACTTGCTGCCTCTACAGCGACATACTGGGATACCATGCTGAGCACCGTTAAAAGGCTGGTCGATGGTGCGGAAGATTTAACGAAATTGCAGCAGGATTTAACTGCCGCCTATGGTGATCTACCTACGGATGAGCTAGTTCGAGTGATGGCGGCGGGCTTTGCGCTGGCCGAACTCAAAGGCATGGCGGATGTAAGCAATGGTCGATAAAGCCGCCTTTGGCTTTGGCACGCCATTTTTTGAGCAGCTGGAATTCTTTCGTGCCAAACTGAATCTGCCGACCGAGCGCTGGGATGATATTAAGCGCGCCGCACATGACCGCGCCTTTATCGTGGCTGGGGCTGCCAAGGCTGACTTGCTCAATGACCTGAATTCAGCGATACAAAAACGCATTGAAGACGGTAAGGGCTTAAACGCTTTCCGGCAGGACTTCGCCGAGATCGTTAAACGTAATGGATGGACAGGCTGGACGGGTGAAGGCACCAAGGCGGGCGAAGCATGGCGTACCCGCATCATCTACTCCACCAACATGTCTACCAGCTATGCCGCTGGGCGCTGGCAGCAGCTCACTCATCCAGACTTACTCAAGGTTCGCCCGTACTGGCGCTATCACCATGCCGACGGTGTCATGCACCCGCGCCCACACCATAAGGCGTGGAACGGCATTACCCTGCCACATGATCACCTCTTCTGGAAAACCCACTTCGCGCCGAATGGCTGGATGTGCCATTGCTATATCAGCGCCGCCACACCGGAGGAATATGCCCAGGCACAGGCCGACGGCAAAGGCCAGCCGTCTGATGGTTGGGATACTATCGATCCAAAGACCGGCGCACCGGTGGGGATCGATAAGGGTTTTGACTATGCGCCGGGGGCAAACACAGATACTTCATTGCGGAAAATGGTGCAGGACAAGCTGATCAACTATCCACCCGCGATAAGCAAGGCTCTTACGCACGACGTGAACCGATATATAGAGGCTGGGTATTCGGCGGCAAATTTTGCCAATAAGGCGCTTGAAAATCCTTCAATGGATTACCCGCTATGGCTTGGTTTTGTAGAAAATAACGCGCTTGATATAGCGGCAAAAACGGAATTACAAAACTATATTGTACTGATGCAAAGCGATGCACCCAGGCACATTAAAAAACATCACGAATTTGACGGCGCAGGGCAGCGAATGCCTTTGGCTTCCGATTACGACTATATGATGGGAGATTTAACCGAGCCGGAAAGCGTCCGTACAGGTGAAGTCGTCGGCGGCCTACAGCGTATCGTAGTGACGAAAACGCATGCCAACGAGGTATTCAGGTGGGTATTTGAAATCAGACCGGGCAAGCGTAACCGAAGTATTGTGCCGATTACATTGGCGATTAAAACGAAGAGCACCGGCAGCTAATGCAATGTTTATTCAACATCCCCTAGCCTATACGTCCAAAACGAACCGGTATGGTGAGATCTTAAACTCAACTGTGAAACCCGTCAAATAGGAGTATCAATCATGAGCTTTACCATTGAAGTAGATAACGCCGCAGTTATGGCAGCCTTCAACCGATTGATCCATGCTGGTGAAGATCTGAATCCTGTGATGCGTGCCATTGGTGAGGATATCGTTAAGCGCGCCAAGCTGCGCTTTCAAACCTCAACGGCACCTGACGGCACAGCATGGGCGCAAAACTCCGACACCACACTGCGCGCCATGTTGCACAGCAAGTCGGATATACGTGCAGCATTTTCTCACCTTGGATCACGCAAAGAAGGCAGTGCATTTGTCGGGTTCAAAAAGGGCTACTTCAAAAAAGATGGTTCACTGACCAAGAAAAGCCAAGACTTGCTGGCTGGCAAAAAACCGCTGATCGGCGAGAGCGGCGATCTGGCACGGCAGATTGATTATGCGCTGACGGGTAATAGCGTGACGGTCACGGCTAATCCAGTGTATGCAGCCATCCAGCAGTTCGGCGGGAAGAAGAGCCAGTTCCCGCATTTGTGGGGTGACATTCCTGCTCGTCCCTTCATGCCCGTTACCACGAGTGGACAGCTCTACCCGGACGACGAACACGCCATCCTCGCCATCATCAACGCGCATCTGCAAAAAACCATAGGAGGTTAGTAATGACATGCTTGCGGTCATGGTGCTTTCTGGTTTCTATAGCATTGATTTTTTTATGCCTGCTATTGGTTTTTTTAGACGACGCAATGGAGTATGGGTACGCTATTGCTAATCTTGCGATACTGGCATGGTTATTAATTGCATTTGCGTATCGGTATCTCCAAGCCAGTAAATAAAAACACAAAGCCGCTCAAAACCTCCTTGAGCGGCTTCATGATTGCAAATGATACCTTTGCATAAGATAGATAATTAAACCCGCTCACCCCCCGTTAAACGGGCTGTAATCTTACTTATCGGGCGGTAAAGAACTGCTCAGGCCGAGAAAAGCCAAACATCGAGAGCGCAAGATAAAACCTGACGGTTTCTTGCACGCTTGACTGATTTCGCTTTGCACGTACCAACTCGGTCAGGAAAACGTTATTTTCCCAAGTTGATGAACGCAGGCCAAGCGTCATGATGAAATCATAATCCAGTCGGCTATCCTTGATAGAGGAAACCTCGCGACCCGGGTTTACCGGATGCCAATTGGGCTTTCCTGTCCAGATTGTCGGCATGCCATCTTTGCTGGCGTTGAATAAGTAGTTGTAAAAAACCTCAGCGAACTTCTTGTGCTGAGGTAGTAGATCGGTTTTGGGCATACCGACCAACAAGCGTAGCGGTGTCGCATCGTCCAGAATTAACTTTTGAGAAAACTTAGCCATCGAGCCATCACCAGAATGGATTATGTTGCTCATCTCGCCAAGAAACTTAACGTCCGCGCCTTCAGGCCAGCTGGACACGTTGATGCCGATAAATCGAGTGGAAGCCATGATCTTCTCCTATGCTTTCATTTGGTGTTCAAACGAATCGGCATCCTGCGCCATTAGCGTAAGAATGTCTTCGATAGCCGAAATGAGGCTGGCGGTATTATTGATACGGTCGTAAGTGACGTTATGCAATCCGGTCGGTAATGATTCCAGCGCGCAGGACGCAACGGCACGCGCACTGGAAAGTCGGGCGGACAAGTCATACCATGCGCCGGGAATAGTTGAGATGGTTACTGCTTTGAGTGCTGACATGATGATCTCCTGTTAACGATTATTAGTCGTATTGACATGCTATGGGTGGCCGGGAGCTAATAACCGTAACAGGACGGCGGAGTTATTCGGGGCAAGCCCCTGTTGTATTCCTCGCACTCCCGGCCAAAATTGGTGCAGCATTGCGCAGAAAGCGGGCGCAAAAAAACGCGGACTTTCGGGCGCGACTGCCGCCTGTTAAAAAGTGTTATTAGCACCGAAGCGAACACTATGCGCCTTGTGTCAGGTTGTCAAGCGGCATGAATTTTTATAGGATAAAATAAGTAGTATACGCACCACCCCCGGAACCCCCTCTGAATTAGCAAGCCACGCGCGACCCGCCACAATGCGGTCATGAAATCCAAACGCGCCACTAAACAACCACCGGCTAAAGCCGGTGGGTTTGAAATACGGACTGAAAGTCCTGATACGCATCGCCTAAACGATGCGTCCTAATTCGGTTCCATTTGAAAATTATCGTTCTCTCTTGGCTCAAAGT
>Ga0208863_1001290_pt1 | contig 16576 bp, 15 predicted proteins | sample RifOxyD3_FD_184040 | JGI IMG/M metagenome (GOLD analysis project Ga0208863, IMG submission 184040) | Soil microbial communities from Rifle, Colorado - Rifle Oxygen_injection D3 (SPAdes) | ecosystem: Environmental > Terrestrial > Deep subsurface > Rock core/Sediment | place: Rifle, Colorado...
TGGGCCGAAATTCCCGTACCTGTCCCGGCTCACCTTGAATTCGATCCGGTCGAAGCCGGGACGTTCTACCTTTCGGCCCATCATTTCCATCCTCTTGGCAAGGATGTTGTTCTGGAGGGGCCGGGGGCCATCTTCAAGATGAAAATCCAGCAAGGGCGTACGGAGATCGTTGGTCGCTACTCCGACGACCAGTTCTTCCGGTTGAGCCAGCATGCGCCGTTTTCCTACAGGGATCGCACCCTGATCGCCGTAACCAACCTGCCGAACAAACTGGACCTGATCGATGCCGGTTCCATGACCTTGTGGCGCCGGGTGGAGCTGTTTTCGGCCCCGATTCTCGATCAGGCGCGGACAGGCAGCATCCTTTGCCCTACCTATCCCGGTTCGAGCTACTCCGTGAACCCAAGCCGCGACGGCCGGTACATTGTCATGGAAAACAGCATGGCCTTCCGCATCTACGATCTTGATAAAAACCGTTGGCTGGACTGCGAGGTGCCTCGTTTTTTGCCGACAGGCTGCCGTGGCATGGGACACACACGGCTGGCCGGCGCCTGATTCCATCCAGAAATAGGACTTTTGCCCGATGCCAACCAGCCTGGAAGCAGAAGCGGCCGAGCAGCGCCGCTGGCGGTTGCGGCCGCCGTGGTCAAACAAAAATTTTCCTGACCGACTGGTGGCAAACGAATTCCTGCCGACTGACCGGCAACTGGCCGAACAGTCGGCGGCGTTGCGCAAAATCATTGACTTTGCCGCCCACCAGGTGCCCTATTACCGTGATCTCTTCCGGAGTCTGGGCATTACCGCCACCGCAATCCAACAGCCGTCCGACCTGGCGATCCTGCCGCACCTGACCAAGACCGCTTTCAAGGAATACCGGGCAGAACTGCGCGCCCGGACCTTGCCCCCGGGCCATATCCACCGGGGAAAAACGATCACCTCCGGCTCGACCGGCAAACCTGCGCACGTCGAGCAGACGCATTTGTACTGGCGGATGTTCGCCTGGTTGAAGCAGAGAGAATTCCGCTGGTTCCGGTTTGATCCCAATGGCCGGCTCGCGATCATCCGCTATCTGGGTACCCCGAAGCGGGCCGACACGGATCCAACCACTGACACCGGCATGCGCTGCATAGACGCGTGGCCGAGCGTCGGCAGCTGTTTTGCAACCGGACCGGCCTTTTTGCACAACGTTGCCAGCCCGGTGGAACAGCAGATCGAATGGCTGGCCGGCCTCGACCCGGATTACCTGATGACGGAGTCCGGAAACCTGGAAAACTTGGCACTCGGCTACCAGCACTGCCGACCGCCCGGCCGCCTCAAGGGCATCGAGGCGATTGCCAACCTCCTGACGCCGGTGATGCGCCGCCGGGCCGAGAAAACCTTCGGCCTCCCCATTCACCAGAACTATGGCCTGAACGAAATCGGCATCGTCGCCTGCCGCTGCCCGGAAGGCGGCCGCTACCATGTAAACAGCGAACTCTGCGTCACCGAGGTGGTCGATCAGGAGGGCCGTCCCGCCGCGCCGGGCCAGACAGGCCGACTGCTGGTCACCGGTCTGACCAACTATGCCATGCCGCTCGTGCGGTACGACACCGACGACCTGGTCGAAGTGGTTGCCGGCCCATGCCCCTGCGGCCGCACGCTGCCGTCGTTCGGCGCGATCACTGGCCGCTACCGACGAATCGCCCAGCTACCGCCCGGCACCTATGCTTACTACCTGGCGCTGGTCAGTGCCCTGGACCACATGCCGGCCGCACTCATGCGCCACCTGCGCCAATACCAGCTCCATCAGTACCGCGACGGCCGTTTCGAACTACGCCTCGTGACCGCCGATCCACCCCCGCCGACATTCATGGCATTCATCGATGCCGCTTGGCAAAAAGCCACCACGCCGCAAAGCCCCACCCTGCACACGATCATGGTTGACCGCATCCTTCCCGGTCCCGGCAACAAGGTGCATAACTTCACGTCGGATTTCGCGGACCCGCCTGACGATGCAGCCCACCCCACAACCAGACCTAGCGTTTCCTGACAAACCCCCTTCCGCACCCCACAAGACTTCCCGGCCGATAGTACGCGTCGAGCGTAATACGAGGGTTGAGACAGGCCCTCTATAGTTAGACGATTTGATAGTAAAAATATTTAGTTACAACAATTTTGTCTTGAGTCGAAAAGGCAGTCATCGGCCGCTTGAACTGGAAAAAACGAGACATATAAATCATCTGGGCTGGGGAAAAAGCTGGCGATACTTTTGCCGCATCCTGTAAATTGTCGGTTAATCCTTGTTTGCCGGTAGCCGACCAGGCATGACCCGTTACTTCAGGAAGGGCCTTATGAAAAAATGGAACGCCGCTACTCGATTGCAAATCAGTGTCGTAATCGTTTTTCTGCTGACGGGAATCGGCATGATAGCAGTAGTCAACCGGAGCATGCGGCAGTTTGCCCTCCATGCGGCCGAAGAGCAGGCGGAACTTCTCCTCAGCCACAATCTGGCAATTCACACCTATTTTAATCAGCAACTCAAGCCCAAGGTCTTTAAATTAACTGACTCTGTAGCTCCGAACGGCTATTTTGAACCAACCTGGATGTCTTCCACCTTTGCGGTTCGGGAAATTGACAAGCTTTTAACCAAAACACCACCCGCCGAGAACCACTTTCTTAAAGATTGCATCGTCAGCCACCATTATTACAAGGAATGCGCCATTAATGCCCGCAGCCCTGAAAATGAGGCTGATACCTATGAAAAAGCTTTCCTTGCCGCTCTGAACAGAGATTCCTCGCTCACCTCACGCAGCGCCATTCGGGAAATCAACGGCCAACCATTTTTTACTGTTCTGCGTCGGGGTGAAACCCTGGAAAAGAATTGCCTGCGCTGCCACGACACTCCTGATCAGGCTCCACAGGGTCTGGTCAATGTCTACGGGCCGGTTCGCAGTTTCAACCGAAACGTCAAGGACGTTGTATCGGCGGTCTCCATCCGCATTCCTCTCAGCGCGGCCTATGAACAGGCCAAGCGGATATCCTTGACGCTTTCCGGTTTCCTGATCGGGCTTCTGGCCTTCGTTTCCCTCCTGATTTTCTGGTTGAACCATTGCCTGGTCGCCAGCCCGCTGGCACGACTCAAAAACAAGGCACTGCAGATCGCCAATGGCTCTCAACAAATTGGCGAGCAGATTCCCATTCCGAGCGGCCGGGAGCTGGCGGAGTTGAGCGAGGCCTTCAATACCATGTCGTTAAAGCTTCGGCAGCATTTGGATACGCTTGAAAAAAAGGTTGAAGCAAGAACAGTCGAACTGACCAAAACCAACCAGGAACTCCATAAATCGTTAAGCGAAATCAAAACATTAAGTGGTCTGTTGCCGATCTGTGCATCATGCAAGAAGATTCGTGATGATCAAGGGTATTGGCAGCAGATTGAAAAATATATCCACCAAAGAACCTCTGCGCAGTTCTCGCACGGGATCTGTCCGGAGTGCGCGAGAAATCTCTATCCGGAATATTTTGACAAGAACAAATGAGCCGGCTGATTTTTTTGACTTTCCAGGAATGGTGCGGAGGGGTGTTGGTGGTTTGAGGACTTAATAATGAGGCTTTTGCCAGCTTGAAGGAATGCCATCATCTCCGGAGATGATCCAACTGCGGACACCGGCGCCGCGACAAGCGGCGTAAGGAAACCAGCGGCAGGAGCCGCCGGTGGCCTCAGGGGTTCCGTTCGGGCACGACCCCCTGGTCATCGGAAATAATGACCTCGACCCGCCGGTTACGCCGCCGGCCCTCCTCAGTATCATTGGTTGCCACTGGGAAGGCCTCGCCATATCCCTGAATCAATACCCGCTCAAGGGCGACGCCCTTGTTGCTCAAGGCGGTGCGCACCGCCTCGGCCCGCTCGATCGAAAGGGTGACATTGTACTCCTCGGCCCCGACATTGTCGGTAAACCCGTCAATCTGCACCCTTCTGGCCGGATATTCGTTGAGAAAAGCAGCAAGCCGCTCTACGGTCGGCTGCGCGTCGGCCTTAAGAGCGCTGGCGCCTGTTTCAAACAGCATGTCGCCCAGGGTTATCACCAGGCCCCGTTCCGCCAGCCTGCCTTGCAAGGCCGCAAGCTGTTCCTCCAGCCGGCGGATCTTCTCCCCGGCCGCCGCGACTTCCTGTTGCGCCTTTTCAGCCTCCGCCGCTTTTTCTCCGGCCAACTGCCGCACGAGGTCGGCCTCTTTCTTCTGCGCTGCTACCTGCTGACGAGCCTTTTCCGCCTCAGCGGCTTGTTCCCGGGCCAGGGCCAGGGCGCGCTCCACCTCTGCCGAACGGACGTTGCGCAGCAACAATTCGTGTTCGGCCTTTGCGGCCTCGACATCCTGCTCAGCCCGCCGTAACGCCGCGATCTCCACCGCCAGGAGTGTCTGCTGTTGCGCCAGATAGGCAAGATGATCGATTTCGGCCTTATCCGCGCCATCCCGCAAAGCTTTCGCGGCCCGGGCCTGAGCGGCCTCCGCCAGCTTCCATTCCAAAGGCGCCTTCCCGGCGACCTCCGGATCGGCCTGGGCCGACGTAAAAGCCTTGTCAGCCGCCGCAAGCGACATATTTTCGTAAACAGCAGGAGTGCAGCCGGCAAGCATACAGCCCGGCAGAAAACAAAACGCCAGGAGTGCCCGGCGGATTTGCAGCCAATTCATGGAAGTATCCCTTTAACCAATAGTAATCAACGAACCGGATGCCGTTCAGCCTCATCACGCAGAGTCCGAATGCTTTCCCGCAATGCAGCGGCGGCCTGCCGGGCCTTGACAGTTCTTGCCTTGACCCCGGCCAGATCAGCATCGACGATGGCCTGCTCGGCCAGACGTTGCGCAACAAGATACTCTCGCCGCTGCATGGCCTGCTCAGCCTTCTGCAGTTTCTCCCGGGCCAGTTGCAGTTCCTCCGGCACGGCATCGGAGGCACCCGCGTTCTCCGCCCGACCGATGGAGGAGGTTGCCAGCATTACCTGGGAATCAGGCGGGGGAATGCGGCCGGCGCAGCCGGTGAGCGCCAGAATGGCGGACAAAACAAAAAGGTGGATAATTGTTCTCATGCATACCTCTCCAACTGGGAGTAATCCGAAATATTTTTTGCGGCAGTCTTTCCCTTTCTCGCTATCACGACAGGGACGAAAAAAGAAGCCGACAATTGTTCTCTCTTGTACCACACTTTCCTTTTTGCCGCTCATGGTAACCACAAAGCGTCTTGGCATCAGGCGCAGACCGGGAAGACGACGGGCAGGAAGCTGAGAATGACGGGGGCAGGTGAACCCTGGTAACCCGGCGGCGTGGGCAGCAGGTTTTTGTTTTTCATTTCCCCGAACGCCGGGCTGCCTCGCCGGGAGTACCTGCACCTCGGCGGGCCGCAACGTGACAGCTGGCGCAGTCGGTGATGGGCAGGATGGCGGTCGCCATGAGGCGCTGGTATTGCATGGGGTTTTCCTGTTTCATTTTGTTGATGTGTTTTTCCATCTCGCCGGCATCTGCGGCGCCGGGATTTCCACCCTGAAAGCCCCTGGCGCCGCGGGCGGCCAGCAACAGGCTGAGGCAGAAAATGGCAGTGAAAACTACGAAACGATGCATGGCAACTCCTTTGAAATCGAGAAAAGCATGGCGACTAACTATTCCGTATGGCGGTTAAAAGGTTCTGGTCTGCAGGTTCGCATTGGGTGCCGCGCTGAAATCGCCGATCAGGGAGCCGTGAAAATGGCAATACATGCACGGCTTGTTCGGGCCGCTGCCGGCCGGTGAATAATTGTGGCATTTGGTTAGACAGCTCGAATCAAAGGCACCAGGGGCCTCATCAGGTGAATGGTGGAGATAGTAATTGCCGGTATGCGAGGCGTCGCCGGCAGGAAAGACATGACACCGTTCGCAGAGCGCCTTCCACTCGACCGCTGTGGCCCCAAGGACGCCCGGATTGTAGGTGGTTATCGCATTGGCCAGATCAGCGCCGTTCACCCGTCGCCTGATGAGCCGGATGTTCGATGAGCCATGCGGCTCATGACAGTCCAGACAGGAGAGAACATAGTTGGTGCCGGTGGTGCCGTAGGGGGCTCGGGCATCGAGTTTGTCCACATAGGGGAGCGGTACCGCATACATGTTGGAATCCACGTAATTGCGGCCGCCGTGCTTGTCCCCGGTAGCGGACCAGTCGATGAACCGAAGATTGCCGAGCTTGCGGGTGCTGTAGATAACATTGGTGGCGTTGTGGCAGTCCGTGCAGAATCCCGCGTAATCGGGCATGTCGGAGCCATCGCCGGCGCCAGCGGCCCCAGGCTCACGGCCAGCGCCGAAGGTGCTGTACGGCGCGACATAGGTGGTGTTCTGTGACATCCGCTCGGCCGGGGAGGCAGGCCCGAACAGATTGCCGTGGTCCGATGGTTTGGAGATGGCGGACAACGTCGGATCGGCAGGCGCCGACGGGTTTCTTTTGGCCAGGTGCGGATTGTGGCACCCGTCGCAAGGGTTAGAAAGCGGATTCAAGGCGCCATCCTTCTTGAACCAGGTCCAGGCCGCTACTGACTTGGCATAGTTGGCGATGTCGGTGAGATTGTGCGCCGAGGTCTGATTAAAAGCGGCCTGTATGGAGGTCACGCCGATGGCGCCGCCGCCGAAGACCCGGCTGAAATCGTAGTTGGTTACTGCCTGGCCGCTGCCAAGGGAATTGTGGCAGTAAAAGCAGAAATTGTCGGCCTGGATATACGTGCCCGGCACATGGCCGGTTGTATAGTTGGGTGCGAAAAGGGCAAAACTGGCCGCCCCGGCCGTTTCAGGACCTGGCTCGCCGCCGGCGATGCTGGCATGCTGTTCATGACAATGCGCACAGTTTCCCTGCGAATAGCCGTCCAGCCGGGCATCGGTGCGGTCGACCCCGATGGTGCTGCTGCCGTGCGCGGAGCTGATATAAGTCCCGCCATGCACCCCGGCCGGCATGAATACCGGCAACAACAGGATGGCAGCCGTGAGCAGAAAGGCATGCAAATCTGCCAGCCGACGTTCTGCCTTTTTGTAAAAAACCCGCCTGTTTTTACTATTGGTATGCAAAATGTCTGACAACAGGAAAATCATAAGACTTGGCCTCACGCCGCCGCAGCAATCGTGCCGCAACACTATTTGGCTCATATCTCAATTTTTTAACAATTTTAGAGATATAATGAATTTCAGTCACACCTGTCAACAGGAAACCATTGCCCGCTCAATTCCTTTCCAGAAGAAGCGCGCTCCAGCCCTCAAGAGTCTTCCGTTGACGGACTACCAGTCCCAGTTCCCTGAAAAACCGGGCGATCATCTCAGCCTGCGGTTCCGCGAAGCCGGCAACAATCGCCAGGCCTGGCGCCTGCAGATAGTCGGGAAGCCGGCGACCGGCCCGCAGCATGACGGCCGACACAAGATTGGCAATGATGACCGGATAGCGACCCGGCACCTCTTCCCAGGAACCGGTGCGGATTGCAACCTGTCGGTCAAGGCCATTGAGCCCGACATTCCTGGCTGCGGCCGCGGCCGCCTGCGGGTCGAGATCAACGCCAAGGGCGGTGCGGGCCAGTCCGAGCCGCACGGCAGCCATGGCCAGGACGCCAGTGCCGCAGCCAAGATCCAGGAGACCGGCGGCCGGCTCCAACCGAGCCGTTGCCAGTTCGGCGATAAATTCCAGACAAAGCCGCGTCGAAGGATGCTTGCCCGTGCCAAAGGCATAGGCCGGATCGATGACAACCGTACAGCCGGTCGGCTGGCTTGCCATGGTTGGCTGCCAGGGCTGGATGGTCAGGCCAGCCACCGGCGTGAAAGGTTCGATAAACTCGGCACTGCCCGACAACGGCTCCGATTGGGCGAGGTTTCTGACATGAATTTCAAAGCCGTCGGTGCCCTCCTGGCCTTGTTCCTCCGCGTCCAGAATGTCCGCCAGGGCCAGCAGACGATCGTCAAGCCTCTTCTCGTCCTCCCGGATGCATAACCTGCTCCGTCCCTGGCCGTCAAGAACGCCGCCGTTTTCCCGGCATAGCTCCGAAAAGGCCAACCGGTGGCGCAACCGGTCCATGGGGGCAGCCCGACCTTCGATGGTTATTTCATACCACATCACCGCGCGCCACCGCCTTTCGAATGGCCCAAAATTCTGGCAATGGCATTGGCGATCTCCGTTGCGGAAAACGGTTTGAGCATGAAGGCGCGAATGCCGATGGCTTTGGCCTGTTTCGCGGTCACCAGTTCCCCAAAGCCGGTGATCAGAATGATCGGTATGTCCGGCCGGAGGGCGAGCAGCCGCCCGGCCAGTTCGGTGCCGGTCATCTGCGGCATGACCTGATCGGTGACCACCACGTCAAAGCCTTGCGGGTCCGCCTCGAACAGCCGCAGGGCCTCCAGGCCGTCCCTGGCGCCGACCATCTGGCAGCCGGTCAGGGCCAGGGTCTTTTTCGCCAGATTGAGAACAAGCTCCTCGTCGTCGACAAACAGCACCCTGCCGGTCAGGCGCGGCAAGGCGAATTCCTCGGCCAGGCCGGCCCGAACCGGTGCCGGTGGCCGGTTGATCAAAGGGAAATAAACATCAAAGCGGGCCCCCTTGCCGGGCGCGCTCTTCACCGTTACATCGCCGCCGTGCGTCGTGACAATGCCAAGCACGGTCGACAGACCCAGGCCGGTTCCCACGCCGTGTTTCTTGGTGGTGAAATATGGCTCAAAAATCCGCTCCTGGATGGCCCGATCCATGCCGTGGCCGGTGTCGCTCACCGAAAGACAGGCATAGCTGCCGGCCGGCAGCTTAATTCTCTGCCCCGGCCGCCGGCCGCCGGTAAACTCCACCTCCCGGAGGCCGACGGTCAACACCCCGCCCTTTGCCTGCATGGCATGGTAGGAGTTGGCGCAGAGGTTCATGATCACCTGATGGATCTGGGTAAAATCGGCCAGAATCGCCCCGCAGCGGTTGTCAATCTCCTGGCGGATTTCGATGGTTGTCGGCAGGGTGCCCCGGAGGAGCTTCAGCGATTCCTTGATCACCGGTTGGACCCGGAGAACCGTGCGCTGCTGCTCGGTCTGCCGGCTGAAGGTCAGAATCTGGCGGACCAGATCGGCGGCCCGTTTGCCGGCGTTGCTGATCTCGTCAAGATGTTTGGCCGCCTCGCCGCCCCGGGGGACTTCCAGCCTGGCAAGCTCGGCAAAACCGAAAATCGCGCTGAGGATATTGTTGAAGTCATGGGCAATGCCGCCGGCCAGGGTGCCAAGGGCCTCCATCTTCTGGGCCTGACGCAGGTTTTTTTCCGATTGGCGCCGCTCACTGATGTCGCGGGCAATGGCCATGACCGCCGCCTCACCCTGCAGTTCATACTTCTGGATTCGGATCTCGTGCGGTATCCGCCGGCCGCTGTGGCTCCGCAGATCCGTTTCAAACAGCACCGAACTTTCGGTCTGCAGGCGGCCGACCAGACCAGCCAGTTCGACCGGTTTCAGGCCGACAGCCAGGTCGACAAAAGACTTTTTAAGCAACTCCCCGTGGCGAAAGCCAAGATCGGTGCAGGCCATGTCATTGACCTCCAGGATTCGCCCCAGCCCGACGTCATCGACCCCGCGAAGGACAAATACCGCGTCGTGGCTCGAATTGAACAGCCGGCGGAACCGCGCCTCGCTCTCTTTAAGCGCCGCAAGCGCCCGGCCCTCACTTTCCTTGGCCCGCAGCGCAGTAATGCCGTAGGCCAGATCAGCGGCCAGGTCGGCCAGCAGGCTCTCTTCCTCCTGGTCAAAGGCATCCGGCTCGGCCGCATAGAGATTGAGCGCACCGATTGTCTGGCCATCAACGCGCAGGGGCAAGGCAATGGAGGAGCCGTAGCCGCGTTTCACCGCATCGACGCGCCAGGCAGCAAAGGCCGGGTCAGCCATAATATTCCGGGCCACGACCGGCGCGGCCGTACGGATACAGGTACCAGTCGGGCCGCGGCCCTTCACGGTGTCGGACCAGACAATGCCGGCCTTTTGCAGATACCCTTCCTCGTATCCGAACCAGGCCACCGGCCGGACGCTTTTCTTGCGATCCTGCCCGGCGTAGCCCACCCAGACCAGCCGGTAGCCGCCCTGCTCGACAATGATCCGGCAGACATCCCTGAGCAGCTCGAACTCGTCGCCTGCCCTGCTCAGGGCTCGATTGCAGCCGCTGATCGTCTTCAGGGCCCGGTTGCTCCGCCGCAGCAGGGACTCGGCGTTTTGCAGCCCACCGCTGTCCCGGGCCGCACGAACGATGCCGGTCTTCCGGCCGTCCTGCTTCGAAACCAGCGCCGCCTTCCCCGTTGTTTTTTCCCCGGCCATCAGTGTATTCCTCATTTCCGGATAGCTGTTCTCAATTTCTTGTCCTGCTGTATCAACTGCTGAATTCTGACTCCTGACTTCTTTTCCCCAAAGTCATGGCCAACCGGGTGACAGCCGCCCCGGTGCCGGCCGATTTTCGCCCGGCCGGCGCGGCTTCATGAGCGAGAATTCCTTCTCCTCAAGCTCCCTGATCGTGGCCAGAACGGCCTCCGCCTTTACCCGGAGTGAATCGCCGGCCGGCAGCGCCTTGACCGCCTGATCGAGAAACGACTTGGCGTTGTCCCGATTGCCTTCAAACCAGTGTGACATGCCGAGATAATAATAGCCGGCACCGGTTTCCTTCAGCTCCGCCTTGAGTGTGCCGATCTCGTAGTAGAGCTTCGGATGCTCCGGCAGGTCGGACAAAAGCTCTTCATACTGCGTAAGCGCCTGCCGGCTATTGCCGGTCTGCTGCAGGGCGCGGGCCCGATAATAGCCGGCAAAGGCATTGTGTGGCTCGGCGGCCAGGGCCGCCTTGAAGAGCGGCAGTGATTCCTGATAGCGGCCCGCCTCAATATAGAGGACACCCAAATCGGCCTTCAGCATGGCCCGGGCCGGATAGCGGGCCCGCACCTTGGCAAGTGCCGCCTCGGCCTCGGCAAACCGGGCCTGCTTCATATAGGCTAAAGCCAGGCCGTACTGGGCCATGGCGATTGCATCGGCATCGCCCTCGCCATTGGCAACGATCCGCCCGTAGCGACCGATCAGGGTTTCCGTATCCTGGGACAGGGAGAGCACCCGGGCCTTGATCCGCCGGAAATCGAATTCGTCGGTCGTCTGATACTGCTTTTTGTTGCTGAACAGCAGCAGATCCTGGACGTAGCCCAGGCGGGCGCTCGGCTCCGGGTGGGTCAACAGATAGGGGGGCAAATTGCCGCCCTGGTACTGATACATCCGGCGCAATTCGCGCAGCATGCCGACCATGGCCGCCGGGTCGCGGCCCGCATCCTGCATCCACTTGAAGGCGAGCCGATCGGCCTCTTCTTCGTCCTGCCGGCTGAATTTCAGGCCAAGCGAGACGCCGGCCGCCATGGACCCGGTGATCATCGCCTCGGACAGGGCGCCGCCGCCACTGCCCCCCATCACGATCCCGGCCAGGATCATGGCAACGGTAGCGGCGCTGATCTTGGACGATTTATCGATCCGGTCGGCAATATGTCGGCGCTCCACATGGCCTATCTCGTGGGCGATGACGCTCACCAGCTCGTTTTCGTTCGATACCGCCTCGATTAACCCGGAGTGGAGAAAGATGAGCCCGGAGGGCGCGGCAAAGGCGTTCAGCGTCTTGTTGTTGATCACGAAAAAATGAAAATCAAAGTACTGCGGGCCAAGGTCTTTCAGCATGCCGCGACCCAGGCCGTCAATGTACTGGACAATATCCGGATCTTCCAGCAGGGTGAATTGCTGCCGCACCATGGTCAGCAGTTTGTCGCCGATCTCGCGCTCCTCGCCCACCGAGAAGGCGTAGGCCGCCGGCCCCTTAACCCCGGCGCCGAAAAAGAAAAAAAGCACCAGCCAGGTGATGAGCCGGCAGGCCCGGCCAGGCTGTCTGAATATCGCCATCAATGATTCATCCTCCGCAGCCAGGCGATGAGCCGATCCATGCCTTCTGCTGTTGATACCCGCGGCGCATAGCCGAGTTCATTGGCGGCCCGCGCCATGGAAAACCAGTGGGAGCTGGCCAGCTGTTCGGCCAGGAAGCGGCTCATCCGCGGCTCCTCAGCCCGACCGAGCAGATGATACATCCCCTCCAGCAGAGCGCCCGCCAGATAGGCGGTCCGGAACCCGACCTGCTGCCGCACCGGCGGAATGCCGACCCGCCGGAAGAGTTCGTTGATCCAGTCCCAGAGATTCACCGGTTCACCCTGTGAGATAAAATACGCCCGACCGGCGGCGCTGGCAATGGTTTTCAGATTAGCGGCCGCCAGCAGATGCGCCTCGGCCGCATTATCGACATAGGTGATGTCCACCAGATTGCGGCCGTCGCCCACCTGCTTCAGCTGGCCGCGCCGGCCCCGGTCAAGCAGCCGGGGAATGAGGTGCGGATCGCCCGGCCCCCAGATCAGATGCGGTCTGATGGCGCAGGTGCGCAGATTGCCGCAGTCGGCCGCCAGGACCATCTCCTCGGCAACCGCCTTGGTGGCGGCGTAATGGCACAGATAACGCCGGGCATACGGGATGCGCTCATCAACCCCGGCTAGGTCGCCATGGCTGAAGACCACACTCGGGGTCGAGGTATAGACCAACGTGGCCACGCCGTTCTCCAGGCAGGTCCGCACCACATTTTCCGTGCCAATGACATTGATTGCGGCAAACTCCTCACGGCTGCCCCAGATCCCGGCCTTGGCCGCCACGTGAAACACGGTGTCAACCCCCTGCGCGGCCTGCCGTACAAAGTCGCGGTCCCGGATATCGCCGCGGCAAAGCCGAATTCCGAGGCGCTCCAATTCCGGATAACGCTGGCGGCCAAGCACCGCCACCTCAGCGCCCTTGGCCAGCAGTTGCCGAACAATGACCGACCCTAAGAATCCGCCGCCACCGGTAACCAGTGCCTTCATATCCCTATCCCTCGCAGGCGGCCGACGGCCCAGACCGCGATTTTTTCCCGGAAGATCTTGGCATTGTGCCGGATATCCACGGGAAAGGCCGGATGAATCAGAAAATGTTCAATGGACCGGGTCAGAGGATTAGCCACGGCCAGGGTCTTGAGTTCGGCAGCAAGGGCGGCCGGATCAGCCACCTTGTACCGCAACTCGACAACGAGCACCGGCAGTTGCCGACCGGCCGGCCCCACGCCCACCAGGGCGGAACGGAACACGGCCGGATGCTCGTTGAAAATCGCCTCGCAACGGATGGTGTACATGGCGCCGGCCGCCGTGCTCACGATATGCGCCTTGCGGCCGCAGAACCAGAGGCGGCCCTGTTCATCGAAATAGCCGACATCGCCAAGCCGGTGCCAGAAGCCGGCGTTGTCGTCAATCTTGGCAAAGGCGTTTTCCCGGTCGTTATTCTCATAGGCTTTCGTCACCACTGGCCCGCGCACGACAATTTCGCCGATTTCACCGACTGGCAGCGCCAGGGCTTCGTCCCAGACCGCAATGGGGCCGGAGGTAATCGGCACCACCCGGATGGTGATGCCGGGCAGGGGTCGGCCCACACAGGTGCCGGCACCGGTTTTGGTTAAAGGCCAGGTCGCGGCGACAATCTCGCTGCCGGTCATGGAAGCGATGGGCAGGCTCTCGGTGGCGCCATACGGGGTGTGGACCTCGCCATCCGGCGTCATGATGGCCCGCACCCGTTGAATCAGCTCGCCGGGCACCGGGGCGCCGGCCATGAGCACCTTGCGCAGCGACGGCAGGCGAATACCTTTAGCCAGACAATAACGGCTCACCACGTTCCAGATGGCCGGCGAACCAAAGGAATAGGTCACCTGTTGGTCGAGAATGGTCTTGATAAAACGGGCCGGGTCGACGCGGGCTGGCCGGCTGGGGTCCATATCCGGGATGACGGCGCAGGCGCCAAGCGCCGTGGAAAACAGGGCAAAGAGCGGAAAGGCCGGCTGGTCGATATCATCCGGCGTGATGCCGTAATGATCCCGGACCAGGGCGAGCTGGGCCCGGAAAATCCCGTGCGTGTAGCAGACCCCCTTGGGCGGGCCGGTGCTGCCGGTGGTAAAGAGAATGGCGGCCGGATCGTCCAGACCACGCGGGTAGACCGGGAAAGACTCGGCAGCAGGCGAATCCGGCCCGGCCAGCGTTCGGGCAGACAGGCCGAACAAATTGCTCACCCAAACAAAATGGCGGACCGTCCGGAAGGCGTTGGGCGAAAGAACCCGCAGCAGATGCGCCTTGGGGATGCCGACAAAGACAGTGGGCGCAACCCCGGCGATGCAGCGGCCCAGATTCCGAAAGCCCATGCCGGGATCAATCAGAATGACCAGCGCGCCGATCTTGAACAGGGCAAAGGTCAGCGCGATGAACTCAAGCGATGGCCGGACCATGAGCAGCACCCGGTCGGCCGGGCCGATCCCCTGCGCGACCAGCCGGTGCGCCAAGGCATTGCTCGCGCTATCCATTTCCCGGAAGGACCAGGAGCAATAGCCGGTCGCCTTCCGGACTACGAGCCCGGGACGCTCGGGCCAGCGGGCCGCCACCTCGGGCAGCACCTGCGCAATGTTCTGATTTTCCAATCTAATCCACCAAACCGCCCACCGGACAATGCCGCTGCCCCGGCTTTAACCGCATGAAAAAAATACAAAACTTTTGTCGCAGTGTACCAGAAGAACGGCTCCGAGAAAACCGTTAACCATACAATTCCCCTGGTTCGGTCTGTTCCGTTCATGTTCGGGTTGTCGACATGCAACGCTTCACCAGGATTCCTTGGCCGATCATGGCAGCAGTTCCCTTGGCAATCTGAAAAAAATCCACCCGGAAATCACCAGAACCTAACCTCGATAAACAGGCTAAGGGCAAATCCTCTTTCGCTCCACTCAAGCCTTTCCGGCCGACATCCGAGGTCAGCCCGCGTACCGATACTGGCATAACTAATGTAAAATATCATTTGATTCCACGCGTTTTTTTTGTTAACAAACCGAAGTGCATATTATCGATGTGGGACACAGCACGGTGACGATTCATCAGAGACAAATACGGCCCAGGTTTACGGCGATGAAATTCCGTGGCCCCGAATCGCCCTGTGTGCCCTCTGAACTCCGGTGTCCAAAGGCCTGCGGTCTCCGGACCGAACAGGTTGGAACACGTAACTTTTGAGATAAGTGGCCTCTTTTTCCTCCTGTGCCCGAACCCGCAATGACGGAGCGCGACAACAACGTAAGCCACTGGGAAATATGGTTGAAAGTTAAAAAGTGAAGTTATATCTGGGAAACATGACTACTAATGATGGAGGGGGGGAAAGTGATTAAAAAGATTAACAAAAACAGAATGTGCCTGGTCGGAGGGTTGCTTCTCGGCCTTTCCGTTGCCGTCCAGTCGACTCCAGCGAGCGCGGAAGACGATGATCATGATTATTCACGAGATTATTACAGCAGATCCAGGACTTGCACCACCTGTCCTGCCGGCCCTGTTGGGCCCAAAGGTCCTCCTGGCGCAAATGGTCCTCCTGGCACTCCTGGCACTCCTGGTCCTCCTGGCGCAACTGGTCCTCCTGGCACTCCTGGCACAACGGGTCCTCCTGGCACAACGGGTCCTGCCGGTCCTGCCGGTCCTGCCGGGCCTGTTGGGCCTGTTGGGCCTGTTGGGCCTGCCGGCGCAGACGGGGCAGACGGGGCTCCGGGTCCTGCCGGTCCTGCCGGTGTAGACGGCAATGACGGTGCCCCGGGTCCTGTTGGTCCCGCCGGTCCCAAAGGTGACAAGGGTGACACAGGCGCCCAAGGCCTTGCCGGACCTGAAGGTCCCCAAGGTCCTCCTGGAACGGGTGAAGGCATCCCTGGCCCTGCAGGCCCTCAGGGTATTCCGGGTGCGCAAGGTCCTGCTGGTGCAGACGGCACCCCAGGACCTGCCGGTCCTAGCGGTCCTGTCGGTCCCAAGGGTGATCAAGGCGCCCAAGGTCCCGCCGGTGTAGGCATCCCTGGCCCTGAAGGCCCCCAGGGTATTCCGGGTGAGCAAGGTCCTGTTGGTCCTGCCGGGGCAGACGGTACTCCGGGTTCTATCGGTCCTGCTGGTCTCGTCGGTCCTGAAGGCCCCAAAGGTGACAAGGGTGAGAAGGGCGACACCGGTCTTGCTGGTCCTGCCGGTGCAGACGGTGCCCAAGGTCCCGCCGGCCCGGAAGGACCCCAAGGTATCCCGGGTGAGCAAGGACCTGTTGGCGCAACTGGTCCTGTCGGCCCGGAAGGTCCCAAAGGTGACAAGGGCGACTCTGGTCCCAAGGGTGACAAAGGTGATCCAGGCACCCAAGGCCCTCAGGGTCTCCTCGGTGCCCAAGGTCCTGAAGGTCCCGCCGGCGCAGACGGCAAAGACGGTGCCCAAGGTCCTGCCGGTGTAAACGGTACAGACGGCGCCGCTGGTCCTGCCGGTCCCAAAGGTGATCCAGGCACCCAAGGCCCTCAGGGTCTCCCCGGTGTCCAAGGTCCTGAAGGTCTCAAGGGCGACGCCGGTGCAACTGGTCTCACTGGTCCCATTGGTCTCACCGGTGCAACTGGTGCCGCTGGTGCCAAAGGTGACACCGGTGCAACTGGTCCCATTGGTCCCATTGGTCTCACCGGTGCAACTGGTGCCGCTGG
>Ga0208863_1001291_pt1 | contig 16567 bp, 5 predicted proteins | sample RifOxyD3_FD_184040 | JGI IMG/M metagenome (GOLD analysis project Ga0208863, IMG submission 184040) | Soil microbial communities from Rifle, Colorado - Rifle Oxygen_injection D3 (SPAdes) | ecosystem: Environmental > Terrestrial > Deep subsurface > Rock core/Sediment | place: Rifle, Colorado...
GTGACTGTAAGCGTGTGACTGGCGTCGGTGGTCCACCAACTGTCCCAGGCGCCTATGCTGGAGCCGATAAGAGGCACTCCGTCGTTGTAGAGAATGGCGACTTCGGACATGTCCAGGGCAACGAGGTTCTTGTTTTGCTGTGACCAGGTTTCGAATTCCCTGAATTTACGCTTTATGCTGTATACAGATCCGGTAAAGGCGACCTCTGCCCTGGATGTTAAAAGCAGGGATGTATTAGTAAGTACCGTATCAATTGTGTACTCTTTTCCATTCGCAGTAAGTATGTCACCCTTACCTCGATTTGCATCGCGCCATAATGTGCCACTACCGGTAACGGAATTAGAGTTCCAACGCAGGGTAACTGACCCGCTGCTGTAATCGTACGCCTGTCCAATTGAGGCGTAAACTCTTGAAGGCGCGGTTGGCATGCTTGGATCGTATTCATAAGCGCCAGCATCGACCATTTCGCCCAAAGGCCGTTTTGCACCACCAAGATCGTAGTCCGGTGCAATAACGTTATTTCCAATATCAATTGCCGGACTTTCAGTCCTCAGCTTAAGGAAATTATCCAACGTCACATTCTCTGAATAAAACAACGGATCACCTTCAATACAATTGGTAAATGATACAATAGACGAAGATGAACCAGTGTTATAATACACTGAGTTGTTGATATTAATTGTGCTCAAACTGGCGAAATTCGACAAAACAGTACTAATATTTTTGAAAATATTGTTATAAATTGTTGAACTAAAGACCGCGCTTGCCGAATTATTTAGAAGTTTGTATGCGCCGGTAAAGGTATTATTAATAAGGATTATGTCCGTTGGAACGCCGTCAAAACAGACTGGATAGCTGGCTGTGTTCTCAAAAAACATGATTGAATTCACAACCTTGAGCGAAGCCTGTATCTCAGGATTATCATACTTGATAGCCCTTTTAAATGGGTCCTGTTGAGTTGACAGGAATATGCATCCATCGACTGTGCAGTTATTGGAACTCAGTGAAAGCGCGGACAAATCGCTGCTCCCCGAATACCCAATGAACTTCAGGTTTTTAAGTGTAACATTGGGGACATCCACGATAAGGACGGGGCCAATGCTGCTGGTTCGCTGCAGAACAGCCATTCTATCAGGGTCTGAATACTGAGAACAAATGGTAAGATTATTATCCGGGGTAAATTGCCTGTTTGTGTTGATATACCCAACTTGGTCCACGGAAGAATATGTCCCTGGTTTCAGGATAATGGTAAAAGGACTGGCTATTTGGAGCGGGATCTGCGTGTAAGCATGTTCAAGGGTGGCGTATGGATTCGTTACCGAGCCAGTTCCTGTTACATCGCTTCCATTTTCAGCATCCGCATAGAGCGTTGTACCCAGGTAGATATCCTTGATATATCCGCCATGATTACCCAACCATCCGTTATAATTCAGATGGCCTACCCGCATGCAGGTAATGGTTGTTGGGTATGCGCCGAATTCGGCATAATAATCATTTCTGATATTTCTGGTAAATTTTTCTTCAACCCTGTAGACAGGGGTCTGGTTTTCTGCACCCATGTTCACATATCCCTGCTGAGTCCAGTAATCACCGGCATTTTTAGCGTAATAGAGCCATTCGCCTCCATCGCACTGGATGCCAAGGATTAAGGATTTGTCTTTATCATATTGAACCCAGGAAAGTTCAGTAGATGGCAGGATAGTGACCGGGGCATTGGGGGAAAACGGCTTGTCCACAAAGACAGGATCCGACCATGAGCCTGTTTCATCACCTGAAAAACCTTTGTTGTCAACGTATAAATCAACTTTATCGGAAGCGGTTGAGAACTGAACATAGGCATTTGGATCAGAACCTGTTGAGGAAAGCTGCCAATTCTCCCCTATCAAACCATGGAGCATATACGGGTCTTGTTTGTATTGGATACAGTCAAAATAGAGTGCGTCACCATTACTTTCGTTACCAGTGATGGTAAAGATGAAATACCCTGCGGAATACTTTATATCTTTGAATAATTCTGGCACCAAGTCTTTTGAAAGGGTAACCACTATCCAATCCGTACTTCTCACATGTGGAATAATGATATTATCATCACCAGCCAGATTAATATCGTCTGTAATTGTCTGTTCAACATCGCCATCGATATACATGGAAAAGGTCATGTCTGGATTTGTCTTTTTATAAGCAAATGAAAAATAACTGGCGCTCTGTATTGATGGGACCCTTACATTCGCATCATAGGGAAGATACATAGTCGTTAACGACTGAGTATTATCCTGAACCTCAAGCTTTAGCGACCTGCTTCCAGAATATTTCTCTTCTGATGAATAGTTTACATCCAGACCAAGTAGTGGCTCTGAATATTCCGTGCCAGACCAATCGTCGAAAAGCACTATATTTGAAGACAATAAAATAGTTTGCGACTTCACGTTTTCAACAAGCCCGGCATTATCAACGCTATAATAATCCAACCGCGTCAATTTTTCATTAGCACCCTGCACAACATAGTCAGAAATCAAAAAAACTCCTGTATATTGTTGATAGCTGCCTTCATCAAACCTGAATAATGTATATCCCATTTGATAGTCGTCTTGGACTGCCAGAGTTATTGAAGACGAATAATTGCATCTGATGTAAGGGACGCCTCCATTTGCCTCCCCAAAATCAATTCCGTCATGAACGAGCGTTGTAACGGGAGCATACATATCTAGCAGAATCGGCTGCGTGGAAACTGTTTTATTTCCGGCCTTATCGTACAAGGTTATCTCCACTGAATTAGTCATCTCCGTTCCGATAGTAACGGGAAGCGCCAACTGTGCGAAACCATAAGAAATATTATCCAATGATCCATCGACCGGTACCGTTTGATTTGCGTTCGCTGTTACCGACACCCCTCCCAACAACATATTGTCTCTTCCCTCTATAATCAACGGTATCTGAGTTTTATTAAAACCACTCACGGGCACTGTTGCTGAAGGGATAACAGATAAAATGACAGGTGCACTGTAGTCGAGATAAATAGTATTGTGTGCCGTAACGGTACTCAAGTTGCCCGCATTATCTATTGTGTTCAGCAATAATCTATAGGTCCCTTCGGCCAGCTTATTGCCATTCACTGAAGTTGGAACAAAAACGTCAGTAAGTGTCTGCCCATTAATAAACACACGCTGATTGGAATATTCTATTCCCTCGTTTCCAACACACCGCAGCAAGGCAAACCCATCTTCCTCCAGCAATAAGGTTATTTTTATAAATTCGTCATGAGAACTGTAATATGTTTTATCAACTTCAAAAAGGCTTATATTGGCAGGGGTTACATCCCTTGTTATTTTTACGTAAGGAATGATTGATTTGGGATTAACAATGCCGTCAACTATCAACTGAGCAAAAATGTAATGATCGCCCTCGAATTTATTTGCGCTACCAACTTTTAACTCAATCGATCCAGAATTCCAATAATAAACAGGCACATCGGGTATTTGTAATTCTTTTATAAATGCTTTCGACACTCCTATTGTTCCATCATAAAAATCCGGATCATCATCGATATATAGTTTAATAACTGCGTTGGCACCTTCCGGCTTAGATACTCTTCCAGACAATATCACAAAATCATTGATCGTTGTATCTTCAATCGGGTTGATATACACAAAAGACTTTGAACTCAACGGAACGAAAAGTGAGGCGTGATTGATAGGCACACTAATCCGATAAATATCATTGAGAGAAAGATCTGCTTCGGGTTCTACAGTGTTTTCAACCAATGATGCAGGTTCATCATCTGAGGAGTTGTACACAACACCAGAAAACGGCATTTGTTTTAATTCACCATTTGTTTCATCAAGATAATAAATGCCGATATCGCCCAATTTCTCTGCTTCCAAATCCACCATATCAGCGCGCGTTAAATAATATACAAGACGCGGCAACTCACCGTTGATTTCGTTAAACACCATGCTCGGCTGAACATTGACTATGGGGCCTTTTGAATAATTTTTAACACGGATTCCCAATTCTTCTGGGTCCGCAAGGTCTAATGTCACAAGATTGGCTTGCGGGTGGTTTTCGGGGAACACAAGCTTTGTCTTATTGTATGCTGAATAAACGACCTGTTTGGTTGACTGAAAAGCTTTGACCTCTTGTCCTATTTGTATTTCTTTATATAGTGTCTTTGTGTAGCCTGAATTGTCCTCAATTTTAACCCTTATAAAATAATTTCCGTTCTTATTTGTAACATCCCAATACGCAAGGGGTTCCGGGTTACCTGATGCGCCTTTAATGTTTGTTGAGTCTGAAATCCATATCCATTCTATTGGGTCGCCAGGGTTTTCAGGTGCCTTAAAACATTCTATCGTATAGTGGCTAAAGTCTGGCCCAAAAGCTTTCCCTAAGATAGGGACAAACCGAGAAGGTGTAATATTTGGGTTCATTATAACATCAAAATTATCACCGGCTCTGTCTACCTCTTCAACAATACCCACATCACTCGATTGATCTCCATTAAGGTAAGAAAATTCAATATTCTCAGTCGTGCTTGATTGGAAGCCTTCCAGATCGAGGCCAAAGTGAGTCAGTTGCATCATTCCAAGTTCAGACCAATACGTATACCCAAATGTTGAAACATCACTTTCACCTCCAAAGGTGGCCTCCCCTATAATCGTCTTATATGCTTCTGGAACATAGATTCTTCGAGCTTCCGCCCTAAAATCACCTGAACTAACGAAATCATTTATCATTGGTTTGTTGGCAGATGCATTATATATATTTTTTAAGTTTGTCGAGGTCCTCAATTGTCCGTTAATGTAGCCGCTTTGAATGTCTTTATCACCCCAAAGAAGACCATAAAAAGTCAACTTCTGATCATCTGATGAACTCCAAGTAATTTTATCGGCACCGGCCTCTTGAAGCACATAATGTGCTTGTATTTGATATTTCAAACCTTTTTTTGCGTCATCCTTCTCAAGAGTAAGATGGATTCCATCTACCATCGTTTCGTTCACCCCGTCGAACTTCAGGTCAAGGTTATTTATTTTTGCTAAGTTAGGAGTATAATTCTCACTCCAAATCTCTTTGTATAGACCCCCGGTTTGATCGTCTATGTCCCATACCGGATATCCCGCGGACGAACCAGGCACAATATTTTGAATACTAAAAGTCACACTTTGCTGATTGAAATAGTTAAGCATCGGCAAATCCATACATGCATATATAATCTCAGTTTGCTGCAGGCCACTCTGCCATACGCGCACAGTATCCCATAAAAAATCACGATCTCCCCTCTGTTCAGTATATGGTGGAGTCCCGCTTGCATTTTCCATCTCTTCTCTTTCACAGAATCCATCTCCATCATAATCCCAAGCGCCGTCGCCAGCAACAGGAAAAAGATCATCGACCTCTAATGCATTTGTAAAAGCGCTCCATTCAAGATACATATCGCCAGAGCCGAAAACATATCCGTTCGATTCGTTAAAATCGAAAGAAGGATTTGTCGCTGAAAAATACATCGGATTACCTTGGATTGGATGGGAAACAACTACGACTCCATCATCTGGAGTGTTTATAGTCACACTAATCTTCCTGTTTTCCTTCTGAGCAATTGCATTGACAATAGTTGGAAATCCATTCTTTATAAAAGACAACTCTAGACCACTACCGGAAATGCAATCAATAGAAGATTGCGCTAAAATAGAATAATTTATGTGTGGGGTATACCGGTGAATTGGTCCAAACGCAGCGGTTCCATGCTCACTTGTATTAAAAACAACATCATCAGCACGCATTTTCGTCCAGTCTATTTTTATTTCTACCGTAGCTTCAAGCACCTCATTAGGATCGCTATCATGATCGCCGTCGCAACCGTCTTTTAAAGATACGGTCTTCGTAAAATAAATCGGCCAATCGGAAGTTGCATTACCCTCGGGGGCCTCTCCTAGAAGGATATTGGTACCATATTCATCTTCAACATATATTTCTACTTTTAAAATGCCATACGAATTGACTTCCTGTGAGAACTCATAACCGGTCCAGCCTTCACAAAAACCTGCGCAGCCCATACCGCCATTTGAATTGTAACAAGGCTCATCGCTTTCATCGTCTGGATTATTTAAGTCCCACGAAGAGGTAATCGTTTTACATAATACGGTTGGCGAATTAATGGCAACATCTACCATATTGCTGTTAAAAATGACAACGTTAAAATTGTTTACAACGCTTTTAACCGTCGCGTCAGAAGCACAAAATGACGTAAGTCCATCACATACTGGTTTGCCAAAATAATACATTTTTGCTTTAAATTTTGCCTTGGTATAAATAAAATCTGCTGTTATTGAATAATTCTTTTTCAGGTATCTTGTAATGCTTTGTTCACCACTTATGTCCGCTTCAACATTGATTGTTTTATTAGAAAACTCCCATTTTTTTCCAACGGCTTTTGTTTTCCATATCACGTCTGATGTTCCTTCAGTGGGATTCGGCATTTCATTAATTTCGATCGTTGCATCGGTATATGAATTACTTGTTGCGGGCCGACTCACTGTAACATCACAATACCAATTGCTGACCTGATCGGTGTTTTTTCCAATATACCAAGAACCTGACAAATCTTCTGTACTAGTACCAATTATGTATATTCTATACACACCAGGTGCAACCTGCACACCTAATTGATCCAGCCCATCCCAGTTCGTCAAATGGGTTATATTTGCGCCACTGGCGTTGACTGAAGGCTTCGTATAGAACGCCCCCTCGTCTTCCCCAAAAATCCCATCTCCATTAAGATCGCTAGTTATTTTTAAGAACGAATAACAATCCTTGTTAACTTTGTAGTTGACTGTAAAAATGTTTGCACCATAGGCACCCGCTTCAGGCGGAACAGTGATTGCCTGATTGGCACCTTGCAACCCTGAAAATGAGATTCCACATGAAATATTTATCTCCCCCTGACTTTCCATCTTGGAATAGCCCATATTATCGTCCATTTCAACAAATACTAGGACTTTATAATTACCGTTTGGCACCATAGTACCGGTCATATCCCTGCCGTCCCAATCGAACTCCACGGTTTCATCACCTATTAGGTTGTTAAAATCTTTCCTATACACAACACCATTGACTGGAAAAGCGCCAGATATCGACGCTGCAGGAAGTATTAGCGCTTTGATATTTACGGGCTCATCTAGGCCAAATGAATAAAGTGAACTCGAGATATTAACCAAGGTCTTCAAATCCCCATCCAATGTAACGTTTGAGGTCGCACTATGATCAAGCGAAACAGTGGACAACAAAGGAACAGTAGAGCTCGCGGTTGTTTGAAAAGATACTGTTTTAAGCACATGGCGGTACTCATCACCAAATGTTGCTGATGGATTATTTTCCCTGGCGATAAATAAGAAGGTAACATATCCGGATGCGATGCTGCCTTTCTCAAAATATGCCAGCGTAGCATCGCCTAGGGTTGTCTGATCAAAACCAAAGTTTGACTCGGGAAAATCAGCAGCGGTTTCGGAAATTCGCTGCCGATATGGGGGAGCATAAATCTTGGCATTCATACTCGTTAATTCTGATAACCAACCATCAGCCGCAGGGTTGGCAATGGCTGCCGATGTATGATTACCCAGCTTAAAATACACCTCATATCTTTCAAACCCGCTAAGATATCCGTTATTTGTTACATCTGGATCGCCAATAACCCCGCTTATGTGTAGATCCGTATTTACTATTGGAATATCATCGGCCGTTACTTCCTGGTTAACTGGGACAATAATCTCGGGGGGGAAAACATCTTTAAAAATATCGATTTTCTGCTCGTGGACGCGAGCAAATTGATCATATATTTGTGCTCTAAAAACATAATGGCCTGGAACCGCGCCTCCCGGTATCCAGGAATATTGAATTGGCGTTGAATACGAAGCGGAATTCACATGCCAAAGCGCCCCAGCAGGAAATGTCCAATTAGATTCACCAGGTATTTGAAATGAGACATTCATTAACATTTCCTGGTCGATACAGGTTTCATATTCATCAAAACCTGGGACAAGAGTAAACGATGCGGTTTGGCCTGTTCGTACGCAATTGGGAAATACATTAAATGAAAGAGATGCTCGTTTTTTATCAAACAATATATAGGGGACGTTGGGATAGCCACTAAGTCGGACAACCGGTGCGGAAGTATTTCCAAATTCATCCGTAGCTACAATACGTATTTCATATATACCCGGTTGGCCTTGATCAAGACCGCAATAACGCACCTCACCAGAAGGTATGTTTTCCCATTCTTTCAATATCTCTACAGGTATTCCTTTGGGGGTGGGAAATATTCTTGTAAATTTTGCGGAAAGAGCAATGGTTCCACCTACTTCGTCACTATTGTCAGTCGCCGTGATATTTATAATGAATTGGTTTGCATTTTGATATTGAAAACAAGAGTACGTACCAGTTGGGTTACAATTATTTACATTGATTGTGCTGGTCTGAATGGTTCCAACAGGTTGAGCCGTTATGGTAGGTCCGGAAATATCTAAAATAAAGGTTTCCGAGAGATATTCTGATATGTTGTTAGCAGCATCCTTAAGTTGTACTTTTATTTTATATGCACCCTGGGGAAATACCACGCCAGTTTCATGTTTACCATTCCATGCATAGGTAGTTGCATTTGAAGCGGTATTAAGAATCACTCGAGACGGAATAACGATTTCCTCTCCAGTATCTTCCTTTTTTACCCATGTCTGCATTGTTACAGTGGTTGCATCGTGGTAATCATTAATAACAGCGGAAATATACTTATAGTTCACATCCGATGAAGTAGGACAAATGCCCTTCTTCCCATCTACGATGGACAATACTCCTGCCGGCGGCGTTGCATCCATGATAACTGTAGACGCCGTGGATGAATACCAAGCTTCAGAAAGATCGACCAAGCCATCATCAGACGTTGCACAGCTATTATTATAAAAATGTGCAATTATTTTATATTCTTTCCCTTCGTACTTACTTTTATTCTGGATAAAATCATCAGGTGTCCATGTTGTTGATATTTCATAATTCCCACCTAATTCAACAATATAAGGTCCTGTTTTATTTACTTGTATCATATTCTTTTCAGCGTCTTCTGTTAATGAGCTGGAAGCAACAGGTAAAACTTCCTTATTAATAAGCCAAATATCGCATTGGGTTGGTCGATTCGCGGTGAAAGTAATCCCCACGCTAGAATTAGCTGGATTGAATATCCTATTTTCAAGAATAAGACTGTTTGTGTTTGCATCAGCTGAACCTATTAGTGAAACATTGTCTTTATAGTCACTATTTTTTATTAGATCGCTATTGTCCCATGCGGTAATATACACATGATATCGCATATCAGCTTCTACATAAGAAGAGAATTGAACAGGTATTTCATTATAGCCAGATTCCACCGAAATAACATCCGATCCATTTACGACAATGAAGCCATTGTCAGAACCCATTTTATTTCCATCTTTATCTTGCACTTCTATTTTGACTTTTCCAGCTTTTGTGATTAGAAATGTGACAGAATAGTGTCCTGGTTCTGAGCAATTGGGAACTAATTTAATAGTTTTTTCATGAATAATGGGGATATTTTTAAATCGTTGTATGCCTGATAGGTCAGAGTATTTTTCAGTAATAAATATATCAGTGCCAATAACAGTGATTGAATTCGGGTGGTTTAACTTAATCACATCAGACAATGTTGTAGATCCTAATTGCCCTTCACGGAACAGTAAAGTTAAGCCGCTTGTTTTATTTTGAGCATACCCATTTGAATATTTTATAATGCTGCCATTGTTATCCACTAAATATATATCACCATATATATCAGTTTTAACATCCGTTAACGACAAATCAATATTTGGCAAATCATTCAGGACACTCCTTTCATCAATGTACGAAATAGAGCTATTCTCTTGATATACATATATTTTATTATTGTCAACGAGGAACATCCTATTTGATACAATTGCACCAGCCTGCCCATTTGATTCTAAAGCTATGCCTTTAGGTGTAAAACTTAATGGAGTCACCTTCAGTCCATCCACGGGAATATTATTTACCATCCTCTTCCCAACAAATAAACCGTAGGGATCGTTTATTTTTAACAATTGGTTTCTTGAAGCAATGTATAAGGCCTCATTAGCATAACAGCAATCAGCAATAGACAATATACCTTCAATCGATCCCATCCATTCCCAACTTAAAGTTGCGGCGTTATAATTCAAACGTACAATTCGATTATTTCCCACATCGCATATCCAATAACTTCCTTTATAGTCCGTAACGATTTTAGTTGGAGAATTGAATTGTCCACTAGAACTACCAAGACCTCCAAAATATCTAATTTCGCTATAATATTTATCCATCCCACAAGGATTAGCTAAAACCTTTTTATGAGCCAAATTATTATCTATCCAAAATATCTGATTTTGATATCTATCAACACTAATAAGCATGTCATACGCACCAAGTTGATTTATTCCAGATGCCATTTGAATCCCGTAAAAAGTGGAAACATACTTCGATGGCTCATCAATATTAAAACCAATTAAGGATCCTAATCCAAAACACATCCCGTCTAGCTGATCGGCTAATGTATTTGTTATTTTATTTATTTCTTGTTTACTGATCTTACTTACAGACAGTCCAGGTAAATCAATGTATTCATTAAAAGTAGCAACCTGCAAATTTTTTTCGGAATAACAAATATTACATATCAACACTATTGCAAAGATTGTTTTTATCATTTCAATCCCTCGCTTTTTAACAATACTTTTCGTTCCCATATCTCCAACACCTCTCCATTCCTTTTTGCAAAATAATACCTATATGAACCATCCTTAGCAACATACAAGTTGTGTTTATTTTTAAGAAATTCATTTCTTTCATCATAATTCATTTCTATTGAGCGTCCACCAACATGAAGACTAAATTCAGTGGCATTACATCTATTCCTGTTTTTTATTTTCTTATTATTCTCTGAATCATAATAATAAATTGCCTTTTTCTCTTCATTATGATCTGAAGAATATTTAATAATCAAATTCAATCTGTTTAAGATGTTTATATTATACTTTTTATATATTTCAATATCACTGCCATACAATTCACGACTATTAGAGTCTCCAATATTATCAATATCCAATACCTTAATTACATTTGTATTTTTTATATCATCTATTAATATTAGCTTTTTACCATCTACCATCATATTTTTATAGCTATCATCTTCAGTACTATTACTAATAAGTGTTGACTTTAACAGTTGTAGTTCTGGGGTATAGGCATTGATCATGTTTTTATTGCTGTAAAATGAGAGCGGTTTAGCTAAAATATATATTCTATCATTACTTATTTCAATATCTCTAAATGACAATTGATCAAGAATCGAATGTTGTATCAAAATACCTTTCTTTGAAAAAGCATAAATAATAACTTCCGTATATTCTTCGAGGATCACATAAGCGATACTATCTTTAGGATAATATGAAATCGTCAATAAATTATAGTCCATATACTCTTTCATCTCAGAATCTTTTTTTGGTGGTTTTTTACTGCGTTTATACTTTCCCAAGTAAATCTTATTATGGTTGAAATCTGCTGTTTTAACAATATTGTCTTTGTCAACGATTTCGATTTTTAACAATAAAGAATCTTTTCCAACAGATCTCATAAAAGGATTTCTGGCATAACCCATTCCCGTTAATAAAAGAGCGAGCGTCATTACGATGATTATTATATTGTATCTCATTATTCACCAACCTTTTAAGTCATTTTTTTTCAATTATTTTAAACAAAAATCCTTGATATGAAGATGTAATCTCTGTTTGTCGTAATAAATAACTATGATAATTAACATCTGTCATAACCGCAAAATCAGACAAATCTTTTTTGTCATATCTCGCACAATAACTTATTAGATCATTAAAGGAAAATCTATTATTTGCTCCAACTTGATCTGAACATGTATAACATTTTCCAAGAACTATCGTGTGATAAAATGATATCTCAGATTCAAGAAATACATCTGTTGATGATTTTGGAATAAATCCAATTACAACAATATCACCTGATTCAACGCCACTTACATTATCCCAAACGATTTCTGCATCATTTATTGTTTCCCACTTATTCTGCTGATAATTGTATTTCTGATAACTAATTTTAGATGTAGCAAGGTCCCAATAATAACTAGTTGTATATGGATCAATCCAATTTCCATCTTTGCTGTCGAAAACTACTACATGTGAAAATGATTTATGACATTGATTGTCCTCCCACTCCTGTTGTGTCATATTAATAACATCTTGCTGAAAACCACCAAAATATTTTGCTCCAGTATAGAATATATCTGAGACAATAGAAGATGAACTATTATAACGCCCATTGGACAAACCCTTCCAATGTCGAACGGCACCGATAACTAAATCTGCACAGTCAAAACCCACGTAATGTTCCGTTTGATGTGTTTTATTATCACCAGAAACTAAACTACTTGAACCATAAATCCAAGGGGTCCAGTAATAGCTGAACATCGTATAAGGTATTTCACTTGATTGCGGGAGCGTACTTGCAGACAATTTTACAGAGACTCTTGTTACCGCAGTATCAATTCCCCAACCAGCAAATTGATCATCCTTTCCCTTCGAGCTTAATGTTTGGAGATTGTTTCCGTTATCGTCAAATGTAACCACACATTTGTATCGTGCAGTACCCTTTAACAAGAACTGAGTTTTCCCATCAATAGTTTCCGTGGTTGTAATTGGATCTATTTTATAACTCCACCTATCATTATTAGGGAGCACATCCTCTTGAAAATCTGTAGAACTTATTTTACTGCCAAAGACATTATCAAGTTCTCTATTATTTTTATAGCTTATTTTAGACCATGACATGTCAAATTCTTTCCCCCAAATACGTTCGTTAAACCTGGACAGCGTAACCAAGTTTGATCCGCTTCCATCATATTCGATAATACTGTATATATTTCCATACCTATCGTCATCGTCAAAAAAATAGTATGAGCCGGCATTATCTTTTAAAATGCACAATAACAATATTTCCTTATTGGAATTTTCTGATGGATTGTCAGAGCAATAAATCGGATCTGTTTGCGGAGTTTCTGAAACAATATATTTTTCATAATTATAGCCATAAGTGTTTGTCGCTTTCTCTGTTCCAGCCATAACATTCGCAATTACTACTTCAACAAAGGTCGGAAAGTTTCCAGCATTAAACGCGTTTCCAATTATAGTGATAGGCCCTAGAGGATTCGCTATTTTCATATTTTCTATCTCATCATCGCCATCCTTAAGACTAAACTGAATATCATATTCCTCAACCAAACTATAGTCAATCCCCAAACCACCCTCATCTGTAGATGGAATTAAAAAGACAATTTCGTACTCCTTGTCTTTATCAGTTATTGCTAAAATAGCGCTCTTTGTTAATTTAACTAATTTATCAACTTTATCAATCAACTTGACACCGACAACCATCGTCATCTCAGTTTGGTATGTTGTTAATGGGTATTTTATGTGTGCCGAAACAGTAAAAGCAATGTTACTATTTTGATCAGCTGCTCTAAAATCTATAACCCAATCTTTCGATTTATTCGTTATTTCAAACAACGACTCCCCATTACCGTAACCCTCGGGAGGGCGCGCACCGCAACCAAGCCCACCAACTAAATCGCAAATCAATATTGCAAAAATAATTTTAATATTTTTATGCATATCACATTCCTGTTAATGTTTATTTCTTAAGAACATTAAACCATATTTATAGATGAGCTCGTCTTCTGCATAATACAAATTAAGATTAGAATTCACTGATCGATAAACATCTTTTTTATCATCCCAGAAGAGCCAAATTGGATACCGATAAGGATACTCACGATTTACTATACTCTTTGTGTTTATGTCTATGTTGTTGCCTTGAATTGTAATTCCTATTACTTTAAATATTGTGGGATATTTTATTGCGACCGAATAGTCCAAAATACAAATACACCCGTCATGGCCATCAAACCGCTTTATAACATCATTTAAATCTCTTTTCTTCAAGCAATTCTTGCCAAATATCGGATATTTAACTATAACGTCATTAACGAACGACATATCGGCATCACCACTATAGTCTAGCACTATCGGCATTAATTCCTGTTCTTGATTTGTTATGCTTTTCCAATTTAATATCTCACCTTTAAATATTCTTTGAAGGGTAGAATCAGAAACATAACTAATACTGTTGTTCTTGTTTACTGCTATAGCCATTACTCTCCACATAATCCTTTGTGAAGAAATCCAATTGATATTATTTTCACTTATAATCCTTGCTTCCTTTCGCGAAAAAGGCCTTGAAATAATGCACGCATCGATCTCCTTATTGAATAATTTACTTATGAGATTTTCGGCGTTATCTTTTGTTAGAATAGGATTCTTGCCTTTAAATAGAATCGATTTTTGATCTGAGATGAAATCTTCATTTGATAAATCTACGCCAATTATAAGAGCTTTCCCTGATACCAATAAGGGCGACACATGAAATGAGAAAAGAATAAGAAAAAGACAAGACCTTCTCATGTTTATTCTCCAAGTTTTATAAATATTAAAGAATCAATAGAACCACCTACCCAGCACTCAATATTCTTCAAACACCATCTCCGGCACCATTACGTTACCCAGATTCCATACCTCATTCGCACGTAAAGTATCTCCATACGATACAATTTGCAAGCTGTCGTTCATCTTCACTTTAACGTACGGTCGTGATGGATCAAACCTTCCATTCAAATTCAACGAATCAGCGAAATTTCTGACATACACCGAATAAATCCCATCAGGCGCTTTGAAATAATCAATTTCCTCACTCTCACCATAATAAAAAGTCGTCACATCCCTTAAATGCCGGGGATTATCGCTTTTATCCGAGACCACTCCCCAATCTGGTGCTGGATGTATATAGGAACAAGTGTCACCAAGACTATTAACGATAAAAATGTCCAGGTCAGGGTGATAACTGGAGCTTATAGAATCGAACACGGCAACGGAAAAGAAACGACCAAGCCCATACGTGGAAAAAATAACAAATCTATAGGCTATGACCGTATCACTATTTACCTCATATAGACTATAGCCAGGATTTATGGCAAAATTAAAAAATGAATTTAGTTTTGAGGTCCAGCCGGTCGTAACTGGAACGCCGTCGATTTTAACAGCATAATTATACTCATAGTGTTCGGTATCGGGTGCATATGCGTGCAATCGAAGATGTATGGAATCCAAATTTACTAACAAAGTGTCCATTCTCAGTGGAACGCTATAATTAAATCTATTGATGCTTAGATCATAATATGAAAGTGAAGCGTTTGATTTATATTCCAGATACAAGGGCACATAGGGGTACGATGAGGAAGATGCACCATAGCGCGGTACTATTGTCCCCAAATCTGTGACAATTCCTTCCTGGACAACAATATTTTGAATACTTGAATCCGGCGCATTACTTAGACTTAAAATCACGGCATATGTATCTGGTTTTAAGAATTGAAACTCAAAATACCCATTTGAATCAGTGGAGATGATTTCACCGCCAAGGAGATACACGTAGTGAAGCCTGTATTCGCTATCCGGCTGAATACAGCCCTTAATAGACCCTGTATTGGAAAGATCCGCTGACTTTTCCGGCGTTGCCGAGGCCGGATTGGAATTTTCCGTGCAATTAACAAGGAAAATCACCAATAATGCCGCTAATAATGCCGCTAAAACCGTAAAAAAATACTTTGCCATCATAAGTTAGACCTTCCAATTTCCAAATTTATCCAATTTATTTTCATTTATTTCCATGTTTTTAACCGATTAATTGTCTTTAACTCAAACAACATAAACATCCACCCTTGCCAATGCAAGAAAATAAACCGCTTTCCTTAACCATTATCGCACTATGTTTCGCGATGAAAGTTAAGACTACAATTCCTACAAATTCATGAACTTAATAGATTTGTTATGTATTTCATATGTCGTTTTTATAGACCGACATGGCCACTGTGGTTTTCTTTCAAGGTATTCCCCTACGATATCGCACATTGGGGGGGTTGTCGTCTATAACGAGGGCTGTGCGGAAGTCCTTGGAAAAGTCGAAATACTTGTGGGTATAGAGCTTGATTTTGCTATTCATGGGATCGATATTTAAATAAATGTCAACAGGCACTCATGTCAAGGGTTTGAAGCTGTTTCGTCTGGTTTTTATAAAAATACATTCCTGTTGCGTCCAAGGGACTTTTTGCTCGCCCGCCTCGCCGAGCGCGAGTCGAGGTGGGTTCAAAAAGTCCCTTGGATCCGAAAAAGAACGCCAAGGGGCTGGCCAGCCTCGCCGGCTAGGCGGGCCGCCCCTTGGATCCCGGCCATAAACATTTGTGAAGCAGGAAGCTACATTGGGTAGGCAGGTAACGCGAGTTGCGGGCCAAGGCCAAAAAATGTCCGTTTTCCAAGAATACAGCCCCATGAGAAAACGGGATTTTTTGGCCGCTGTTTAGCAGGAAACGAAAATAAGAAGCCTAAAG
>Ga0208863_1001293_pt1 | contig 16537 bp, 16 predicted proteins | sample RifOxyD3_FD_184040 | JGI IMG/M metagenome (GOLD analysis project Ga0208863, IMG submission 184040) | Soil microbial communities from Rifle, Colorado - Rifle Oxygen_injection D3 (SPAdes) | ecosystem: Environmental > Terrestrial > Deep subsurface > Rock core/Sediment | place: Rifle, Colorado...
CGAAATTATCCTGTATTTCCTTGATAATTTCGCTGATCAGCTGACCATTGGGCGCCGTAGCCATTGGGTTGAGATTGACCAGTCCTTGCCAGGCGGCAAGGGCTCCGGGCTGATCCTTGAGGTCGTAGAGCAGAACAATCCCCTTGTTGAACCGGGCGGTTTCGTGCTTGTCATTTGCTTGCATCGCCCGGTCAAAGGAAGCGACGGCCTGCTGTGGATTGCCCGCTTGTCTGTACATGACCCCAAGGTCGGTGAGCACATCGGCATTATTAGGAGCCAGGGCCAGGGATTTGTTGTAGGCGTTGATCGCCTTGTCCGCTTGGTGGGAATCAAAATACAGATGCCCAAGGCTGGTCCAGGCCTCGGTGTTTTCTGGGTTATTTTGCACCTCGCGCTCAAGCTGCAACAGATGCTGGGTCTGTTCGGCGGTGAGTTTTCCGGTCTGCTCACCGCTCTGCTCTGTGGCGACTTTGCCTGTCCCACCGGTTGCCGGAGTCTTGTAGATACTGAAAATGATCCCCGCCAGAAAGCCGATGATCAGACAGCTGAAGCCGATGAGAAGCACGGTTTCTTTTTTAAAACTGTCTGCTGTAACTTGCGCTGATTTTGCGGCCATGAGGTGAAGCCTCCTTCTTGAATGGGGTGTGATATTACGATAAGGTTAAATTCTTGCATGTTTGTTGGACATGCATGGCAGGATAAATGTTCCTGAAAAATGGATGTTTTTGTTGCACCCAGAGGGTATAAGTTTCGTTTGCACCCTGAAGGGCATAAAATCCGGCAAGCTGCTCAACTCAGCTTTATGTTCCTAATTCATGGAACTGAAGCCCGGAGGTCGTGGCCAGCTGTTTTGCTTCATCAACGATCCTGCGGTGATGGGTAAAGAGGATGATCTGGGTGCGGGCGGCCAGTTCCCCCAAGATTTTTAGCGCTGCTTTGGAGCGGGCATCGTCGGCGTTCACCAGGATATCATCAAGGATAAAAGGCATGGGCTCATGGCTGGCAAGACGCCACTCTAACGAGGCCAGGCGCAGGGCAAGGTACAGTTGATCCCTGGTGCCAGAGCTCATCCGGGCCACTAAAACTCTGGCTCCGTTTGGCCTAATCCCGACTAAGACCGGTTCGCCCTGCTCATTTTCATCGGTCAGTAAGCCGGCAAAAGAACCCAGGGTGAGTTCGCTGAAATATCTGGAGGTGATGGCCAATACCGGGGTTTGATTTTCACGGCGAAACCGTTCAATCTCGCTTGTCAGGATGTAGCCGGCCACCTTGAGTTGGATATAGCGCTCAGCCAGTCGACGTATCCTGGCTATCAGCTGGGCCCCTTGTTCGGCGGCCTCGGCAGCCCTGGCATTGCCATCCATCTGCCGGAGCCGGGTTCTTTTTTCTCCGATGAGTTCGGAGAGCCGTTTGCTTTCCGGGGTCAGTTCCTGTTCGATTCCTTTGCTAAGCCGGGCGATTTCTCCAGGTAGTTCATCCGGGTTGATCTTTGCTGCCTGGGACTCCAGTTCGGCAAGAGGCAGACCGTCTGCTCCCTCAAGCAGATTTTTCTCGGTTTGCGCAAGGCTCATGACCAAGCTTATAGATTGAGTAGAGCGCTTCTCCGCCGCTTCCAGTTCCTCTGGCAAAACATTGCCAGCCAGGCGACAGAGTTCCGCAAGCTCATACTCCAGATCTTTTCTTTCCGTGCTCAGGAGGAGTGCTTCATTTGCTTCTTCTTTCTCTTTTTTGAGACACCCTTCCCGCAGGGTCTTATCAGTCCTGGCAAGATTTAGCAGGGTCTTGAGCTGCGCCACGATCTCGCCTGCCGATTGGCCCATGCGGGCGGGTGAAATTATTTCAGCCAAGGCCAGGGCATTCTCCTCGAAGCGTTGGGTGTCGCGGATGATGCCATCGATGCGTTTGCGCAGATCATCGGTCTCTTTCAGTTTGGCAAAACAGCTGTGCAGATTGTCCAGAAGATCCCCGGCCTCGGCGGGGTGGATCTCCCGGTCGCCCCCAAGATCGGCAAGCACCTCCTGCCACTCCTGGCGCCAGGCCAGCAGGTCGTGGATAAAATCAGTCTTTCTTCCTTCAACCATAGCGGAGTTTTTTAAAAGAGCGGCCTTTTTTTCAACAAGTCGGCTACGCTTGTCCTCAAGGGCCGTAAGCTGCGTAATGAGTGCCTCCCCTTGCAGAATAAGGGGCTCAAGCTCATCGGTTTTGGTGGGGCTTTCTGCGGAAAGCGCCGCAAGCTCTCTGGATAAGGCAATCCTTAGTTCCTGCCGTTCAGTAATTTTTCTGCTCAGCTCATGCTCATTGGCTTGAAGTTCATCCGCGCTACGCCTCAGTGCGGCGGCTTCTCCGAGCCAGGTCAACATTACGGTCGGGGACAGGGGGATAATTGTGCAAGGCTCCCAAAGGGTGTGCCATTTCGCCTGAAGGGAGGTAAAGGCAAGATCGTTGTCGGTTTCTTTCTTTGCCAGTTCGGCAAGCTCTGCGTTCAGGCTTTGCAGCTCGGTACGCAGGGTCACGAAGGCCTGAACCCGGTCAGCTTCGTGCCGGAGACGATCCGCCACCGTATCCGCTATGGCTACCTTATTTTCATAGGCCTCGGGCAGGGGAAGATCATGTGCGAAGGTGGCCGTTTCTTCGACGAGATCTTCGCCCTTCAGCCACTGACGGCGGATAAGCTCCCAGCCAAGATCACGCTGGCCGCGGATTAAAACAAGTTCTTCTTCGGTTGGGGTGTTCCCGTAGGTTTCAAGCTGCCGGAGGCGGCTTTGCGCCTCGTTCAATTCCTTGTGCAGACGGGCCTTTTCATTGTTGGTATCCCGATGGCGTTCATCATGGGACTTAAAGGCGGTCTCGTATTCTCGTACCATTTCGAGCAGAGGCAGGCGCAGGGAGAGAAACTGTTCAAGCCCACCGGAGCAAAGGGTGAGCCTGTCCAGGGCGGTAAGGCAGTCACGTTTTTTATTTTCTGTCAACCGCGCCCTGACAGTCAGATCATCATCAATGGCCCCGGCCTTTCTGGCAAGGCGGCAGGCCTGATTCAAGCCAGCGGCATCTTTTGTCTGGGGCAGCCGGGCGAGCTCCCCGTCGATTATAGTGATCTCCCGCTGGATCTCCCGCAGGTCTTTTTCGCTTTGGGTAAGGCCCTGTTGCAAGCCTTTATGCCGGGTAGCCAGCTCCCCGATGATTTTTTTACGTCCGAGGACAGGACGAAGTGCCTCTACCTGTTCCAGGGAGATATCCTGGCGTACCATCTTCAAAAAATCTGCCGCTTCCCGCTTGCAGCTGATCCGCATTCCTTCGAGATTGGGCTGGTCATCCCTGGCCTTGTTGTAGCCGCCCAGGCGCTGGTGCAGGTCTTCAATGGCGGCCTCCGCTTCAAGCACCGCCTGATAGGGGGAAACCGTGGCCATTTTCTCGCGCTGGGTCAGTTTTCCGGCCAGGTCATTCTCCCGGCGCGTCAGGGTATGGAGTGCTCTTTCTACGTTGAGACGACGGGCGGGTAAATCATCCGGCACCTCTATAATCTTGCCCAACTCGGCAAGTTGCTGCCGGAGTGCATTGCGCAAGGCTATCTGGGGGAGCAGTTGCTGGAGGCGTTCCAGTTGCCGCCGATGTCGATCTTTTTCTCTCTGTTGCTCCTCGATTGAGCGCAGGGCTTCCTGTGCCTCAGTCAAGCCATTGTTTAGTTCATGCCAGTCCCGGCTGGAAAGGGAGGCCTCCCGCATGGTTATCTGCGTTTCCTTGTAGGCGGCCAGGGCTTCATTGATTTCCTGTTTTGCCCCACGCGCCTTGAACAGGGACTCGGCCTCGCTCTCCAGTCCGGCAAGAACCCCGCGCAGGGAAGAAACTCCGCTTCCGGCGGAAAACAGTGCCTGGCCAACCTCGCCCTTCTGGGCCAGAATATCCTCCCCGCCCCGGATAAGATCTTCGTGGCTTAAGCCATAAAGAGATTCAAAAATCGTCTGTTCGCTAATGGGCAGAAAGGCGGCAAGCGTCTCTGCCGTCAGGGGGTTGCCGTCCTGGTCAAGAATATCCGCCTTTCGTTTCTTGCGCCGACTAAAGGCAAGCTCCCGGCCATCTTCCGCCTGCAGGCAGCCGCCCACCAACAACTGCTCGTTGGCATGGAGGAAGTTATCGTGGGTTCTTTCGGGAAAACCGAAGAGCCAGGCTTTGAGCGCTCTGAGGGTGCTGCTTTTTCCGGCCTCGTTGGGGCCATGGATGATATGGAGGCCAGGGCCCAGGTGCAGGGTGCGCTCGGTGAACGGGCCAAAGGCTTTTAGTGCAAGTCTGGTAATCCTCACCGGCTTTCCCCCTGGCTCAGCAGTCTGGCAATGAGCATTTCCTTGACCTCTTCGCCGAGGGAGCTTGTCCAGTCCTGGGATGTGGGGATAAGCCCGCCGTCATGCAGAAGCTCCGGCGGCAATTTGCTTTGGAGAGCCCTGATCTCCGGCACCAGTTCCATAAGTGCCGCTGGCTGTAAATCCAGGCGGTCAATGGCTTGCAGTAGATCTGCCATGGGTGTTTCTGCTCCGAGGCTTTCGGCAAGCGGCACGGGTCGTTGGGTGGTGAACACCACCTTTTCCAGCCACATCTCACCGAGTCCCACAGCAAGAGCGCGGAATTCTTCAGTCAGGGTTACAGATTTCCGGTGGAGTTCGGCATGGATCGGGCACTTGCCAGTCAGTTGCAGACGGAGCGCCAGGGGTCTGCCGTCGGCACAGGCCTGTTGTTCCTCCATCGCCTGCCGAATCGCATCAATAGCCAGATCAACCGAGGAGCAGGCTGTGAGATCAACCTGGCACAAGGCCCAGCGCAGCACATCAAGATCACGATGTTCGACCGCGGCGATGCGTCCCTCCTCCACCCGCACCAGGGTAGCCCCTTTGCCGCCGGTCTCATGGATATGTCGGCCCTGAATATTGCCGGGGAAGACGATCCAGGGAAACCGGCTCACCTCTTCGCGCTGGTGGATGTGGCCAAGTGCCCAGTAATCGTAGCCTCGGGCCATGAGATCGTCGAGGGAGCAGGGGGCATAGGGCTCATGGTCTTGCCTGCCGGTAAGCGAGGTGTGAAGCAGGCCGATGTTCAGATAATGCGGGAGGGCCTGGGGATAATTGCGGGCGATATTCTCGGCCAGACTCCTGGTGTGGTAGCCTTGGCCATGCACCGCAACTCCGAGCGACTCGATGGTTTTGGTTTCTGGTTGTTTGCTGGAAAAGAGGTGGACATTGTCGGGCAGGCGCAGGGCCTTGGTGATCTGGCTTGCCGCGTCATGGTTGCCTGAGGCCAGAAATACCTGGATATTCTCCTTGCGTAGCCGGGAAAGCCGCTCAATGAAGAAGAGGCCGGTATGGTAATCCTTCCAATCTCCATCGTAGAGATCGCCAGCCAGAAGGATAAAGGAAACCCGTTCTTCAATGGCCAGCGCGATCAGGTTGTCAAAGGCTCTTCTTGTCGCCTGACGAAGTTGGGCCACTGGTGCATCGGCGTAGCCTTCCAGGCCGCGCAAGGGGCTGTCGAGATGGATGTCAGCGGCATGAAGAAAGGTGAACATGGCTATTTTACCAGGAGCAGGATAGCGGAAAGGATAACCATGGCCACCACAAATTTCTGGATAAAGGCATTTCCCTTAGTGACGGTGACGTGAGCGCCGATGAAAGCGCCCAACATGCTTCCCGCTCCCAGAGCTAATCCTGGCACTACCTGCACCTTGCCGCTCACCCAGAAAATCGCCAGAGAAACGCAGGTGAGGAGGAAGATGATAAAACTCTTGGTGGCTGTGCCTGCCACCAGATCGTAACCGGTTATGGTCATCGCGGCAATAATTAGAAAGCCCACGCCAGCTTGAATGAAGCCGCCATAAATACCGATGCCGAAAAAAAGTAGCCAAAGCAAGGCCCAGCGCCGAAAGCTGTAATTGCCTATCGGTTGGGGAAGCAGGGTGGCTGGCCTGAGAAAGGTGGTCAGGGTCATGAGGATCATAAAAACAGCCAGATACCTTTTGAAGGCCGCCTCGCTGATGATCAAGGCGGCGTAAGCGCCCAGCACACTGCCAAGCACTGCGGGCATGGCGATAATTAGACTGAAACGAACCGGGAATACCCCATGGCTGTGCAGCTGCTTAGTCGCGGTGAGGCTTTGCATAAAGACGCCAAGGCGGTTGGTAGCGTTGGCCACGGTGGGCGGCAGGCCCATGAAGATAAGCAAGGGGATGGTGAGAAAAGAACCGCCGCCAGCCAGGGTATTGATAAACCCGGCTAAGCTCCCGCCAAGGACCAGCAGAAAAATATTGAGCGCGGAAAAACCCTGCATCCAACCTCCCGAAGTCATTGGCTTAGTTAAGCAACATCATTTTGTACCATAGGGATGGGCAATTTGCCAGCAAACATTGCTTCATCCTGATAGCGGCGTTTCTTCTTGACATGGGGCGTGCGGGGCAGATATCAAGAGGCTTACACAATGCAAAAAAAAATGGCGCTCCGGCAAAAGAGGATTTTATGGATATAAAGGTGGCAAGACAGTTGCAACGCTTTCTTGAGGAGGATATTGGCCAGGGCGATATTACCACCGATTCGGTGTTTCTGGCCCAGCAGAAAGGGCAGGCCGTATTTATCGCCAAGGAAGATTTCGTGGTGGCCGGATTAGATGAGATCGCCCCCCTGGTTTTTACCACGTGCAATCCACACGTTATCTGTACGTCACTGAAAAAAGATGGCGAATCGGTCTGCTCAGGCGAACGCATTTTTTCCGCCCAGGGGTCGGTGCGTGACCTGCTTGCTGCCGAACGGGTGGCCCTGAATCTGGCGCAACGCCTCTCCGGCATTGCTACCCTGACCGCTGATTTTGTGCAGGCGGTCGAAGGGCTGCCAGTCAGGATCATCGACACCCGCAAGACTACGCCTGGTTTAAGGGCCTTGGAAAAATACGCGGTCCGGGTTGGTGGGGGCTATAATCATCGTTTCAGTCTGGCCGATGGCATCCTGCTTAAGGATAACCATATCGCGGCTTGTGGGTCTATTACCCAGGCGGTAAAAATCCTGCGGGACAAGGCGCCGCATACCTTGAAGATCGAGGTTGAGACTGAAAATCTTGCTCAGGTTGCGGAATGCCTGGCCTGTGGGGTAGACATTATTATGCTTGATAACATGGCTCCTGCTCTGATGCGCCAGGCCGTGAGCCTGATTGCTGGCCGGGCCCTGGTGGAGGCCTCTGGCGGGGTTAATCTGGCCAATGTCCGGGAGATTGCCGAAACCGGAGTTGATCTTATTTCGGTGGGGGCGCTCACCCATTCAGCCAGGGCGATGGATATCAGCATGCGGTTTTGTGACTGATTTGTCCTGGAAAAAACGCTTGACATGCCATATGGTGAATGGTATTTGAACCAGCGTGTCTGGTGGATTGTCGTTGCCTGATGCTTCAGTATAATGTGGGGCTATAGCTCAGCTGGGAGAGCGCTTGAATGGCATTCAAGAGGTCAGCGGTTCGATCCCGCTTAGCTCCACCATTTTTCCTGCAAACGCACCTTTGGGGAGGGCTTAACCGGTTTTTCTCAACAGGTCAGCCTCTGCCAACCTTAAGAATTGGCCTTCTTCGTGTATGGCAGAGGTTTTTTCTTAGTATTTCTTTCCCTCCGAGAATTGTATGACTCATTCAGTTAAAATACCCGAGTCAGTTTTGAAGCCTGTTTCTGAGGATGCCATTTTGAAGGTGTCCAAGGAGATCGTGGTGAAGTTCATCGAGGTGGGTCGGCTTGCGCCGGCTAATTTTGACGAGATGTTTCGGGCCATCTATCAGTCGGTGCGGGACACCGTCAGGTCCTGATTGTGGTCATTTCTCCAGTGGGCCTTGATCCGCTTCTCAATCGCATTCCTGAGTATATCAAACATATTCATCTTATGGGCATCTGCGGCACCGGGGTTGGCGCCTTGGCCGGTATGCTTAAAAGCGCAGGATTTACTGTAACTGGTTCTGACCAGCAGGTTTATCCTCCCATGAGTGATTTTCTGGCCGGGTTGGGTATTGCGGTGCAGTCCGGTTATTCCCCGAACAACCTTGAGCCGCGTCCTGATCTGGTGGTGGTCGGTAATGTCATTAGACGGGAAAACCCGGAAGCCCTGGCTCTGGCTGAGCTGGGCATCCCGTATGCCTCCTTTCCTCAAGCTTTGAGTCATTTTTTTATCCGCGACAAGATCTCTCTGGTTGTGGCCGGAACCCATGGCAAGACCACGACTTCATCTCTTATGGCCAGTCTGCTGCGTGAGATCGGGGCGGAACCGAGTTTCATGATTGGTGGTCTGGTACAGGCCTTTGGCCGCAACTTCAATGTGGCGGAGGGAAAATATTTTGTCGCCGAAGGCGATGAATACGACACGGCCTTTTTCGACAAGGGGCCGAAGTTTCTCCATTACCGGCCCCAGATTGCCATCCTGACTAGTATCGAGTTTGACCACGCCGATATCTATGCCGATCTTTCGGCCATAAAGGCCTCCTTTGCCAAGCTCGTCGCCAGCATGCCTGCGGATGGGTTTCTGGTGGCCTGTTGGGATGATCCGGTGGTTCGTGAGGTTTGTCAGGGGGCAGGGTGCACGGTGGTTGGCTACGGGTGTGCCGAGGGTTGCGACTGGCGGGTGACTGATTTGTGTATTCGCCCGGAATCCACCTCCTTTCAGGTCAGCAAAAACGGCTTTCCTTTTGGCGGTTATGAAAATGTCCTGCCTGGCCGACACAATGCCTTGAATGCTCTGGCCGTGATCGCAGTGCTGGATATTCTGGGCTTTGCTCAGCAGGATGTTGCCATAGGTTTGCGAAAATTTCAGGGGGTGCGGCGGCGGCAGGAGGTTAGGGGAGTGGTACGCGGGGTGACGGTGATCGACGATTTTGCCCACCATCCCACCGCAGTTCGGGAAACTTTGGCCGCTCTGGCGGCTGCCTATGCCGGGCACCGTCTGGTAGCAGTTTTTGAGCCTCGGACCAACTCCAGCCGACGCAAGGTTTTTCAGGAGGCCTATGCCTCTGCCTTTGATGCCGCGGCGGAGGTTTTAGTGCGCGATCCTGCCCCCCTTGCCAATGTTCCGGACGCCGAACGCTTTTCCTCCCGGTTACTGGTTGAGGATCTGGTAAGCCGTGGTTTGGGAGCTGGGTATTTTTCGACAACCGAAGAGGTTCTTTCTTATCTTGATGGCAGCCTTCGTGAAGGTGACGTGGTGGTCATCATGTCTAATGGTGGGTTCGACAATATTCATCAACGGCTTCTTGAGCTGCTGAGTTGAACTGGCCTCTGCTGGATGTTGAAAAAACGAGCGGAATAGCAGTTGTGATCTTGGTATTTATACCTTGACTACTTGTCTTGATTTTGGTTTATTTCTGACCTTTGGTCAGCGCTGATCCAGAATAATTCATATGTATTCATGCGCTTTAACATAAGGAGCATACCGTCGTGGAACAGCAGGCAACTCTTGATCTTCTCTATGTGGCGGCCTTTTTCCTTGGCGGACTGGGCTTTGCGGTTGGTCCATTTATTATCTCTTTCTTTCTTGCTCCCCGATCCACCCGACACACTCAAGGAAAAACAAAGCAGCTTATCGAATGCGGCATGGAGCCCATTGGCGACGCCTGGATCCGTTTCGGCATCGTTTATTATCTCTATGCCCTGATGTTTGTGGCCTTTGCCGTGGATATCCTCTTCTTGTTTCCAGTGGCGCTCGTTTACAGGTCGCAGACGCTGGTTGGCGATCTGTATGCCTTTGTCGAGATCCTGCTCTTTGTTTCAATCCTGTCCTTGATAATCATTTATGCCTGGAAAAAGGGAGTGTTTAAGTGGGAACGCAAAACATACAGCCCGCGATAGTTCAGTTTGCTCAGCTTGATAAGTTGCTTGCCTTAGGGCGCGCCAATTCTCTCTGGCCCATGACCTTTGGTCTTGCCTGTTGCGCCATTGAGATGATGGCCACTGGCGCCTCCCGCTTTGATTTGGCCCGATTCGGGGCCGAGGTGTTCCGGCCTTCCCCCCGCCAGTGCGACGTGATGATTGTAGCTGGCACCATCAGCAAAAAGATGGCCCCAGCCGTGGAAACCCTCTACGACCAGATGCCCGAACCAAAATGGGTCATTGCCATGGGTAACTGCGCCATCTCTGGCGGGCCGTTTGTGTTTGAAGGCCAGTACGGCATTGTAGAAGGCGCGGATAAGTTGTTTCCGGTGGACGTCTTTATTCCCGGCTGCCCGCCACGACCGGAGGCTTTGATTGAGGGGATTTTAGAGCTTGAAGAAAAGGTGACGGGGTCCCGCAGATGGCCAAGAGTGGAGGTCGGTTGATCATGAATTGTGCCGCGATCAAGGAAAAACTTACCGTCATTGGGGTTGAAATGGTAAGCGAAGCGGAGTATGCCCGCAAAGGGTTTGCTCTGGATGTGCAGGTTGCCCCTCATCTGCTTGTTGCCGCAGTGTCGGTGCTTGATGCGGAAGGATTTTTCATCGAGGCCATCACCGGGGTGGACTGGCTGGGTGAACAGGCGGCTTTGCGGAAAGAGGCAGAGGCAAAGGTGGCGGCAGAGGCAAAGGCCCAGCCCGAGGCCGAGGCGGCCGCAGGAGAAGCACCACCCCTCGTCTCGCAGCCAGCAGAACAGGGCGAGATCCCTGAAGATGCGCTTGAGGTGGTGTATGACTTTAATCATTACGAGGGGCTTTGCCGGGTGACGATCAGAGCCCGGCTCCCCCGCAGCAAACCCGAGATTGCCACTATTTCGTCGATCTATCCAGGGGCGAACTGGCATGAGCGGGAAACCCATGATTTTTTCGGGATTATCTTTGTCGGACATCCCTATCTTGTGCCGTTGCTGTTGCCGGAAGATGCTGATTTTCATCCCCTGCTGAAGGATTTCCGCTCATGAGTACCTTTGCCCAAAGTCAAGCCAATGAAACCTTTGTCTTAAACCTTGGCCCGCAGCATCCTGCCACGCATGGGGTTTTGCGGGTAAAGCTGACCATGGACGGCGAGTACATCGTCGAGGCGGAGCCGGTTCTGGGCTACATCCACCGGATGCACGAGAAGATGGGGGAGAATCGAACCTGGGCCCAGTTTTTGCCTAATACCGGGCGGATTGACTATCTTCATGCTTTAGCTTACAACCATGGCTATGTCTCGGTGGTGGAACGGGCTGCAAGTATTGAGGTGCCGGAGCGGGCTGAATACCTGCGGGTGATCACCGCTGAATTGAACAGGGTTTCCAGTCATCTCCTCTGGTTTGGCGCCTTTATCCTTGATCTGGGCGGGTTTTCACCGCTCCTCTATGCCTTTGATGACAGAGAACATATTCTTGACCTGTTGGAATCGGTGACCGGTTCACGCCTAACCTATTGCTATTTTCGCTTTGGTGGAGTGTACAACGACATTGATGATAATTTTGTTACCGGAACGAGGGCATTTATTAAACGGTTGCGCGGACGGATGCCCATGTACCATAATCTGGTCACGAAGAACATCATCTTGATGAAACGACTCCAGGAGGTCGGACCGATTTCTGCGGAGATGTGCCGAAAATACGGGGCGACCGGTCCGGTTTGCCGGGGCTCCGGCATCAACTTTGATGTGCGCAAGCACGAGCCGTATTCCGTCTACCCGGAATTTGATTTTGAGGTGCCGGTGTACGAGCAGGGCGATTCTATGGCCCGCTACATGGTGCGGATGGACGAGATGGAGCAGAGTTTGCGTATCGTGGAACAGGCACTCGATAAGCTGCCCGAAGGTCCGGTCATGGCGGAGAAGGTCCCTAAAATCCTTAAACCAGCTAAGGGCGATTATTACCATGCCGTGGAAACGGCGCGCGGCTCATTTGGCGTACGGGTGATCAGCGACGGGAGCAACACCCCGTACCGGTTGAAACTTCGTTCTCCAACCTTTTCTAATTTGAGTCTTTTTGGCGAGGCCTGTCGGGGCATGTTGCTACCTGATGTCCTTGCTTTGATGGGAAGTCTGGATCTGGTTATTCCCGAGATAGACAGGTAAGGAGTGAAACTGTTCAGCAGCACCACATCTGCTTTGTCATCGGCCTGCTCGTGTGCAATAGCACACTTCGCAGACCTCTTCCGCGCATCTGCGGCACTGCTGAACAGTTTTATGTTGCGGTGGTTGTGTTTGATTATGGTAGTTCCCAAGGAGCTTCGTTATGACTTTGGATCCTGAAATAATAAGGTTGCTGGCCTTCCTGGTGGGAGTAATCGCCTTCGCCTCCTTTAACGCCGCCTACCTGGTCTGGCTGGAACGGAAAGAGGCCGCCCATATCCAGCGGCGGATCGGCCCCAAGGAAGTAGGCCCCTTTGGCTTGCTCCAGCCTCTGGTTGACGGCATCAAGCTGATGACCAAGCAGCTTATTGTTCCGGCCGGGGTTGATCCAGTATTGTTCAAGATCGCCCCGATCCTGGTCATGGTTCCGGCGATCATGAGTTTCGTGACCATTCCTTTCAGTGAAACCTTGGTGGCGAGGAATCTTGATCTCGGCCTGCTGGTGATCTCTGCCTTTGCCTCGGTGAATTTCCTCGGGCTTCTCCTTGGCGCTTGGGGTTCGCGCAACAAGTATGCGGTTATCTCCGCTGGTCGTGCCTTTTCACAGAACGTGGCTTACGAGATTCCCATGCTGGTCATAGTGGTTACCTTGGTTATGGTCAGCGGTACCATGAATCTCACCGAGATCGTTGGCTTGCAGATGGGCGGTTTCTGGCACTGGAATATCCTTAACCTTGCCGCCAGCCCCCTGATGCCGGTGGCCTTTCTGATCTTCTTTGTCTGTATGCTGGCAGAGACCAACCGAGCACCTTTTGACATGTCTGAGGCAGAGAGCGAGTTGGTCGCCGGGGCCTTTACCGAATACTCTGGGATGGGCTTCGGCGTCTTTTTTATGGGCGAGTATGCTAATATCGTTATCGGGGCCTGTGTGGCCACCATCCTTTTCCTGGGTGGCTGGCACAGTCCGTTCCCGGATACGATTCCATTTTTCGGGGCCTCGAGCGTGATTTGGTTTCTTCTGAAAATGTATTTTATTATTTTCACCGTTATCTGGATCCGCTGGACCTTTCCCCGCACCACCTTTTACGGGTTGCTCAATCTTTCCTGGAAGATTCTGATCCCGATCTCCTTTGTTAACCTGATTCTCACCAGCGCCATGTTGAAGGTTTTTTAGCCATGATTGACTATCTCAAAGAGGTTATCAGCGGGACCTGGAGCTTGTTTGTCGGCTTAGGGATTACCATCAGGTATTTTTTTCAGCCGGTGGTGACGGTGCAGTATCCGTACCAGACCCTGCCTATGGCCCCGCGTTTTCGGGGCCATATAGAATTGGTGAAGGATGAGGAAACCGGTGAGACAAGGTGCATCGTCTGCGGTATGTGTCAGAAGGCCTGTCCTTCGCATTGCATCACAGTGAATGGTGAAAAGCGTGAAGGAGTGCAAGGGAAGGTGCTGACCGAGTATACCCTCGATTTTACCAGATGCAGCCTGTGCGGGCTCTGTGTCGAAAGCTGTACGCCCAAGGCAATCACCTTTTCCAAGGATTATAATCTCGCTGGCCTCAGCAAGGAAGCGTATATCTTTGATCTTAAAGCTGAGTTGAGCAGCTTGCCTGCTCAAACGAAACTTATGCCCTTTGGGTGCAAAAATCGTCTGGAGGCAAAGAACTGATGATCTCCCTGTTCACGGCAGAAGGCCTTTCCGGCCTCTTGTTTCTCGGTTTTATCGGGCTGACCCTGGCTGGAGCCCTGATTGCCACCAACGCCCGTAGCCTGATCCGCAGTGTGGCCGGGCTGGCCCTCTGCTTTCTTGGGATAGCCGGATTCTACTACTATCTCAACAGTCCCTTTGTCGCCCTGATGCAGATTCTTATCTATGTGGGCGGTGTCTGTGTCACCATTATCTTTGCCGTTATGCTGGCTGGATCTTCGGAGGTAAATAAGGTGAGCCGACACAACGTGTTGGTCGGTCCCCTGGCTTTTCTGGTCAGTGGTCTTTTGGTCTGGGGGTTGGCGGGTCTGGCTTTAAAAACTGAATGGCATTCTTCCATTTTTTATGTGGAGAACTGGGGGACGGTTGCAAATCTTGGTCAGTCACTGCTTACCACCTACAGCATGAGCTTTGAGTTGATTTCTGTGGTCTTGCTGGTGGCGGTGGTTGGTTCGCTGGTCCTGGCCCGGCAGGGGAGGGATAAATGATGGATATTCTTCTACTCAGCAACAGTCTGCACACCTATCTGGTTATCGCTGCCCTGCTTTTTGGTATTGGCATCTACGGTCTGGTGCAGCGTCAGAACTTCATCGGCATGTTGATTTCGGCGGAACTGATTTTGAGCGGGGCTTCTCTTAACTTCATGGCTTTTAACCATTTTCTGGCTCCAGATCCCACGGTTGGCCAGATCTTCACCCTGTTTATCATGGCCATTGCCGCTGCCGAGGTGGCCATTGCTTTGAGTATAATCATTGCCGTCTACCGGAACTACAAATCCATCGACACTGAAGATGTCACGGATCTGCAAGGTTAGGGGCTGTTAATGGATAAAATGTGCTTTTCAGTTTATTCAGTTACAGCCCTTTATGCCGTTCGCGTCATTTTCAAGTCAAGGTTGTTTTATGAACAACGGCTTAGAAAGGAATAAATGATGGATACAATCGTTTCCGTAAAACCGTTGCTCGCCATACTCACGGCCCTGGCCGGGTCAGTTCTGGTGATGATGTCCGGTCGCAAGCCCAATGTCAGGGAAACATGGTCTTTTGTCGCGGCGGTGACCATGTTTGGCATTATCGCCTCGATGATTACCACCGTTGCCCCGGCACCCATGGGCGATGGCAAAACCATTGTCTGTCAGCTGTTTCAGCTCCTGCCGGGGCTTTCCATAACCTTGCGGGTTGACGCCTTTTCCATGATTTTTGCCTTGGCTGCCTCTTTTCTCTGGATGCTGGCGGTGTTTTATTCCCTTGGCTACATGCGGGGGCTCAACGAGCATGCTCAGACCCGGTTCAACGCCTGTTTTGCTCTGGCCTTGTTTGGTGCTATCGGCGTGGCTTTTTCCGACAATCTTTTCACCCTCTATCTCTTCTACGAGATCGTCAGCGTCTGTACCTACCCACTGGTTGCTCATCATCAGGATGAAGAGGGCTATGAAGGGGCGAAAAAGTATATCATCTATCTGACCACCACGGCCAAGGGTCTGGTGCTGCCGGCGATGATTCTTATCTATGTGCTCACCGGCACCCTTGATTTTGCCGATAATATCCGCACCGGCATTTTCTCCGGCGGCACCGTTGATGCCCATGGCGCTCTGGTGACCATGCTCTACATCTTCTGTATTCTGGGCTTTGCCAAAAACGGGATCATGCCTTTTCACAACTGGCTTCCCGGGGCGATGGTGGCCCCGACTCCGGTCTCCGCCTTGTTGCATGCGGTGGCCGTGGTCAAGGTCGGGGTGTTCTGCACCACCAGGGTTATGCTCTATGTCTTCGGTACCGACCTGATGCAGGGCTTGAATCTTGGTATCCCCACCGCCTACTTTGTCTCCTTTACCATCCTGGTGGCCTCGATCATCGCCCTGTCCAAGGACAATCTCAAGGCGCGGTTGGCCTACTCCACGGTGAGCCAACTTTCCTATATCATCCTCGGGGTGGCTCTCCTTACCCCCAGCGGTATTCAGGGCGGCTTGATTCATATCGCCAATCATGCCTTTGCCAAGATCACCCTCTTCTTCTGTGCTGGCGCCATCTATGTGGCTACCCATAAAAAGAACATCTCGGAGATGAGTGGTCTGGGTCGGGCCATGCCTTTTACCTTTGGGGCCTTTGCTATCGCCTCGCTCAGTATGATTGGCGCGCCGCCGGTGGCTGGTTTTGTCACTAAATGGAAACTCCTGGTCGGGACTATGGAAATGGAGTCGCATTATATCGGCATTTTGCTGGTGCTCTTGGCCAGCACCCTGCTTAACGTGGCCTACTTCGCCCCGGTTACCTATCGGGCCTTCTTTGGCAAACGTCCGGAGGGCGAAGTTGAGGCAGGGATCAGGGAGGCGCCCCTGGCCATGGTGGTGCCCATCATGATTGCCGCGGTAATCTCGGTGTTTATTGGCATCTACCCTGATTTTATGATGAACTTTGTCAAGGCGGTGACGGGATGATCGTGAAACTGATTGATTTTTTTCGTGACCGTTTGCCCCTGGTCATCCGTCTGTCCTATGTCGGGTTGACGTTGCTGGTGGTCTGGGATGTTTTTTTTGTCTCCAAAGAACATGCCCATACCGCGGTGGAGCATATTCCAGGTTTTTGGGCGGGATTCGGCTTTGTCGCCTGTGTGCTGATCATCATTGTTTCCAAGTGGTACGGCCATCTGGGAATCATGACCCGTGAGGATTATTATGATAAATGATTTATGGCTGCACCCGGCTCTGATCCTCATTGTTGGCGCCTTTATTCTGCCGTTTCTGCCGCAATGGCTCAAACGGCCCTATCTGGTGATTGTTCCTACCCTGGCCTTTCTCTCTGTATTGTCCATGCAGGGACAGCACGGCAC